>OGON01002638.1_pt1 | contig 10654 bp, 9 predicted proteins | sample 1552671 | NCBI WGS metagenome assembly OGON01 (sample SAMEA2580136, study PRJEB22360) | human gut metagenome | biome: human gut; feature: human-associated habitat; material: faeces | place: Denmark | collected 2008/2010 | reverse complement strand
GCTTGAACGGGTGCGGGCTCGTGCGTCTTGCTGCGCAAGCCGTCCCCTCGCTCTCCTCAATTAGTTATCGAACACTGCGGCGCGGCTATCAAAAGCTTGATTATCAATATCGGACGTAACTTGCTTCAACTTTGCTATAGCCCGATTCGATAGTTTCATCAATTTGATTTTGCTTATATGAAATTGCAGAAATAAACCCTCTGCACTCGGCAGAGGGTTCAAGTTTTTATTACTGGACTTTTTCGAGTCTGTAGCTGACGGTGTATCTGTTATGCACCCAGCAATTATTGCTGTCCTTGACATAGGCACGGGCATATGCCGTGCCGTGGGACTGGGTGGGGTCGGCGCTGCTGAGATCAACTTCAGCGAAGAGCTGATCCGTGGTTATCTTTTCAAGATTCGCTTTCGGACCGACGACTTCAACGGACGGTATGCGCGTCTGAGTCACGACCGCCTTGTATCCGGCGGGGACATTGATAAACGAGATATTGTTGGCACTCACCGAGCTCTTATGTGAGGTCACGCCGCTCATCTCGACCGTGACCTTGAGTTTCGTCTCCCCGCTCATGACCTTGACTCCGCTCAATGTCGTCAGGTCTATTGTTATCTCATTCCTGCCTGCGCCGAGCATATAGAAATCGATATCGGCGACCGACAGCTCGGTTATGGACGAGAGCTTCGTCGCGTCCATAGTGAAATTGAGTCTCGCGGGGCTGCAGGTAAACGCGGGCGGATTGCTCGCGTAAGCGGCAGGCGCATTCTTGAAAGTTACCGTAGTCGGCAGTTCGGCGCGCTGATAAATCGGAAGAGTCATCGTGATATCAGCGAGTCCGTCGTTGACGGTTATATACTGGAGCTTTCCGCCGTATTCGCTCAGCGGGATTATCTCGGCGTCGAGCGTTGTGGTCGCGCTGATTTTCTTGTTCAGAGTCACTCGCGCGACAACTTTCTTTATCTTCGCCATCTCGGTCACGGGACCCGACAGCTTCACGGTATTCGCGGAGAGCACCGGAGTTTCGGCTATCAGTCCGTTTGTGACATACGACGCGCCGTCATAGACGACATCGGGCTGGAGAGTATATTCTCCCTCTTTGTAGTAGTCGAAATACACATTTATCGAATCCTGCGAGAGCGAAACTATCTCGTAGTTCGCCTTGCTCGGGTCTTTTGCCGTCACTTCGAGTTTCAGGGTCTGGCTGCCTGTCGAGTCAACATAGTTGGTCTTGGCGACAACGGAGATATCGTCCTTTGTGAGCACGCTTTCAGCGACCTCGTAGCGCTTGCCGTGAACCTTGACTTCGACCGTAAAATCCGTGTTGCCGAACATCTGGAGCCCGAGATTCGAGACATTGTTTGATATCTCTATTTTAACAGGGACATCTTTTATTATGCGGTCATCCTCGGGGCTCGCCTGAATGGCGACAACGATCCAGATTATAACTGCGGCGATTATCGAAAGCGCCAGGACGAACCTGTTATCATATATGAGATTTTTGAGGCTTATTTTTTTCTTTTTCATTTTTTAAAACCTCCGAACAGCTTGCGTATGCCTTTGACGGCGGCTTTATCTTCGTTATTCGTTCCGCAAAGGTAGCGCACAAGGTGCTCACGCAGATCGGAATCGGTGAGATTTCTTATAAGCTGACCCTTGCAGGCGATGGAAATTGTTCCGGTCTCCTCGGAAGTGACGACTATCATCGCGTCGCCCTGCTCGCTCATGCCTATGGCGGCTCTGTGGCGGGTTCCGAGCTGGGTATCGAGATTCTCTTTTTGAGTCAGCGGCAGGACGCAGCCCGCGGCAACTCCCCTGCCGTCGCGGATAACTGCGGCTCCGTCATGGAGCGGCGCGCCGTGATAAAAAATATTGCCTATCAGCTCGCGCGAGACTATCGCGTCGACGGGAGTTCCGCTCTTTATGATATCACCGAGGAGCGTATCATGCTCAAAGACGATAAGCGAGCCTGTCTTGCTCTCGCTCATGCTCTGGCACGCTTTGCACACGGCGTAGATTGAATCCTTTATCTTCTGATTGCGCTCCGTCTCCTCATCGCGCACGCCGAAAAGATTGAGCTTTGTTATGCTGCGTCTGCCGACGGATTCGAGCATATGGCGCAGCTCGGGCTGGAAGAGGATGACGAGGACTATAATTATCTCGCCGAAGACTTTTTTGAATATGAACTCACTCGCCTGCATATCGAGCAGGTAAATGGCAAGATAAGCCACACCGAAAAGCAGAAGACCCTTTGCAAGCTGAATGGCCTTTGTCTCACGGATGAGCTTGATAACACTATAAAGAATGAACGCAACGAGGCAGATATCCAGGAAATCCGTGAAGGCGAAGTCGGAGAATACGACCTTCAGCTGATCCCAGAGAGATGCGATCTTTTCAGTAAACATAGGCATACCTCTCTTCAATTCCTATAATACCATAAAACGCGCCTGAAATCAAATTACTTCTCAATAAGGCAGACGGCGGAGGCACTTATGCCCTCGCGGCGTCCCGTAAAGCCGAGCCCCTCTTCGGTGGTCGCCTTGACGCCGACGCATGAGACATCGAGCGAGCAGGCGTCGGCTATGTTGCGGCGCATTTCATCTATATACGGGCGCAGCTTCGGAGCCTGGGCGGCAACGGTTGAGTCGATATTGACTATGTGCCAGCCCTGAGCGCCGATAACGCGCACGACTTCGCGCAGGAGTTCGAGACTGTCCGCGCCCTTGTATTTTTCATCGTTGTCCGGGAACAGGCAGCCTATATCCCCCATTGCCGCCGCGCCGAGCAGCGCATCGCTGATGCTGTGGAGCAGGACATCGGCATCCGAATGGCCAAGAAGTCCCATGGTATGGGGTATATCAACGCCGCCGATTATGAGCTTCCGCCCCTCGACAAGCTTATGAACATCGTATCCGCTGCCTATTCTTATCATTGATTATCATCTCCGCTGAGTGAAAATTTTCTTATACTTTCCTGAAATTCATCGTATGTCATGAAAATATTTATCATATCGACGAGCGCGCTTGTTGAAAGGCGCTCGGGAAGCGACAGACTGCGCAGGAACTTTTTGCGCAGAGCCGCCGAATCCGCTTTTCCGCTGAGCCCGGCTTCGTAGAGGTCGGCAACGGTTACAGCTTGGCTCTTTTCCTGCGTACTCTCGCAGGTGACTCCGGCGCGGTTGAGCGCTTCAAGCAAGATCTCAGTATCGATTCCCTCGACCCCTAATTTGCCCTCTTTAGACGGCGCGTCCTTTCTGCGCTCTTTGCCGAACACGTCGGGAATATAGGCGTGAATGACGCTGTCTTTCGGAACGCTTCCGCCGATAAACGAACGGATTTTGAAGCCCGCCGAATCGCTGTCGGTCAATATGACTATGCCGCGTGTCTGAGCGAGGCGTTTTATCAGCTTCTGCTTCTCTTTGTCCTTGAAAATGCCGAAGCCGTCGGTCTGTATTATAACGGTATCGAGGACTGTGGAGAGTTTTATTTTATCATACTTTCCCTCGACGATGAGCGCCTGTTTTATCTTTATCATTTTACCATCAACACCATCCGGCGTTTATTTTCGTGACTGTATCGCCACAAACAGCTTGACAAGCAGTTCCTCCATAACTATCCTGTTATCAACGGCAGAGCTCTTGAGCAGTGTATCGGCTCTGTGCAGTTCATCGAGACACCGGCGCAGAACGCGCACGCTCAGAGCCGATGCCTGGCGCGAAACTTTCGTCAATTTAAACTCGCGGCCGCGGTAGTTTGAGAATATCTCCGCCGGCTGAGTGTCTCTGTAGCCCGCAGATACGCTGACCTTGACACGATAGATATCGACAAAGACGGATATCACCGCGCCCATTATCATCATAACATCCGCACGCTGGGCGAAGAGCATATTGAGCGTTTCATACGCCTTGTCGAAATTATCCGAGATTATATATTTAGTCAGGTCGAATGCATTCGCTTCGATAGTCTTGACACACATCAGGTCGATGTCCGCGCGTGTTATCTCGCGTCCCTCGGCATATGCCGAAAGCTTGTCGATTTCGTTTAAAAGAGTAACCATATCGTCCCCGACGCAGGAGACAAGATATTCGGCGTTTCGCTGGCTGAGCAAAGAATCGCGCTTCTGCGCCGCGCCGACAAGCATTTTTGCAAGCTCATAAGCGGTCTTTTTGTTGAGCTCGACCGCATTGCCGTATTTTGTAAAGAGCGAGACTGCCTTTTTGGCCTTTGCGGTCTTTTTGAGCGAATCTGCCTTGCCGATATAGAAAATCAGCGTGCAGTAATCCGGGACATCGCTGACTATTTTTTCGAGCTTTTCATAAGAATCCTCGTCGAGCGAATCGACAGCCATATCCTTGACGAATACACAGGTGTTGCTGCTCATCATCGGAAAAGCCTCGACCGCCTGCTCGATATCTTCGAGGGTACACGACGCGCCGTCGAAGAAATGATAATTGAAATCCGCAAAATCGGGACTGACGGCTTTATCCTTGAGCTTCGAGGAATAGAATTCCTTGAGATAGCTCTCCGTTCCGAAAAACAGGAACGCGCCGCCGATATCTCCGTTTCTTATAAGCGCCTTTATATCTTTTTCGCCGATAGCAGCCATTCAGTCCATCCTTTCCGTCAAAATTCTGCCAGACGGGAGCACCGTAATTCTGATATTCCCCTGCCCTCCGGTCGCATATGCGTCCGCGCCGAGGGACAGCAATTTGCCCATGACCGCAGACGCTCTGTCGGCATCCGCCGATAGCACGGTCAAATTATAGTTTTCCGGGGAAATGCCATGCGGCAGATTCTCCCGCAAAACAAGAATATCCCCTTTTGTATCCGGCGCATAAGACGGTCTGAAAACAATGACCGCATCAGCGCCGCCCATGCCGAGCACTGCCGTGCTCGTTTTATTCGTTGTTTTATATTTTAATTCTGCGCCGCCGATGTTTATATCCGCGGCAGGCGCGAGGTTATAATTTTCTGTTTTAAGTATTTCATTGAGGTCGGCATCAGTCTCGCCGGCAAGAATATACTCGGGCGAAAAAGTGTCGATAACATCAAGTGCGAGTGAACTTTCGCCCTCAGATACGCGCGGGATAAGAAGAAAATCAAGATTATCCGCGCCGACGCTGTCCATTGCGGACTCTATATTTGAGAGGGCATAGTAGCTGTCCCCTCCGCAGCCGAGCAAGGCTGTTTTGCCGCCGGAGCTGACGACAACAGCCGAGCCGTTGCCGACATCCGCCACGGTTATGACGGTTGCCGCGCGGGAAAGTGCAGAAGAACCGACGCACACGCCCGCAAAAGTGAGCGTGCATATCAAAACTGCTGCGCGGACGGTATTGCGCCCCGAAAATTTATAGATAAGCGCAGCCGCCGCAAGGACGATAAAAATCAAAACAAGCCACAGTGGAAACAGAAATGTCGAGGCGTTCAAAGACGAATGAGGAACCGCCGCGAGCGACTTCGATGAATTGATAAGAAAAGACGCGCACACACCGGACAGATCTGCAAGACCGGCCGTTATCACGCGCAAAAATGAGAACTTCGCGGTGAGAGCGGTAAGCCCCGAGAGGATCATACACGCTGATGCGGGAAGATCGGAAATGAGGTTCGCCGGGATCGCGATAAGCGACACTTTGCCGAGATCGAGTATCATAACAGGCAGAGTGAACGCACAGGCGAGCACGGTGCTTCGGATGGAGCCGAAAATAAACTCGCAGACGCGCCTTGCATATTTATTTCTGACGCGCGCGATATACGGATTCAGCGGGAAATCGATATTGCCGTAGCCGACAATTATTCCGAGAGTCGAGAGGAACGAGAGCCGCAGTCCGAGGCTCATCACGCAATACGGATTGACAAAGCACAGAATAACAAGCGCGATGCCGAGGGAATTGAGTGAATCCGCCTGCTTTGAAAGCAGCGTTCCGAGGAGCATAACGAGCATCATGAAGCCCGCACGCATGACGGAATATGTGAAGCCCGAGACCGCCATAAAAACTATAACAAACGCCGCCGAAATAATTGCTCCCGCTCTGCGTCTGAGCCTGAAAACATCGAAAATTTTCAGAATGAACAGACACCAGATTGAGAGGTGCAGACCCGAAACGGCTATCAGATGCGATATTCCCGCGGACGAGAACGAATCCGAAACGCTCTTCGGCAAATTTGATTTGTCACCGATCAGAAGCGCCGTTGCAAGCGCCCCGCGTTCGCCGGGGATAAGACGTGAAACCGTGTTTTTGATATAAGCGCGCATTGCGAGTGGATAATAGCCTATCGGCTTGCGCTCCGGCTGAGATATATTTATATCGCCCTTTGCGTATCCGCCCATAAAGATATTTTCGGACAGATAGTAGTTTCTCGCGTCGCGGGTCTTGCCGATATCGTAGAGCTGCAAATCGCCCTCGACAGTATCATACGGCTTGAAACCAAGGCGCGATTTTGAAGAAAGGCGTATGTTCAGCTTATATTTTTCGCCATCTATCTCGGAAGTTTTAAGTTCTGTATAATATCTTTCGCCGCTCTGCTCCTCGAGCGAGACAACGCTCGCTTTCACGGTATGCACGCCGTCGTTGAAACGCTGCGACGCTTCATCAGGAACAAGTGCGGCGGCAAAAGACAAAAGTACTGCAACGACCGCCGTTATACACGCAGTCGGGATTACAAAGTCACGCCGAACACTCTTGAAGAACAGAGAAAAGATAAAGGCGGCAGCTGCTGCCGAAAGGATAACGACTGCCGCCTTCTGACCGAGTTCAAAAACAAGAGCCAGCGTAAAAAACATTGTAAAACCGATAACCGTGAACGGGCGCGCCATTTCTCGAGTTCTCCGATTATTTGAAGAAAAGAGGAAGCTTCTCGAGAAACACGATATCGTCGCGCTCCGCCGCGTCACCCTCTGCGAGGACTGCCGCCTTGGCGACTATGTTCGCATCGAACTTATCGGCAAGGGCAACTACTGCCGCGAGGGATTCGCCGGTGCTGATAACATCGTCAACGATAAGTACTTTCTTACCGCGAAGCTGATCTCCGTCCTCTCTGCCGAGAAGAAGAGTCTGCTCTGCATCGGTGGTTATCGAACGCACGCTGACACAGACGGGGTCGGTCATATAGACCTTCGGCTTCTTGCGGGCAACAAAATATTTTTTGCCGCTCTGTCTGGACATCTCATAGGCAAGCGGGATGCTCTTCGCCTCGGGAGTGAGAATATAATCGAACTCAGGGCACTTCTTGAGCAGCTCTTCCGCCGCTTTAACGGTGACTTCGACATCACCGAAAAGGATGAATGCCGCGATATCGAGCTTGTCGCTGACCGGGCAGAGAGGAAGCTCTCTCTTCACGCCTGCGATTTCCATTGTATAGGTCTTTGCCAAAATAAACATCTCCTGAATATTAATATGGTCTTTTTTATCAGCCTGCCGGCCAGCCGAAATCTCTGCCGCCGAGCATATGGAAGTGCAGGTGTTTGACGGTCTGACCCGCACAGTCGCCGCAGTTGTTGACGATTCTGAAGCCGTCCTTGAGATCGAACTGCTTGGCTATCTTTGCCGCCGCCTCGAATACTTTGGAGACGACCGCGCTGTTCTCCGGGGTTATCTCGGCAGCACTCTTTATATGCTGCTTCGGAATAATGAGAATATGGAACGGAGCCTGCGGCTCGAGGTCATAGAACGCGAGAACATCGTCGTCCTCATAGACTTTTTTTGAGGGTATCTCGCCCTTAATTATTTTGCAAAAAATACAGTCATCCATTTTCAGAAAACCTCCGTATTGCATTGCTTGTTCCGCCGGCCGGGAAAGACCGGCGGAGCTGTAAATTTATTTTAACATGGCGCTGACGATAGAGTCAACCGCCGCGAGAGCCTCGTCCGCCTTGGAAGCGTCCTTGGCGCCCGCCATTGCGCTGTCCGGCTTGCCGCCGCCCGAGCCGCCTGCTATCTTTGCGGTCTCGCGGACGATATTGCCGGCGTGAGCGCCGAGTTTTATTGCATCGGCACCGCAGGCGCAGGCGAAGTTCAGAGTGCCCTTTTCTTTGTTGACGCCAGCAAAGACTGCGACGATATCTGCGCCGTTGTCACGGGCGGTGTCGCACATCGAGCGAAGCTCGCCGGGGTTGGAGACTTCGACCTCAGCGGTGATAAGTCTGACGCCGCCGACCTGTCTTGCGCTGTCCATAAGGCTGCCCGCCTTGAGAGCGGATATCTCGCTGCGAAGCTCCGCAAGCTCTCTGTCCTTTGCCTTTACTTCGGCAGCGAGGGTCGCCGCGCGCTTGTCAAGCTCCGCGACATTGCCGAGCTTCATCGCCGCCGCTGCAGACTGCATGATGCGCTCGTCGTTTTCTATATGCTTGAGCACGCCGAAGCCGGTGACGGCGGTTATACGCCTGATTCCCGCGGCAACTGAGGACTCGGACACGATCTTGAACAGACCGAGCTTTGCGGTATTGTCCGCATGGGTGCCGCCGCACAGCTCAACGGAGAAATCGCCCGCGCTGACAACGCGCACGACATCGCCGTACTTCTCGCCGAACAGAGCCATTGCGCCGAGCTTCTTCGCCTCTTCAATGGGCATCTCGCGTGTCTCAACGGGGATGCCCTTGAGGATAACCTCGTTGACCTCGCGCTCTATCGCCTTGAGCTCATCGCCCGAGAGAGCAGAGAAATGGGTAAAGTCGAAGCGCATCTCCTCGCTGTTGACAAGCTGTCCCGCCTGCTCAACATGGCTGCCGAGGTGCTTTCTCAGAGCCGCCTGGAGCAGATGAGCCGCAGTGTGGTTGCGGCGGGTCGCCTCGCGCTTTTCAACATCTATCTGAGCGTGGACTTTATCGCCGAGAGCGATGCTGTCGCCACTTATAAATCTTGCAATGTGGAGCACAACGCCGTCGGGAGTCTTGCCTGTTGCGGTAACCTCGAGGGTTGCATTATCGGTCTTGATAATGCCGGTGTCGCCCGCCTGTCCGCCGCTCTCGCCATAGAACGGGGTCTTGTCGAGCACAACAACCACCTCGGAGTCCGCGGTTGCGAACTCGTCACGCTCGCCGTTTGTGACTATCGCCTTTATCTCGGCGTCGCAGGAATAATCGGTATAGCCGACAAACTCGGTGGCTCCGACATCCTTGAACGAAACGTTGCTGTCCTTCCACGCCTGAGCTCCGGCATCCTTGCGCGCCGCACGCGCCGCCGCTCTGCTCTGAGCATAGAGGCGGTCATATTCGTCGATATCAACGCTCATGCCGCGCTCTTCGAGCAGCTCTTTTGTCAGGTCTATCGGAAAGCCGAAAGTATCCTGAAGCTTGAAAGCATCTGCGCCGCTGAGCACCTTGGAATCGCTCTGAGCGATAATATTCTCAAGCAGGTTGAGACCTGTGTCTATAGTCTTATTGAAGCTCTCCTCCTCAGCCTTGATGACCTTTACAATAAGGTCATGCTTCTCGACGAGGTTCGGATAGGCTGTTGCATTCTCTTTGATAACGGTCTCGCACACTTTGTAGAGGAAAGTGCCGTCGATACCTAAGAGTCTGCCGTGGCGAGCCGCTCTTCTGAGCAGGCGGCGAAGAACATATCCTCTGCCCTCGTTTGAAGGCATAACGCCGTCGCCGATCATGAAAGTGGTGCTTCTGATATGGTCGGTGATAACGCGCAGGGAGACATCCTTTTTCTCATCCTCGTGATACTTGACGCCCGCTATCTGCATGATGTGCTTCATGATATTCTGGACGGTGTCGACCTCGAAAAGGTTGTCCACGCCCTGCATGATGCAGGCAAGGCGCTCAAGACCCATACCGGTGTCGATATTGCAGCTCTTGAGGCGGGTATAGTTATTGTTGCCATCGTTATCAAACTGAGTGAAAACGAGGTTCCAGAACTCAACATATCTGTCGCAGTCGCAGCCGACTCCGCAGGTCGGAGAACCGCAGCCGTACTTCTCGCCGCGGTCGAAATAGAGCTCCGAGCAGGGACCGCAGGGGCCTGCGCCGTGCTCCCAGAAGTTATCCTCTTTGCCGAGGCGAACCATATGGTCGGGCGAAACGCCGAGCTCCTTTGTCCAGATGTCATATGCCTCGTCATCGTCCTGATAGACGCTGATATATATTTTATCTGCGGGCATCTCGAGCACCTTCGTGCAGAACTCCCACGCCCAGGCGGTCGCCTCATGCTTGAAGTAATCGCCGAATGAGAAATTGCCGAGCATCTCGAAGAAAGTGCCGTGGCGCGCGGTGATTCCGACGCGCTCAATATCGGGCGTTCTGATGCACTTCTGGCAGGTTGTGACGCGGGTTCTCGGCGGTGTCAGCTCGCCTGTGAAATATTTCTTGAGCGGTGCCATGCCGGCGTTGATGAGAAGCAGGCTCTTATCTCCCTGAGGCACGAGCGAAAAGCTCGGCAGACGAAGATGGCCCTTGCTCTCGAAAAATTCAAGGAACATCCGGCGCAGCTCGTTCACGCCGCGGTACTGTGGTTCTTTCACTTTATTTTCCTCCATATCATTGCTCTAATTACATAACCGTCATTTTACCATATTGCCATATATTTATCAAGTGTGTGTTCAAAGCTTACCGCCTGTTTTTCCCCCTGTTTGCCCGCTGTCCGAAGGATTTCCTCCCTCTTCCATGCACCATGGAAATACAAAAAAAGTGCTTGACGCGATTGCTGTCAAACACAAAATC
>OGON01002637.1_pt1 | contig 10657 bp, 11 predicted proteins | sample 1552671 | NCBI WGS metagenome assembly OGON01 (sample SAMEA2580136, study PRJEB22360) | human gut metagenome | biome: human gut; feature: human-associated habitat; material: faeces | place: Denmark | collected 2008/2010 | reverse complement strand
ATAGAGCGTTTGGCTACGGACCAAAAGGTCGGGGGTTCGAATCCTCTAACGCACGGTGAAAAAGCCTTGATTTTACAGGGTTTTAAAGGAAAAGCACTCCGGGAAGGGGTGCTTTTTTCGTGCTTCAAATATAACACAGGCAAATCATAACATACCGGCCAATGAAATGCAACTGTTATCTGGCCATTGACTTCTTTAGTGCTTTCTGGTTCTGCTTCTCCGTCTTTGCCGGATCCGGCGTAAAGGTGGCCGTCTCTATGATCTGCTTCCCGGAAGCATCCCGGCCGTTGCTCACTGTGATCTGGTAAGAGTTCTTTCGATTCCTGATGGATGCCATATTATCATCTTCCTTTCTTCATGGGCCTGGGCGGGCAGGAGAAGGGCAGAAAATAATACTTTGACAATATCATATTGCTGACATATAATATACTTAACAAGAGAACCGTTGGCCAGCGTACACCTGACCGCCGGGAAAAATAATTTGTTACATGAAGTAGCGCCTTATCTTACCAGGACAGGGGCGCTACTTTTTGCATTTCTCCTTTCTTTCGTCCGGCGGCTGACATAACGCCCCAACGGTTCCCGTGGTAAGTATATTATATTGTCATGGTGCAGATCCGGAGCGGATCAGTAGTTATTTGTTCGGCGTGGGCGGTTGGTCGTCTTTCCGGTATTCTCGGATTTTGACAAGCATTTCCACATGTTCTAGAGCTTTTTTCTGACCTTCTGTATTAAGTAAACTTAAATTTTCATCAATCGCACCTCTCAGACGTAGTGAATCAATCATCGTATCAACATTATGTTTGTTTTTTTTCATTGATTCTATTTCATCTATCCTGTGAGCTATTTTTTGCTCAATATCTGCCAGATTCTCTGAATTTTGAAGATATTGTTTCGCTGCTACAGCGCGTAAAATTTGCATTGCTTCACGAGGTGTCATATCGCCAGTAATGAGCAGGTTATAAACATCTATTCCGAGTGCTGTGGCTATTTTCTTTACAGTTTCAAACTTGGGATTACGTTTTCCCGTTTCGTATTGTGCATAGTTAGGCTGAGATACACCTAATTTTTCAGCAATTTCCTTTTGTGAAAATCCTCTTTCTTTTCTTATATTTTTTAAATTTTCCGCGAATGTCACTAAGCTCACCTCCATCCTTACAAAGAACATATCACAATCGCTAATAGAAATTAATCAAAAAGATTATAAAAAGTATTGATATAATCAAAAAAGATTATGCATAACATAAATATAAAATCATTTTGATTATATACTTAGAAAGAAAGTAAGAAAAATACCTGCTACCCTCAACCAGTTCACATCGGAGCCGGTGGCAGTCAGAAGGAAAAAGAAGGTTGCCGGATACGCACGAGTTTCCACGGATCGTGAGGAGCAGGCAACCATCTACGAGGCACAGATGACCTACTACAAGACCTACATTGAAGGTCATGACGATTGGGAGTTTGTCGGGATGTACTCAGATGAGGGTATCACCGCCACGAACACCAAAAAGCGTGACGGCTTCAACCAAATGGTGGAAGATGCCCTTGACGGAAAGATTGACCTCATCAGAACCAAGTCGGTCAGCCGATTTGCACGAAACACGGTGGACAGCCTTACCACCATACGAAAGCTGAAGGAAAAAGGCATTGAGGTCTATTTTGAAAAGGAGAACATCTGGACATTGGATGCCAAGGGCGAGTTGATGATAACCATCATGAGTTCCCTGGCACAGGAGGAAAGCCGGAGCATTTCCGAGAATACGACCTGGGGCAAGCGAAAGCAGTTTGCTGACGGCAAAGGCAGTGTTGCCTACAGTTGGTTCCTTGGGTATGACAAGGACTTCAAGATAAACGAGGAACAGGCAGCTACGGTTCGGCTGATTTATCGGCTTTTCCCCCAGTATTATGTGGAGGAACACCATGAAGCCATCATTCCCCCTGCCCAGTTTGATTTTGTCCAGGCAGAACTTACCCGCCGGGAGCAGAATGGCCGTTACAGCGGAGTGAGCATCTTCTCAAACAAAATCAAGTGCGGATGCTGCGGTGGATGGTACGGCTCGAAGGTTTGGCATTCCACCGACAAGTACCGGAAGGTCATCTACCGCTGCAACCGGAAGTACGGCAAAGACACCCCGCCCTGCAACATACCGCATTTGACCGAGGAAGAAATCAAGCAGATGTTCCTCAAGTCACTGAACGCCCTGGTTGATGCGAAAGAGGAAACCATAGAGAATTTACAAGGGCTGATTGAAACGGTCTGTCAGATGGAGTCCCTTGACGCAGAACAGGAACGGCTGGAGCAGGAACTGAGGATTATCGCAGAGAACCTTGCGAACCTCATCCGGGAGAATGCGAGTGTAGCCTTGGATCAGACGGAGCAAGCGGAGAAAGAAAAGAAGCTCCGTACCCTCTATGGCGAAAAGCATAGCCGCTTTCAGGAACTGGAGGCTCTCATCCAGGAGAAGAATGACACGAAGGAGATACTCACGAACTTCATCACCAAGCTGGAAGATTTGATGGGAGAACAGACAGAGTTCCGGGAAGAACTGTGGGGAGGTTTGGTCGATCACATCCGCATCGATGAGAAAAGAAGCACGGTAGTCTTCCGGGGTGGGATTGAGATTACCATTTAATATGTAGAAACACGAATCGAAAGGGCATCTGGCAGTGATATGATCCCCCTAAAGTAGACAAGATAAATATCCAAATCTACTTTAGGGGGATTTTCTATGTCTAAAAGAAAACATAGCCCAGAATGGATGATTGCTCGGATACAAGAATACTTATCCGGAACAGGATCGTATGACAGTATTGCTAAGGCAAACGGTATAGGATCTAAATCATTAAAAGATTGGGTAAGAAAATACAAAGTTCATGGCGATACTGCTTTTTTTAAAACACCTGGCAATAAACGATATAGTAAAGAATTTAAAACGATGTGTGTCGAAGCTGTTCTCTCTGGCGAAGGATGTGTAGATGATATTGTTGCTAAATATAATATTTCAGCAAGACATGTCCTTCAACAGTGGATTTCAGTGTATAATGCCAATAGAGAACTTAAGGATTATGATCCTAAACGGGAGGTCTATATGGCAGAAGCTCGCAGAAAAACTACACTGGAAGAACGGAAAGAGATTGTTGAATACTGTATCAAACATGGAAGAAATTACAAAAATACTGCTTCTAAATATGATGTTTCATACTCTCAGGTATACTCTTGGGTAAAAAAGTATGATGAAAATGGAGAAGAAGCCCTTACTGACAAACGTGGTCGCCATAAAGCAGACGAAGAAGTGGATGAGCTGGAGCGTCTGCGCCGTGAAAATCTTCGTTTAAAACGTCAGCTTGAAGAGAAGGACATGTTGGTAGAACTGTTAAAAAAAGTGAAGGAATTCGAAAGGATGTGAGGCTTGGAAAACAGCGCAAAGAGTCTAAGTTTATGGCTGTTAAATATTTTTATGAAGAAAAATCCTGGAGCATTAACTGGATGTGCAGACAGCTGAAAATTACTCGTGCCGCCTACTATAAGTGGCTTCACAGAGAAATACCACAGCACGAGAAAGAAAATCAGGAAATCGCAGAACTGATAAAAGAATACGATGAAAGATTTGGACACATCCTTGGTTATAGACGAATGACAGATTGGATTAATCATTTCAATCATACGAGCTATAACAGAAAACGGATCCATAGGATTATGCAAAAGCTTGGAATTCATTCTGTAATAAGAAGGAAGAAAGCTAAGTATAAGAAATCCGCTTCTGAAACAACAGCCGAGAATAAACTGAAGCGCGATTTTAATGCCTCTGCACCGAATGAGAAATGGACAACCGATGTTACAGAGTTTAAGATTCCAGGAACAGAACAAAAAATATTCCTCAGCGCTATTCTGGATTTATATGATCGTGTACCAGTAGCTTATGTTGTCAGCAAAAGGAATAATAACCAGCTTGTGTTTGATACATATGATAAAGCAATCGCTGCAAATCCAAATGCGAAACCTCTGTTTCACTCCGATCGTGGCTTTCAGTATACCAGCAAGCTGTTTCAGGCAAAGCTGCAAAAACAAGGAATGGACCAGTCAATGTCAAGAGTAGGCCATTGCATTGATAACGGTCCAACAGAAGGATTATGGGGAATTATCAAAACGGAAATGTATGCAATGTATACTATCACAGATGAATCCTCTCTTCGCGAAGCAATCGATAAATACATGCATTTTTATGCTTATGAACGACCGCAGGAACGTTTTAACTGTAAAACACCCGCTGAAGTAAGAAAAGAAGCCATGGAAAATGAAACAAAAGTATCATATCCGATTGCCGAGAACAAAAGAATTGAAAAGTATAAAGAAAAATGGTGTGCATAACTACAGGAGCGTTTATGCCGCGAAAGCCGTTTGATCAATGAGAGGAAGATGTGGTAGGCTGCCAGCCGGGCTGGTCAGGGCGCGTGCGCCTCTGTGCCTGTCGTGCCAGCCGTAAACCGCATCTTCAGAGGCTCGTTGTCAAACGGATCGTGGAATAAATGCTTCATAACATAAAAATATCCGCCATATCATCTTGATATGACGGATATCTATAGACTTATTTTAGATATTTGCCTTGTCTACTTGACAGGGGGCTGATCACAGTTTTGCTGGGTGCCCTACTTTTTGTGGTGCTAACACGAAATGGTAGATTTGTCAAGTTGAATATGATACAATATTTGGAGCGAAGATTCGTTGGAAATGTGAGAGCGGTGGTGATTTCTTGGACGTTGCTAATGTTCTAAATAATATAGAACTACCAGTGGTTTATTATAGAGAGGGTCAGGAAACGATAAAAAGTGTTCTTTGAAAATCCTTCTTTGAAAGATCCGGTTCTCTACTGCATATACATGCTTCTTCATGTAAAAACGTTACTGAGTTTATATCTGAGGAGCGAAATAGCGGGGACGCCTTTTTCCTTGGTCCCGTTGCATTGCTTTAAAAGGCTGCCTACCTTGTAAGAAGAGAAAAATCTCTGAACGCAATCTAAAATAGCTACCTCATTCTCGTTCTTCTGTGATATAATGGACATGGCATAAATCCTCCTTTGTAAAGTGGTTTCTGGACAATTCCATTATATCAAAAGAGCGTTATTTATGCCCTTTTTATTGGCTGAAATATTGAATTTTCAAGGTACAGTACACCTTATCGGTGTGGGAAGTTTGAGTTAGTTATATAACTATTTTTATTGAGTGTATTAAAATGAAATGCGATAATATGGAAAAATGCTTTATTATGAAAAAACAGATGTTGCATATACCATAATGGAGTATATGGCTCTATCATATAAGATTGGGTGACTCTGCCACCATATAATACTCAGTAGATGGATATTATTTTAAAGGAGTGTAATTTTATGTCAAATAAAATATTAGTCGTTGATGATGAAATGGAAATTGCCGATTTAATCGAAGTGTATTTGAAGAACGAAAATTATATCGTATATAAATTTTACAATGGTCAAGATGCTTTAAAATGTATGGAAGAAACATCTATCGATCTTGCAATCTTAGATATTATGCTTCCAGACATAGATGGATTTACATTATGTAAAAAAATTAGAGAACATCATACATATCCGATTATTATGTTAACTGCTAAGGATGCAGAGATTGATAAAATTACAGGTCTTACGCTTGGGGCGGATGATTATATTACGAAACCATTTCGTCCACTCGAAATGATTGCTCGTGTAAAATCGCAACTTCGTCGGTGTCAAAAATACAATCCGGTTCATGTGGGAAACGTTGAAACCTCTAATGGTGAGTCAGATGATCAGTTAGCTTGTGGATTGTTGACTATGAATATAAAGGCACATACATGCTTTTTAAGAGAACAACCAGTAGTATTAACTCCTACAGAATTTTCTATCTTACGTATTTTGATTGAAAATGCTGGAAATATCGTGAGCTCAGAAGAGTTATTTCATCAAATATGGAAGGATGAGTATTATAGTAAAGCAAATAATACAATTACAGTTCATGTTCGGCATTTACGAGAAAAGTTAGGGGATAGTCTTGATCATCCTAGATTTATTAAAACAATATGGGGGGTAGGATATAAAATTGAAAAATGATCAAAAAGATGAATACTTTGCTTTTCAAGAAAAATTAATTCGAAGAGTATGGATTAATGTTGCTACATCCATTGCCATTGTTGTAGGTTTGTATCTTCTTATTTGGAAACAACGTGTAGGAGATTGGATTGTATGGCTTTTGGAGAATGTATTTCAAATCAATCATGAAGATGCATTTCTCTATTATCATGTTTATTTTAGGGGAAATAAAGAAATCTTTTTCACAATTTCAGTTCTTGTGATCGTAATTATATTGATGGTGAGGATTTTCCGATGGGTAACGGGTTACTTTAGAGAAATCAATCAAGGAATTGAATCTTTATTAACGGATGATGAGAATAAAATTATATTGTCACCGGAAATGCAGCCATTTGAGAGAAAGCTAAACTCAGTCAAGAGAACATTAGAAAAACGAAAAAGGGAAGCTTCTCTAGCAGAACAGCGAAAAGATGAGTTGGTGATGTACTTAGCCCATGATATTCGAACACCGCTTACCTCTATCATAGGTTATCTAAATTTGTTGGATGAAGAGCCGAATATGCCTGTTGAGCCTAGAAAAAAGCGTGTTTATATAGCATTGGAAAAGGCTTATCGATTAGAAACAATGATCAATGAATTTTTTGAGATTACGAAATATAAGTCCCAAAAAATTAAATTGTCTAAGGAAACGATAGATCTTTATTATATGTTGATTCAGTTATCAGATGAATTGTTTCCAGTCTTAGATGCTCGCGGAAATACGGTTTCATTACAACTTGATGAGAATTTGACTGTGAATGCAGATCCAGAAAAACTAGCAAGGGTATTTAATAATATTCTGAAAAACGCGGCATCATACAGTGACCCTAATTCTGAAATTTTAATTTCTGCAGAAAAAACAGAGCAAGAAGTTATCATTAAATTTCAGAACAGGGGAGAAAACATTTCAGATGAGGCAATCCATTATCTGTTTGATAAATTTTATCGAGCAGATAAATCAAGATCCTCAGATACGGGTGGTACAGGTCTTGGATTAGCAATTGCAAAAGAAATTGTAATACTACATGGCGGACAGATTCGTGTATCCAGTAAAAACCATATAGTTACCTTTTCTGTTTCCTTGCCGTTGGCAAATTAATTCTTTATCCGTTTTATCTTAGGATTTTCTTAGTAATTAAACAACTTCATATTAAAGTTTGAGGCGTCTCTGTTCAGTAGAATAAATACTAACAGGGGCGTTTTTATTTTCCCTAACACAAAAAGGAGGATAATTGAATGAATGAAAATATGAAAACAGATTCTAAAAGAAAACAGAATATAAGACGACAACAACGAAGAATTTTCCCATGGAAATTGGTAGTAATCATGATGTTATTAATCGTAGTTTGTGTGGCTACAATCATTTTGTTTACAGGAACGAGAACGAAGATGGAAGTGCCTTCAAACCATATACAAAGTGTACAAGAGACTGAAAGTCAGGCTATTGATGAAAGTACCATGAATAGCATGGATTGGAATTTAGTGCTAGTAAATAATGAAAATGCAATTCCAGATAATTATGAACCGAAATTGGTAGAGGTGTCAGGCGGTGAGAAAGTAGATGAGCGAATTTACGAGCCTTTAATGGAAATGTTGGAGGATGCAAAGAAAGCAAACTGGGATCAACTTCCAATGGTAGTGGCAGGATACCGCACCCAAGAAAAACAAAAGGAAATAATGGATGACAAAATAGCAGAATTTCGCAGAGAAGGGAATTCTAAAAGCGAGGCGGAAGAATTGGCAAAAAAATGGGTGGCAAAACCGGGATATAGTGAACATCAAATAGGATTAGCGGTGGATATTAACGGAGCTACATATGATCTGTATTTTTGGCTTCAAGAAAACTGCTATAAGTATGGGTTCATCTTCCGATATCCTGGAGATAAGACGGATATCACAGGAGTAACAGAAGAGGTGTGGCATTATCGCTACGTAGGAGTAGAGGCTGCTACGGAAATCCACGAGAGAGGCATCTGTCTGGAAGAATATTTGGAAGAAAAGCGGATGAAACAATAAAGGAGATTTTGTAATAAATAAGGCTAATCTATGAATTAAATGTTATAGATACAACTACGCATTCAATCAAAGATACTGTTTCAGCAGTAAAAGAAAAAATAGTAAGCGGTACGGCCTTACTATTTTAGACAATTTCAGTTTGTCGCTTTGATTCTTGACAAGTGACTTATAATAAGAGAAAAGAGATATTGCATCCCCAGCGTTGTAATATCTCTTTTTTCGTGAAAGAAAAGACTACTCTAAAACCCTCCACAAAATGAAGAGTAGTCTAAACCAATGCCCGGATGGAGGGGGTGCATCTCCTGTATTTAGGGGGTGCATTAGGGGGTGCAACCGTTGGATTGTATCAAAATGGTGGTTACGATGAATGCAAAGTAGGCTGTTATCCGCACTCACAATCCCCTTTATTTTCAAGGGTTTTTACATTTTTATATACAGTTAGCCTAATCTGAGTTATAATAAGAACAACCTATACGGGTGTATTCTGTAACGATAACGCAGGAGGGCATTATGGCTATCGTTAAAAAATTGAAACAGCATCCGCCATTACCTCCGTCAAGATATGAGGTTGGCATTTATTGTCGTGTTAGCACTGAAAGCAAAACACAAATCGTGAGCGTTGGTCATCAGCTGTCCGGTCTTATTGCCGATGTGGCTAATAGCTATCAGGCGCGGCTGTATGACGTGTATTTGGACGTTCAGTCCGGCAGGACATCGGATAACCGTAAGAACCTAATGCGGCTCCTGGACGATTGTAGAGCCGGGAGAGTGACCCTTGTGTACACCAAGTCCATCAGCCGCTTTGCCAGAAACACTGTGGATGTTCTGACCATTGTACGGGAACTGAAGGAAATGAATGTCCCGGTCTACTTTGAGAATGAGCAGCTGTATTCCTTTGACAAGGAAGCGGAACTTGCAATCAGCCTTCATGGAGCCATTGCCCAGGGCGAATCCGAGAACAAGAGTGAGAACATCAAATGGAGCCTGGATAAGGCAGCTCAGAACCCGGATGCCCAGATCTATAATCGTAAATGCTACGGCTACAATAATGCCGAAGATGGCAGCCTGGTGATCAACGAGCCGGAGGCAGAGGTAATACGCCAGATATTTCAGATGTATCTGGATGGATATAGTGTGGGCGGGATTAAGAAGTATCTGGAAGAAAAAGGTATTTTGACTTCCAGGGGAAAAACGACTTGGTCGAAGCGTTCCATCGAAACCATGCTGACCAATGAGAAATATGTCGGTGATGTGATTCTCTATAAGACCTTCTCCCCCAATTTCCCGGAGAAGAAGAGAATCCAGAATAATGGAGAGCATAAGAAATACATCCAGGAGGATCATCACCCGGCTATCATCTCACGAGAGATGTTCAGAGCCGTCCAGGAAATGCGTGAGAGCAGAAGTAACATTGAACGTCATGCAGATGGGACTGTAACCAGAAAGGCGAAGAGGTACACTGGGAAGAAAGAGTAACTGGTTTTTTAAGAGATTGACAACTCGGTATTTAGAAAGGAGAAATAGTGAGATGAAGCTAAATGCAATTCATCATGTTGCGATTATTGTATCGGATATTCAGGCGGCAAAAGATTTTTATGTCCATAAACTGGGATTTAATGTTATTAGAGAAAATTATCGAGAGCAAAGAAAAGACTGGAAACTGGATTTGAAAATTGGAGATGGTGCAGAAGCAATTGAATTAGAAATTTTTGCAGAATTAAATCCACCTAAGCGTGTCAGCAGACCCGAAGCTTGTGGTCTGCGCCATTTGGCATTTCATGTAGATGATATTGTGGCGGTGGTTGCCGAGCTTAAAAAATGTGGAATTGAATGTGAACCAATCCGATATGATGACTATACAAATAAAAAAATGACATTTTTCTTTGATCCAGATGGACTTCCCTTGGAGTTGCATGAATAACTTCAAGTTTGTAGAATTAAGAAAATCGGAATTTACAGGAGAAGAATATGAAGATCATTTGGATAGATGGTACTTTTGGAATTGGAAAGTCTGCTGTTGCTGCTGCGATTGTTAAGAAAATACCACAGGCACATCTGCTTGAATTCGATGCATTGCAAGAAAAATATAAGCCAACTTCAGATTCTGATCGTTTTGGGAGAAGATATCCAGAAGCTAAAAAATATTTGGTTGATGCTCTCGTTGATGAAATAACAGAAATAATACAAGAAGGAGGTTGCAACTGTTTAGTCATTCCAGTTGCATTGATTAATGATTATTGCAATCAGAAACTTATAGATGGCTTCGCAAATATTGAGAGTCACCATTTTATATTAACGGCCAAGACGGAAATCCTACATCAACGCATAAATAACCAAGAAAATCGAGACATCGATTTGGCAGTAACCTATATGCCAGAGGCAACACAGTATTTAAGTAATCACTATTATGATGCAAGCATAATAGATACGTCTAACATGAGCATTGATAGTGTTGCAAAAGAAATAATTGAAAGCATAACTCGGTAACTTCCAATTTTTGAAACTGAGAAATCGGAATT
>OGON01002631.1_pt1 | contig 10686 bp, 5 predicted proteins | sample 1552671 | NCBI WGS metagenome assembly OGON01 (sample SAMEA2580136, study PRJEB22360) | human gut metagenome | biome: human gut; feature: human-associated habitat; material: faeces | place: Denmark | collected 2008/2010 | reverse complement strand
CGCAACTCGATCAACTATACAACGAATACGTAACGAGAATGAAAGGGAAATAAATATCAAGTATTAAGTAATAAGTATTAAGTATTATTCGCAGCTTCCGACATATCTTCCGCACGATATAATACCTAATACTTATTACTTAATACTTATTACTTAATACTTGTTTAACGCAGATTTTCATGTTTATAGAACAACCACCTTGGCTTTTCCGGGCGTTGTATCCACAGGCTATCTTCCGGATGGACCCGAATGAACGGGCAGTCTATCTGACTTTCGATGACGGCCCCATCCCCGAAGTGACTCCCTGGGTACTGGAAATACTGGAAAAGCATCATATTAAAGCTACCTTTTTCATGGTAGGCGACAATATACGCAAACACCCGGATGAATACCGGATGGTGGTAGAGCACGGACACCGCATCGGCAACCATACTTTCAACCACATCCGTGGATTTGAATATTCCAATCCGGATTACTTGGCAAATGCCAGAAAGGTAGATGATATGATTCATTCCGATCTCTTCCGTCCGCCACACGGACACATGGGATTCAGGCAGTATTATACGTTGCGCTATCATTACCGCATCATTATGTGGGATCTCGTGACCCGCGATTACAGTAAGCGGATGCGCCCGGAACAAGTGCTGAACAACGTGAAACGCTATGCGCGCAACGGTTCCATCATCACGTTCCACGACTCGCTGAAAAGCATCGACAAGCTGCAAACAGCTTTGCCCGAAGCCCTGCAATGGCTGAAAGACCAGGGATATGCTTTCAAGGTGATAGAAAATCGCGAGTAAGTATATCTAATGACAAAAATGCGATTAAGTGAGTGTAGACCGAACTTGTTCGGTGTCTGCCGAGCGTGAGCGATTTATGCAAAAACGGATGGTAAAAACAGAAAACATACTTTCTGCCACTCAAATAAAAGCCGAGGCCGCACGCCTCGGCTTTTCTGCTTGCGGACTGGCCCCAGCCGGACCGGTCGCCCCTCAGCACGCCGCCTTCTTCAAACGTTGGCTCGGCGAAGGACGGCAGGCCGGTATGGCTTACATGGAAGGGCATGAAGCCAAACGGCTCGACCCTCGCCTCCTCGTGGAAGGATGCCGGACAGTGGTCAGCGTGGCCCTGAACTACCGCCCGTCCACGCCCATCCCGGACCATAAACTGCAAATCGCCTGGTATGCTTACGGGCAAGACTACCACGACATCATGCGGCAGAAGCTGAACAACCTGATCGAGGCCCTGCGGCACAGTACGCCGGAAGGCACCTTGCAAGGCCGCGCCTTCTGCGACACGGCACCGGTACTGGAACGTTATTGGGCCTGGCGGTGCGGTTTGGGGTGGATAGGCCGTCACACCCAACTCGTCATCCCCCGGGCGGGCAGTGCATTCTTCCTCGGTGAACTAATGCTCAACCTGCCTGCGGATGCCTACGATGCGCCTTTCCCCACCGACCGTTGCGGCACTTGCCGCCGTTGTATCGAAGCCTGCCCCACACAGGCCTTGGAAGAAGGACGCGGACTGGATGTCCGCCGCTGCCTGAGCTACCTGACCATCGAGAACCGGGGCGGGATTCCCGAAGAGGCGGCTGCTCGGATGTATCCTTATTTCTACGGTTGCGACCGTTGCCTGCGTGCCTGTCCTCACTTGCGCTCCGCACCTCCCACCACGGAACCGGCCTTCACTCCCCGTCCCGAACTGCTGCAAATGGAGGAGGAGGACTGGATGGCATTGGACGTGGAGCGTTATCGGATGCTCTTCAAAGGCTCTGCCGTGAAACGGGCAAAATACGAGGGCCTCATCCGCAACCTGAAAGCACTGCGCGGCAACGGGGATAGATGAAAATGTATTCTGGGTTCGACAAAAGAATAAAGGAATACAAGTATTAATGGCGTGAGCGGAGGAAAATCTGGTTTCTGGATTGGACATAAGAACAAAAGTTTTAATGGTGTGCAGGAGTGAAAAAAGTTTGTTCTTATGTTCTTATGTTCTTATGTCTAAAAACAAATCTGCAAACGCCATTCTGACAATCTGTCAATCCAACACCTTCAGAATTTCGTATTTGGACACAGTGATACACACGGACGAAAAAACACGATTCTCGCGTGCCTTGCAAAATCCTTTATGTCGCTCGTTTCCCTCCTTACGCTTACTTCCTGCATACAAAGCCATCATCCCGTGCGCAAGCCGTTACACACCACGTAAGCTCGGAGCCTTCCCGGCCAATCATCTTGTCACAAGGATTTGGATAGGAACAGGCTTCCATCTAAAAGAAAAACAAGCCCTCGGAGCACACCTACGTACTGCCCGATGCCGATTTTTCCAACAACATGCGGACAAATACAAAAAGTCCTGCGCAAATAAAAAGTGTTTTTTCAGCCGAACGAAAAATCTTTCGGCTGAGACTGATTCCTAAAAATACTTTAGATACATGAAAAACGAGGCCAGAATGTGAATATATGTATTCAAAATAGCCTAAAAAACACACGGAACGTACTTTTTAGACTACTTTTATCCCTCCAAAAATCGTCATATCGCTTACATTCTGTCGGCATAAAGAGAGATTCCGACATCAAATGTCCAAAATCGGAAAAGACGTACCAATCCTAAATGCTTCCCAATCATCCCCCAACGTTAGGACGACATGTTCCCCAAAATCTTAAAGACAAAACAAATAGCCCACAGTCACCATGAGCGAACGGTTCGTGAAGTCATCCACTTTCTTATAGCAAGAATTCAGTCCCAACATATAACGCAAGCCGACGTTCACCCCACTGCGGGATTCCCATCCTCCCCCGAACACAAGCCCGACATCTACCGGCTGCCTCTCGCCTAAAAGGGAAGAAGGTTGGCGGCTGTTACCGTACTTCAACGTCCGCCCCACCAAAAAACCGACTTGCATGCCTGCATCCAAATGCACACCAAGGCCGGGATAAAACTTGGCCACCACAGGGATGTCGATATACTTGCTCTCCACTGCCACATCTTCCACCCTGTCCTTTATGATTTCATCACCGGGAATTATGACTCCATCGGATACGTTGTATCCCCTCGTCGTGTACATCAGATTGGCCTGCAAGCCCCACCGCTCACTCCAACGGTACATCCCCACCGCACCGATATTAAAACCGGTCATGCGCTTACCGCCCATCTCATACGAAGGAAACTTTACCGTGGACCAGTTTGCCCCCACTTCACAACCCACATGCCATTGGGCAGAAACCATTCCGCTCAAACATAAACAAATTCCTATTATAAAAAGTCGTTTCATTCCATACTTTTTGATATAAAACAAACGATAATTGTACGCAAATATTGTGGAGAAACAGCCAATCATCCCCAAGCCATACAATCTAACAGACTTCTAAAAGTTTTATCCCCAACTTTTAGAAGCCTGTTCGATTTCATTTGGTTCCGGCCTTTATCTCCAGTCCGGCCATACCGTTTTTCTAAAAAGCAGAAGTCAATCCACCACGACTTTACATAATTTGCTCACGCTCGGCAGACTTCGAGCGAGTTCGGTCTGCGCTCACTTAATCGCAAATTTGCATAATTTGCTCACGCTCGGCAGACTTCGAGCAAGCTCGGTCTGCGCTCACTTAATCGCAAATTTCCGCGTACCCACGATATAAATCCCGCGCGGAAGTCCGTTCACGGCTTCATGCGGCATGACCGCACTGCGCACTTTCACGCCGCTCACGGTGTACACATCTACCGGAACCGCAGCCGAGCCCGTCACTTCGCGTATGGCAGTCGGTTTGGCGACATACAACAATTTGAAGTTGTCGAAACAGTTCCAGTCGTGGTACCTATACTCGGTCTTGTCCAGACCGACCCGCAAATCCCCTTTCGCCAATAGCTCGTATTCCACTTCATTGGCGCGGTATTCCCCGTCGCGGTTGAAAGCATTGTCAGCCGACCGCACATCGTCCGGATAGGTATAGGGATTATACGTATAGGGAACGGAACCGTCGAACAAAGACATGAACGTCTGGCGGCTGCTATTGAGATACAGTCCGGCCAAAAGCTGTTCCGAACCGTCCTGATGCGCGTTATAGGCTTCCGCCTTGTCGCCATAGCGATAAAAGCCTTGGGCGCGAAGACGGTATGTACCGGCCGGCATACGTTCCAACACCTGATAAGTGTCGTAAGTCTTGTCGTAAAACTCAGCCACGCCGGAAGAAGCCGCCGTAAAAGACGTGCCTTCCCATCCCTTGCTGCCTTCCGAAAAATCGGGATTGACTAAAAGCCAGGTAAGGTCTACTTCCTCTCCGGGTGTCCAACCGGCACACAGGTCCTCCGTATAGGTTTCCATCGCCGCTTTCAGGGCTTCATAGGCCGCAGGCAAAGCCATTGACAGTTCGGACACGGAGGTCAGGTCCAACGCTTCTTCGGCTTGCCGGATGGCGGCATCGAACACTTGGCTGCCGCTCTCCTCCTTCAGATCCTCCACACGTGGCAGGTACAAACGCACGTCGCTCCATGCCTGCAACAGGCGGTACTCTTCTTCCGTCACCGTCATGACGGAACCGTGCTGGAACGCTCCGGTCCCTTCCACATTGGAGGAATGCGTCACGTTCAACCCCAGATGGTCTGTCTCGCAATACTTGTAGGCATTGCCGCCGGAATAACGCATATAATACAAGTTGTACACGTCCTCATTGATACGGCGCACCGTGCTGGAACCTTCCACCTGCTCCGAACCTTCGTTCGTCACGTGCATCAATTCCGTCCAGGTGCCTCCCACCAACGTCTTGCTCGTAGCCTCATAAATGCCCCGTTCCGTGCCCAAAGCCCCTTCACGTTTGTAATACATGTGGTAGAGGCTGTCGTAGGGATTATACACGATGTCCGCGTCGATTACCGAGATTCCGGGGTCGAAAAAGACACGGGGTTGGGTCAGCGTCTTGAACTCCCGGTCGGCATAGGAATAAAAAATACGGTCATGGTCGTCGCCTTCGTTGGTGGACAGTATGGAATAGTACACCAAATAGGCACCTTCTCCCCCGTTATAGTCCTTGTCCCAAATGAACTGCGGCGCCCATACGCGGTTGATGCGGGCATATTCCTCGTCGGTGTCATATACGCCCGTCGTGACATCGGGGTCGGAGAAGATGGATTTTCCCCGGTTGAAGTCGAACGTCGTACCCTCCCAATGTATCAAGTCCCGGGAACGTATCAAGTTGATGCCGTGGTTGTTCCACACGCCGGAAGCATGCTGTTTCATGTCGGTGGTCGTGATGAAATAGCCGTCCGACGCTTCACCGCGCCCGATATAGGCGTCACGCGTACCGTGTTCTATCTCCGCAATCTTCTCCGTGTCGAAAATCTCGTCCCCGTCCAACAATACGTTGAACACGCGACCTTTGTCTTCTTTCGCGCCGAGTGCGAAGTTGGTGATTTCCTTTCCGGAATTCATGAAGCAGTACAAGTAACCGTAGCGGTTGTCATCGGGTGCCAGCATCACCGGATACTCCACTTCCACCGTATCGGCTTCGCAGCTCAGCTTGGCAGACAACACCCCGGCACGGACCGCCTCATCCCCTTGCGGCAAGCGGTGTACCACCAGTTTCTCGTTTTCTAAGGCGATGGCATCCTCATAGCCCTGATTCACAGAAAAGAACCATCTTACGCCCACCCTATCGGAAATCTTTTCGGGCAAATCCGTCGTGGCATGCAAGCTGTTGAACTTCTTCATAAACCGTGCCAGTTCTTCACGTGCGGCACTCATGTCCACTTCCCGCGACTCCGCCGCACGGCCTTGCACCCGGGCGTAGAGTTCCTTCATCTGCCCTCCGTCCAAGGCCACGTCATATATCTGGAAGTCGTCGAAGAACGCCTCCGTCATCAAGGCATCGGCGGCAAAAGGCGAACGCCCGATGCAAGCCTCCGTCAACTCCTGCGCCATGTCGGCCGGCCTTTGGGTCACTTGCTGCTCACTGGCCATGCGCCCGTCCACGTAGAGCCGCCCCATATTCCCTTCTTGCACGTATGCGATGTGGTGCCACTCGCCGTAAGACAATCCTCCATGCGATGGGGCATCCGCACTCTCCCCGTCCTTGATGGTGTAATACCAGCCCGTGTTGTCCGGACTGTTAACCAAGCCGACATACTGCTCCGTCCCGTTAGAAAACCCATACGCCCAGCAATATTGGTCCAAGGCACCTACGCCGGGCAATGCGATGGCCACCGACATGGTATAGTCGCCCTCCAGCCCGGAAAAAGTTTGGCGTGCCATGTCCACGCCTAAATCAAAAAAACCTTGCTCTCCGTTACTGCCGGTATAAAGTGCCTTGTTTCCGTCGTCCATCGCCACGATGGCTGCCCCGCCGTGCAACTTTCCCGGGAATTTTCCCTTGTCGTCAGCCTCCTGCCCTCCGTCGAAAGAATACTGTATGAGCGGCTCCGGAAGCTCTGCCTTTTCCTCTACCACGATTTCCACGTCCCGCACATCCAGACGGAGAATATTCAACGAATAGGCGGGCAGTTCGTAGGTGAACTGTTGTCCCTTCACATCCAACGCACGCTCCTTCGGCGACACGCGGTCGGGGTTCTCCAGATTGTTTTCATCCGTGCCGTCAGCCGAAGTCAGTACGACCACGGAACCTCCCGTCACTGTCGCGTGAGCCAGGTTGACGGTTGCGGTCTGTGCCGAAGCTCCGGGATTCACTAACTTCACGTACAGAACGCCTGCCTCATCGTCGATATTGGAAGAGACGTATATTTTACGGCTCACCGGCAAAGTGAAATCATGCAGGAGCGCACCGTCCAGATAGCACTTCACGTGCGTGCCGTTCACTTCGACTTTGATACGGTAGGCATGTCCTGTTTCCAAAGACCCTTTCACGGAAGCCGCCGTAGTCTTCGACCCATTGGTGCAAACCTCCACGCCGTGTTGCGTATTGCCCCATCCGCCGAGGTTCCACCAACAATAATTGTCTCCGTCTCCGCAATTAAAGGCAATGAGGAAACCCTCCGCCCCACCGGTCTTCGTGGCTTCCACTTCATACGTATAGTTCTGCCCCGGCTGCACATCGCAGACATAGAGTTTGCCTTGCATACTCTTATCCGTCTGTTTCAGCACGCCGCCCGAAGTGGTCCACGTGCCTCGGTCGGCCTTCCATTCAGGTTTTACGGACGAGAAATCGTCGTGGAAGACCACCGCCCCGTCGCCTGCCGTGACTTTCACATTGTCGAAAGTGGCGCTCGTGCTCCACGTGCTCAGGCCGATGCCCCCGGAGCGCAACAGTTGGTTGTTTTCTTCCGTCCACTTCACATTCTGTTTTCCTACATTGTTCGGGAAAAGCTGCTGCACGTAGTACGAAGGCGTACCGTAACTGGTATAACTGTTGAAACGGATCATGTCCGGACGCCAGTTGTAATTGTTTTCGTTGACGAATATCGGGGCATAGCTGTTCATGATGCAGACATCGGAGTTGTTTTCCATCCCCTGCATGAAAACGGCCTCTCCCAACGCCGCATTCAAATGGCCGTTGATACCATAGTCCTGCGTCACGGCATACTCTCCTACGTAGATTTTGTGGCTTGCCCGGTTGTACGTGTCATATTTATTGTATTGGCTGACGAACCATGAAGGATTCCGGTAGTAATGCTCGTCCACTGCGTCTACCGGATACGGGTTCCGCCAACTGGGATTGTCCGTGCCCCATGATTCCACATTGCCAATCAGCGTCACTTCGGGATACTTGGCCTTGATGGCCTTGCGGAACTGTTCGTAACGCTCGGCATAATGGTCGCTCTGGTCGTTATTGTTTTCCGAACTGAAGTTATAGTTCTCGTTCCCGATTTCCAATAAACGGAGATTGAAAGGTTCGGGATGGCCGTTCTTGGCCCGCAACGCGCCCCATTTCGTAGTTTTGGCATCGCCGTTGCAATACTCTATCGCATCGAGAGCCTCTTGGATGTATTCGTCTATCCAGGTATAGTCCTCCACCCAAGCATGCCCCATACCCATGTTCACCACGAACAGCGGCTCGGCTCCCAAATCCTCGGTGAGCTGCAACATTTCATGGAATCCGAAACCGTCCGACACCCTATATCCCCAATTCTGGTTCATGTGTCCAGGACGTTCCTCTATAGGACCAATGGTATTCTTCCACTCGAAACGGTTGGTTTTTCCGTTAGCATAAAATCCTTCCACGTAGCAGCCGCCGGGGAAACGTACGAACGACGGTTTCATGGCTTCCAGCTTTTCCGCCAAGTCGATGCGGCAACCGTTGTCGCGGCCTTTGTAAGTAGGCGGAAAAAGACTTACCATATCCAACACGACCGTGCCGGGCACGGAGCCTTTCAGCGCGAACCAACCCTCGCGGGCCTCTCCCGTAGCCGTGATTTCCGCCGTCAGCTTCGTCCACTCCGAGCCGACATCCACCGTGAGCTCGCGGCTACCCAGACTCTGACCGCCTTCAGTCTGCAACTCGGCTGTAAGGACACCCTTGTAAGCCGGACTTCCTTTTATCCAGAAAGACAGCTTGTAAGTCTGCCCGTTCACCACATGAATGCCCCAGAAACCCTCGTTGCGCACACCGTCGCCCGCGCCTTTGAATTCCAATTCGAGCGCATGCTCCTGCGCCTCGTTCAGCATCCCGTCGGTAACCACGGCCATACGGGCGTTCCCCACGGCCCACCATTTGTCCGGGTTCGACGCATTGTCCTCGAAAGAACGGTTGTGAATCAGCTCGGCGTAAAGCCCGCCGTCGCCGGCATGGTTGATTTCCTCAAAGAAAATACCATAATGGCGACCGCCGATGGAAGCTCCCCGCTGTCCGGCATCGATATTCAATGTAACTTGTGCCATGGAAGAGGCCATACACATTCCGCAAAATGCCACGGAAACAAGCCTCTTGAAAAAAGTTCTGTCCTTCATTTCATGAAAAATATAGAGGTTAATGTTTTTAATTTACAAGACGTTGACATCTTTGCCCAAAAGTAATTAAATCCACGCTTCAAACCTAATAAAAATCTAAATAAATGTGGAAGACACACCATTTTCTCCTTTTTTCTCCTTAACTTTGCAGCCGTAAATACAAATGTGGATAGATTTGGGCGGCTTGCAACCACGGTAAAAAATGCTAAATACAGTTTTGAAACTGCACGCATACCTTCCCAATGAAACCCCATTCTTATTATTATTTTTTTAATTTAACTACGTAGAAATGGGTTACTTATTTACTTCCGAATCGGTGTCTGAAGGACACCCGGACAAAGTGGCGGACCAGATTTCCGACGCTGTATTGGACGAATTATTGGCTTTCGACCCTAATTCGAAAGTCGCATGTGAAACATTGGTAACAACGGGTCAGGTTGTCGTGGCCGGAGAGGTAAAATCAGAAGCTTACGTCGACCTGCAAGAAATAGCCCGCCGTACTATCCGCCGTATCGGCTATACCAAAGCGGAATACAAGTTCGAGGCAGAAAGTTGCGGCGTATTCTCTGCCATCCATGAACAAAGCGCCGACATCAACCGCGGCGTGGAACGCCAAGACCCGATGGAACAAGGGGCAGGCGACCAAGGCATGATGTTCGGTTATGCCACCAATGAAACGGAAAACTATATGCCGCTATCCCTCGACCTCAGCCACAAAATCCTGCGTGTATTGGCCGAAATACGGCGCGAAGGCAAAGAAATGACTTATTTGCGTCCCGACGCCAAAAGCCAAGTGACGATTGAATATGACGACAACGGGAAACCGGTCCGCGTGGACACGATTGTGGTTTCCACACAACATGACGAATTTATCCAACCGACCGACGGCAAGCAGGAAGAGGCCGACCGGAAGATGTTGGACAAGATACGCCAGGATGTCATTACGATTCTGATGCCGCGTGTCATTGCCGAGATTCACGATCCGGCCATACTCCGGCTGTTTGACGAACATATCACTTACCACGTGAACCCCACCGGCAAATTCGTGATAGGCGGTCCTCATGGCGATACCGGACTGACCGGCCGTAAAATCATCGTGGACACTTACGGAGGCAAAGGTGCCCACGGCGGAGGCGCCTTCTCCGGGAAAGACCCTTCCAAAGTAGACCGTTCGGCCGCATACGCCGCACGCCACATCGCCAAGAACATGGTGGCAGCCGGGGTGGCCGACGAAATGTTGGTGCAAATCAGCTATGCCATCGGTGTGGCACGGCCGGTGAACATCTACGTCAATACTTACGGACGCAGCCATGTCAGCCTGAGCGACGGAGAGATTGCGCAAAAGATAGACGCGTTGTTCGACCTGCGGCCGAAAGCCATCGAAGACCGCCTGAAACTCCGTAATCCCATTTATGAAGAGACTGCCGCTTACGGCCACATGGGACGCCAGCCGCAGACCGTGACCAAGGAGTTCCACAGCCGCTATATGCCTACCAAGACCCTTGAAGTGGAACTCTTCACGTGGGAGAAGTTGGATTATGTAGCTCAAATCAAAGAAGCATTCGGACTATAAGATGAACACGATTCAATCAGTGTGTGTATACTCGGCCTCCAGTACGAAAATAGCCGATTGCTATTTCCGGGCAGCACGGGAATTGGGTGAACTCTTGGCTCATCATGGTATCCGTCTGGTGAACGGTGCCGGAAACCTCGGGCTGATGAGAGCCTGTGCCGATGCCTGCTTGGAAGCCGGAGGGCAAGTGACCGGCGTGATTCCCCGTTTCATGGTGGAACAA
>OGON01002630.1_pt1 | contig 10694 bp, 8 predicted proteins | sample 1552671 | NCBI WGS metagenome assembly OGON01 (sample SAMEA2580136, study PRJEB22360) | human gut metagenome | biome: human gut; feature: human-associated habitat; material: faeces | place: Denmark | collected 2008/2010 | reverse complement strand
AAAATTCTTATGAGAAAAGCGCAATATAAACCAAAAACCAACTAAATTAAACCAAAAACCATGTCGTATTTTGTCGAAAACTGCTAATCACCTATCAATATTAAAAATTCTAATAGAAATCTTCAAAATACCAGCACGTAACGCGCCTAGAATATTGATATATTATATGGAAAAATGAATCCACCAACAAAAACAAAGAGAAAAATTTCGTAAAAAACGAAAAAATTTCAAAAGAAAAAGAAGTTCTATGAAAAATATAGTTGATGGAGGGAAACAAATATTTGAGAACAATGTACTATGAACAGAAAGGACTTATTAACCTCGATGATATCGTAGATATATTTATTGAGGTGGGAAATATACACAATTACCTGGAAAATGCAGCCTTGCGGATTTTGCTTTTTGGCAATCCTGAGCTGAATTTTTATCAGTGCCGATTATTAGTATTGAAGTACGGAGAATCACTTTCACAGGATGATTTGCATGGGCGGATGGTATTTATGAGAATGATACAGCTGCTGGAAGTTAACACAGTTTAAAATAAGATGAGAATTTCTTTTTTGACCGGGCAACCGGTCTTTCTTTTTTGCACAAATGGTGTTATAATTTTGGAAAAATTATGTTGATTACTCATAGCTTTAAAAAAGAAGCATTGCATTGTGTTTAATTAAGCCAAAGCATGATAATTCAATCAAAGAAAAGAGGACAAAAATGAACATCGTAGTACTTGCCGGAGGGCTCAGCACAGAGAGAGATGTTTCCTTCAAGACAGGAAGCATGGTAGCTAAGGCACTCAAAGAGAACGGCCACAAAGTTATATTATTGGATGTATTTATGGGATATAGTGACAGGGAGGAGGACCTGACAGGTATATTTGACCGCGCGGACGAGATAAGCGTGCAGGTCAGCGATATTCCGACAGAGGCACCTGACCTCGCAAAGGTAAAGGCTTCCAGAAAGGACCAGTCACCTTGCTTCTTCGGACCAAATGTCATCAAAATGTGTCAGATGGCGGACATTGTTTTCATGGCTCTCCACGGAGAAAACGGAGAAAACGGAAAGATACAGGCAGCATTTGACCTCTTCGGTGTCAAATATACAGGCAGCGATTATTTAAGCTCAGCCATCGCCATGAACAAGGAGACATCAAAGCAGTTCTTCCTTGCAAACGGTATCCCTACTCCAAAGGGTATTTCCATGACAAGAGCGACCAGACAGGACGATATCACAAAGCTTGACCTGACACTTCCATGCGTGGTAAAGCCATGCTGCGGCGGTTCAAGCATCGGTGTCACTATCGTTAGGGATGCGGCAGAGTTCAAGGCGGCACTTGACGATGCCTTCAAGTGGGAAAATGAGCTGGTTATCGAGGAGTTTGTACAGGGCAGGGAGTTCTCTGTCGGCGTTATCGAGGGCAAGGCTCTTCCTATTATAGAGATTGCACCGAAGGAGGGCTTCTACGATTATAAGAATAAATACAAGGCGGGCAGTACAGTAGAGACATGTCCGGCCGAGCTTCCTGAGCAGGTGACAAAGGATATGCAGCACTATGCCGAGGAGGTTGCGCGTGTTATCGGGCTTGACACATATTCACGCTCAGACTTTTTGCTCAATGACAAAAATGAGATGTTCTGCCTCGAGGCAAACACACTGCCGGGCATGACTCCGACCAGTCTTCTGCCACAGGAGGCAGCGGTTATCGGTATGAGCTTTAATCAGCTCTGTGAGCATCTGATTGACATATCTTTGAAAAAATATGAGGTGTAGCATGTCGGATAAGTACATGAAGAATCTTACATTTGCAAATATCGCAAAGGCTTGCGAGGGCACATACATAGGCGATGAGACACTGCTTGATACGACAATCACAGGCGCAGTCATAGACAGCAGACAGGTGAAGGGGGGCTATCTTTTTATCCCAATAAAGGGAGAAAGGGTGGACGGACACAAATTCATTCCGACTGTGTTTGAGCAGGGGGCGGCAATTGTGCTCTCTGAGCATGAGCTGACGGATCCGGCAGGCCCATATGTGCTTGTTGAATCAACCACCGATGCCATGAAAAAGCTAGCGGCATTTTACAGAAAAAGCCTTGATATCAAGGTGGTGGGTATCACCGGAAGTGTCGGCAAGACCAGCACCAAGGAGATGATATCGTCAGTTCTTGAGCAGAAATACAGCGTCCACAAGACCGCAGGCAATTTCAACAACGAGATAGGCTTGCCACTCACCATTTTCGGAATCAGGGAAAGTCATCAGGTAGCGGTGCTTGAGATGGGCATATCTGATTTTGGCGAGATGCACAGACTTTCTACTATGTCTTGCCCGGATGTCATGGTCATCACCAATATCGGCTACTGCCATCTGGAGTTTTTGGGCGACAGGGATGGTGTGCTTAAAGCAAAGACAGAGTGCTTTGAGCATATGATGCCGGATGCGGTCGCAGTGCTGAATGCAGATGACGACAAGCTGGCCACAGTGCAGACGGTAAATGGAAAGCCTGCCATATACTATGGCAAGGAATCAGCATCAGGCGTTCATAAATCAGTATATACCACAAATATTGAAAACCTGGGCTTTGACGGCATGAAGGCTCATTTTGTCACTCCGGAGGGTGAGTTTGATGCACAAATCCACATCCCGGGTGAGCACAATGTATACAATGCCATGGCGGCAGCAGCTGTCGGATTGCAGCTTGGCCTCACAATAGCTGAGATAAAGTCAGGAATCGAGAAAGCAGAGACAATCGCAGGGCGTACCAATTTCATCAAAACACACGGCATGACAGTGATAGATGACTGCTACAATGCAAATCCTGTATCCATGAAATCCTCTATCGAGGTGCTTTCACATGCAAAGGGAAGGACAATAGCAGTGCTTGGCGACATGGGTGAGCTTGGAAGCGATGAGAAAAAGCTGCACCATGAGGTAGGCGAAGCAGTTGGAGAGAATCATATCCATACACTTTTTGCCGCAGGAGAGCTTGCAAAGGAATATGCAGCCGGAGCAGCGGAGAAATCATCCGATGTAGACATCCACTATTTCGAGGATAGGGAAACCATGACACAGGAGCTTCTTTCATATGTGAAGGAGGGCGACACCATACTGGTGAAGGCATCGCACTTCATGGAGTTTCCGAAGGTAGTCGAGGCTCTGAGTAAGTAAAAATGGATATTCTCCAAGCCTCATAATATTATAAAAGAAAGAGAGAAAAATAATGGCACAGAATCCAATCGTAACAATCACAATGGAAAACGGCGATGTGATCAAGGCGGAGCTTTATCCGGAAATCGCACCAAACACAGTAAACAACTTTATCAGCTTAATCAATCACAACTTCTATGACGGAGTATGCTTCCACCGTGTAATCAAGGGCTTCATGCTCCAGGGCGGAGATCCTGACGGAAACGGCACAGGCGGCCCAGGCTATGAAATCAAGGGCGAGTTCACACACAACGGCTTCAAAAATGACTTAAAGCACACAGCCGGTGTACTTTCAATGGCACGTACCATGATACCTGATTCAGCAGGCAGCCAGTTCTTCATCATGCATCAGGATGCACCACATCTCGACGGCGAGTATGCGGCATTCGGTAAGGTAATCGAGGGCATGGATGTGGTAAACAAGATCGCAGAGGTGCGCACAGACTACATGGACAAACCACTTGAGGCTCAGGTCATGAAGACAGTTACAGTTGAGACCTTCGGAGTGGACTATCCGGAGCCGGAGACAGTTTAATGATAATAATTATTGATGAGGCAAGCGCAAAACTTGCCTCTTTTTACTATCATGACGAGATATTCAAGCTGCAGTGGAGAAATGTGGTAGGCAAGGCATCTATGTCAGAAGAGCTGCAAGAAAAACTGTATGTTGCGCTACCGGCTGATGAATCAATTAATGACTTCCAAAAAACAACGATACAAGAATATGCAGATAACACCGCGAAAGCTAATACGGGAAATCTAAGAATACCGAAAGCTCCCGCCAACTACATCTGGATAGTATCAAACAGGCAGCAGAAGCAAATAGCCGACTCACTCGGAATAGCATCAGTAGGAGAACCGCAGTGCGGCACGCGCTATGCAGTCGAGAGCCTTGCAGAGATTGATATTGAGTATCTGGAGCGGGTGCGCAGGCGGTATAATCACATCCCGTGGGACATCGGCGAGACAGACAGGTGTCTGATACGTGAGTTGTCCCTGTCAGACCTTCCTGCGCTCTATGCGCTCTATGACAAGCCCGGCATGACAGACTTTGTAGAGCCGCTTTACGACTACGAGACAGAGCTTGAATACCAGAAAGCATATATAGAGAACATGTATGGCTTTTACGAGTATGGCATGTGGCTTGTATTTTCCAAGGAAACAGGGAAGCTGATAGGCAGGGCAGGGCTTGAGCATGATGAACTGGGCTATATGATAGCGCCGGAATTATGGAACCAAGGCTATGCCACGGAGGTATGCCGCTTCATCATAGACTACGCGCGCGAAAACACAGACTTTGAAGAGCTTTACTGTCGGATAGACGAGAAAAATACGGCATCGGTGCGCCTTGCCAAAAAGCTTGGATTTACAAATAGCGGGCATATGGATGATGATATAAACGCTTCTATATATAGAAAAAACATAAAAAACAATGAAAAACATTGAAAAATATGCAATTAGGCAATAAAATATAAACATAGTTTAACGATTTGGAGGACGAAAAAATGAAGAAATATGCATATGGAGTAGATATAGGTGGAACAACTGTAAAGATGGGCTTTTTCGAGACAACAGGAAAGCTTGTCGATACATGGGAGATTCCTACACGCACAGAGAATTCCGGCGAGCTCATCCTGCCTGATATCGCAGCATCCATCAAGGAGAATAACGAGAAGCATGGTATCGAGATGGGTGACATCGAGGGCGTAGGTATGGGAGTGCCGGGACCTGTAAAGGATGACGGAACAGTATTAAGATGTGTCAACCTCGGCTGGGGCGTGTTCAACGTGGCACAGTCACTCTCAGTACTGTGCGGCGGCATCAAGGTAAAGGCCGGAAACGATGCCAACGTAGCTGCACTCGGTGAGATGTGGCAGGGTGGCGGAAAGGGTCATCAGGATGTAGTCATGATCACACTCGGCACAGGCGTAGGCGGAGGAATCATCCGCGATGGCAGAATCGTAGCTGGAGTAAACGGAGCAGGCGGAGAGATAGGACATATGCCTATGGTAGATGATGAGTCAGAGTGCTGTGGCTGCGGCAAGAAGGGCTGCTTAGAGCAGTATGCATCAGCAAACGGTCTCGTAAGAGTGGCAGAGAGATACATTGCAGCACACAGGGATGTGGCAACAAAGCTTGATTTAAATGCAGGCTTCACAGCCAAGGATGTATGCGATGCGGCAAAGGCAGGAGATGCAGCGGGCATTGCGGCAGTAGAGCAGTCTATGAAGCTTCTCGGCAAGGCAATGGCAGCAGTAGCATGCGTTATGGACCCTGAGGTATTTGTTGTAGGCGGAGGCCTCTCAAAGGCAGGCAGCATCATCATCGATACAGCAGCAAAGTACTATAAAGAGTATGCTTTCCATGCAAGCCGCGAGACAGAGATCAAGCTCGCCACACTCGGCAACTCAGCAGGCATGTATGGCGGAGTAAAGATGGTTATCGGCTAACAACATAAGATTGCAATTTTTAAAGAAATAAAATATAATGGCTACTAAAGATACACTACAATCGAGGTGAGACTATTGGCAGATTACTCAACAGAAGAATTAGAAAAAATAGCGGACAAATTTCGCTCAGATACCAGCGGTATAAGGGGAACAAAGGATTTTACGAGCCCTGAGGAGCTTTATGATGAGCTGAAAAAGGAAATCAAAAAGTATCATCCGTCGGATGACACGAGCCTTGTGGACAAAGCCTACAGGGTAGCTTATGATGCCCATAAGGGGCAGGCGCGTAAGTCAGGAGAGCCTTATATCATACATCCGCTGTGTGTTGCCATAGTACTCGCCGAGCTCGAGCTGGATAAGGAAACAATTGCAGCAGGACTGCTCCATGATGTGCTGGAGGACACCATCATGACCATGGATGAGATGCGTGCGGAGTTTGGAGACGATGTCGCACATCTGGTGGATGGTGTCACGAAGTTAAAGCACCTGCATCTGACAGACAGCACCAAGGATCCGAAGGATAAGAATGCGGACAGGCTTGAGATGCAGGCTGAGAATCTGCGCAAGATGTTTCTCGCCATGGCGAAGGATATCAGGGTCATTCTCATAAAGCTGGCAGACAGACTGCACAATATGCGTACACTCAAGTACCAGTCCAAGGAGGCACAGCAGCGTATCGCCAGAGAGACACAGGATATCTACTGCCCTATCGCACAGCGACTTGGTATCAGCAAGATAAAGATAGAGCTCGAGGACCTTTGTATGAAGTACCTCTATCCGGATGCCTATTACGATCTGGTAGAGAAGGTAGCCCTCAGAAAGACAGAGCGCGACACCTACATCCAGGGCCTGGTAAACGATGTCAAGAAGTATGTTACAGATGCCGGCATCAAGGCTGAGATATACGGCAGGGCAAAGCATTTCTTCAGTATATATAAGAAGATGGTCAATCAGGACAAGACTATAGACCAGATATATGACCTCTTTGCCATCAGGATTCTTGTGGATACCATACCGGACTGCTACGCAGTGCTTGGTATCATACATGAGAAGTATAAGCCTATACCGGGCCGTTTCAAGGACTATATTGCCATGCCGAAGCAGAACATGTACCAGTCGCTTCACACGACACTCATAGGCCCGAGCGGACAGCCGTTTGAGATACAGATACGTACCTATGAGATGCATCGTACAGCTGAGTACGGTATCGCAGCGCACTGGAAGTACAAGGAAGCAAACAACGGCAATGCCACTACCACCACTGTCACAGAGGAGGAGAAGCTCAGCTGGCTGCGCCAGATACTCGAGTGGCAGCAGGACATGTCGGATAATAAGGAGTTTATGACTTTATTAAAGAGTGATTTAAATTTATTCTCCGACAATGTATTTGCATTCACACCGTCCGGCGATGTAAAGAACCTGCCAAAGGGCTCCACACCTATAGACTTTGCCTACAGCATACACTCTGCGGTCGGCAATAAGATGGTCGGTGCCAAGGTAAACGGCAAGCTGGTGCCGATAGACTATGTCATCAAAAATGGTGACCAGATAGAGATAATCACCTCACAGAACTCCAAGGGACCAAGCCGTGACTGGCTCAAGGTCGTAAAGAGCACACAGGCCAAGAACAAGATCAACCAGTGGTTCAGAAGTGAGCTCAAGGAGGAGAATATACAGCACGGCAAGGATCTGATAGCAGCCTATGCCAAGGCAAAGGGTATCAACTTTGCAGAGATAAACAAGCCTGAGTATCAGGAGAAAATACGCCGCAAATACGGTTTCCACGACTGGAACTCATGCCTTGCAACCGTCGGCCACGGCGGACTCAAGGAGAGCCAGATAGTCAACAGGATGTACGACGAGTACAAGAAGGATCATGTGGTGCCGGTGACAGATGCAGATGTGCTTGGCAGCATTGCAGAAAAGCAGCAGGCGGCAGCAGGCACACAGCCCGAGCACAAGTCAAAGAGCGGTATTGTGGTACACGGACTCTATGACGTGGCTGTGCACTTCTCGAAGTGCTGCAATCCTGTTCCGGGAGATGAAATCGTGGGCTTTGTCACAAGAGGCCGAGGCATCTCCATCCACAGGACAGATTGCGTGAATATCATCAATCTGTCCAAGATAGAAAAGGACAGGCTCATAGAAGCAGAGTGGCAGGATACAGCCCTCATGGACAACGGTGCTGAATATCAGGCAGACCTAAAGATATTCTGTCATGACAGGCCGGGACTGCTCGTAGATATCACAAAGATATTTACCGAGAAGGAAATCAATATCAGTGGTATCCAGTCCAAGACCAGCAAGCAGGGCATCGCTACAATCGAGGTATTTTTTAATATCAAAGGCAGGGACCAGATAAAGGTTCTCGTGGAGAAGCTCAGACAGATAGAAAGTGTAATAGACGTAGAGAGGACCACCGGCTAAATCCCGGTGGTTCTTGCGTGAAGCATAACATATAACAGACAAGGAGTACACTCATATGGTAAATATGAAGATAGACCACTTCGTAGTGGGACCGGTGCAGACCAACTGCTACTTTGTCACCAATATAAAGACAAAGGAAATGATAATAATAGACCCGGGCGCGTGTGCTAATCAGCTCGCCAAAAAAGTGGACGAATCAGGCGCAAAGCCAGTAGCAATACTGCTTACACACGGACACTTTGACCATGCCACGGATGCAAAGCCGCTCGCAGACCGCTACGGCATCAAAATATATATTCATGAGGCAGACAAAGCCACACTCGATGACCCGCAGCTCAATGTCAGCTACATGATGGGCCAGTCAAAGACCTTTTATGCAGATGTATTTTTGAAGGATAAGCAGGAGCTTGACATCGCAGGCTTTCACATAGTAGTGCTTCACACACCGGGGCATACACCGGGCGGCTGCTGCTATTATTTCCCGTATGAGGACGTGATCTTTACAGGAGACTCACTGTTTTGCGGCTCAATCGGACGTACGGATTTCAAGGGTGGCAGCATGTCAGACCTCGTGCGCACAGTGAAGGAAAAAATCATGACACTGCCTGAGCATACAGAGGTGTACCCGGGCCACAACGACACAACAACCATAGAAAACGAGAGGATGTATAACCCTTACTTATGATAGTAGTAGTATTTAATAAACCGGATTTTGAATATGATGTGCACTCACTGCTCAAGGAGTTCTTCCCACAGGAGGACGTGCAGATGTACTATAGCTGCTCACCAGATGAGGTGGAGGGGAAAAACCTAGCCTGCACACACCACGAGATGACAGACGATGGCATAAAGGAATTTGCGGATGCCTCACAGGTATTTAAGATAGACTATGTGGGCGATGAGATTGCGGTGGAGTGGACGCTGAATATGGCCGACGGAAATAATTCCATGACAGGTGAGATACAGCAAGCCGACAAAAGTGACATTGAAACAGCCGGAGAAAGTATTTGCACAAAAATATCCGTGACCGGAACAGACCGTAAGGAAACCAAAAACCGCCTCAAGCTAGCCCTGTATTCCATGATAGAAAAGGGCACAGGAAAGAGCCTTCCGTGGGGCACACTCTCAGGCATCAGACCGACCAAGATAGCCATGAAGTGCATAGAGGACGGCATGAGCGATAAGGAAACCTACGATTATCTGAAGGAAACCTATCTCGCAAGTGATGAGAAAATCGACCTCTCAATAGGCATAGCAAAGCGCGAGAAGGCACTGCTCGACAAGGTGGACTATGACAACGGCTACAGCCTGTACATAGGCATACCTTTCTGCCCGAGCACCTGCGCATACTGCTCGTTTACCTCATACCCGCTCGGTGTGTGGAAAAACCGCGTGGATGATTACCTCGACGCACTCGAGAAGGAGATAGACTACACGGCACAGAAATTCTATCACAAGAAGCTAAACTCCATCTACATAGGAGGCGGTACACCGACCACACTAAGCCCTGCGCAGCTTGACAGGCTTATCAGAAAAATTAAATGCAGCTTTGATTTAAAGGACTGCCTGGAATTTACCGTGGAGGCAGGCAGACCGGACTCCATTACGAGAGAAAAGCTCCTGGCACTAAAGAAAAACGGCATCAGCCGTATATCGGTCAATCCACAGACCATGAAGCAGCAGACACTTGATATAATAGGAAGACACCACACAGTAGACGATACGATACAAAGCTTCAAGCTCGCGCGTGAGCTGGGCTTTGACAACATAAACATGGACCTCATCATGGGACTTCCCGAGGAGACTCTAGATGATGTAAGGCACACAATGGAGCTGGTGAAGGAGCTGGTGCCTGACAATGTCACCATCCATTCACTCGCAGTAAAGCGCGCTGCAAGACTCACCATCTTCAAGGACCGCTACAGCGATATGCAGATGGTCAACACCCAGGAGCATATGGACCTCTGCGCAGCCTACTGTAAGCAGATGGGGCTTGAGCCATACTACCTCTACAGGCAGAAGGGCATGGCTGGCAATATGGAGAACGTGGGCTATGCGGCAAAGGGCAAGGCCGGCGTATACAACATACTGATCATGGAGGAAAAGCAGACCATCGTGGCCTGCGGAGCAGGAGCAAGCACCAAGCGTGTCTGGCCCGTACCGAATCCGGATGGCACACACCGCATCGACAGATGCGAGAATGTCAAGGATGTAGGGCAGTATATCGCAAGGATTGATGAGATGATAGAGAGGAAGCAGAGGCTGTTTGAGGGAAAATAAGCAGTATGATATATAATAATGTATAATATTGGTGCTGTAATACCATAGTGATTAGCGAATGTGTCAAAAATTATAAAGAAAACCTAATATTCATTGACATAGAATTAAAAATGAGTGAAAATAAATTACTGAAAAACCCTGATTAGATACAGAAAAAGATACAAATAACCGAATAAAACAAAACAGGCTAAAATAATTCGAGGGAGGACAAAGGTACCTCCCCCGTAGTAGGTATAGAGGGAAATAAAAGATACCACAAGGAGAATTTGGAAAGAATGTACAGAAAGAAAGGCAGAGGATGGGCAAAGCATATAGATTTTATGCTTTATGTAGCA
>OGON01002628.1_pt1 | contig 10701 bp, 10 predicted proteins | sample 1552671 | NCBI WGS metagenome assembly OGON01 (sample SAMEA2580136, study PRJEB22360) | human gut metagenome | biome: human gut; feature: human-associated habitat; material: faeces | place: Denmark | collected 2008/2010 | reverse complement strand
TCATTCACCACCACTTGACGTGCAGGCATCTCGATCTCATTCCCTTTGCGCGCCTTTTTATAAGCCCGGTCACCATCTACCCGGATAGCAGAATACGCCGGAGGGACCTGAGTAATGACTCCCCGAAACCGCTCCAGTACCCGATCTAAATAAGGGCGATCGATATGCCGATAAGGGAAATCCCCTTCCGGCAAAGTCTCTAAATCGAAAGACGGAGTCACAGCCCCGTAACATAGCGTCGCCACATATTCTTTTTCCTGAGCCATATAATCTTCAATCCGTTTCGTCCACTTTCCGGTACAAACAATCACCAAACCCGTCGCTAAAGGATCCAGAGTTCCGGCATGTCCCACTTTGATCTTCCCACAAGCAGACTTCAAACACCAACGAATTTTATTCACGACATCGAAAGAAGTCCATTTCAGAGGTTTATCTACCAGAATCAGAGCACCCGAATGAAAATCACCTTCTTCATTAAACAATATCTTACACACAATTTTTATATTTTCGAACCAAACCGAACAAGCGTAAAAATCATTCTATCACAAGCCCGTTTTCACTGCTCTCAATGAACAAACAAAATGATAATGCCTACTACAAAACAATATACGGCAAACCAGATCAACTTTCCTTTCTTCACCAGATTCAACATCCAGCTACAAGCTATATATCCGGAAATAAAAGCAGCCAGGAAACCGACAACCAGCGCCAACATCGAAATACCGCTCTCTGCAGGTGCAAAACCACCTTTCATCATGTCCAGAAAAGCCTCTCCCAAGATAGGTACCAACACCATCAAAAAAGAAAATCTCGCTACATTTTCTTTATTATTCCCCAGCAGTCTCCGACCCATTTTATCTGATATATTAGTCTGGAGTTTTACTTATGCCGCTTGACGGATTTACATTGCATTTCTTAACAGAAGAGCTTCGCCGCGATATTGTCGGATGCCGTGTCGAAAAGGTGCATCAGCCCTCAAAAGATGAGCTTGTCATGCATCTGCGCGACAGAAACGGCGCAAAGAAGCTCTTTCTCTCCGCGTCCGCAAACAGCCCGCGCGTCCATCTGACCTCCCGCGCGCCGGAGAATCCGGCAGTGCCGCCGATGTTTTGCATGCTCATGCGAAAGCATCTGACGAGCGCACAGATAACCGATGTGCGCCAAAACGGGCTTGACCGCGTGCTCGCGATAGATTTCTCTGCCACAAACGAGCTCGGCGATAAAGTTGCACTCACGCTCTACGCCGAAATTATGGCGAAACACAGCAACCTGATTCTCGTCTCGGAGTCGGGGCGGATAGTCGATGCCGTTAAGCGTATCGACTGCACCCAGTCCTCTGTAAGGCAGATACTGCCAGGCGGCGAATACCATGACCCGCCCGCGCAGAATAAACTGAGCCTGCTCGAAGAGACTGCCGAAAAGGCCACCGAAACCGTGTTCTCTTTCTCCTCAAAGATGCTCTCATCCTCGCTGCTCGGCTGCGTCGAGGGTGCGTCGCCGCTCATATGTCGCGAGATAGCGGAGATGAGCGGGGGAGATATCCAAACAGGCTGCGCCGACGAAGCGCAGCGCGAGCGTGTATGCGCCGCACTTGAGAGCATAAAAAACAGGCTCGATTCAAATTCCGGCGAACCGACTATGCTCAAGGACGAATCCGGCAAGCCGTTCGATTTCTCTTTTGAAGAGATACACCAGTACGGCACGGCGTATACCCCCGAGAGCTATGACAGCTTTTCTCAGCTTCTCGATGAATTATACAGCGAGCGCGACAGAATAGACCGCACGCGCCAACGCTCGTCCGATCTTCAGAAGCTTCTGAGCAACGCAACTTCGCGAATAAGCCGCAGACTCAACAATCAGCGCGCCGAGCTTGCCGCCTGTGCCGATAAAGATGAACTGAGGATAAATGCCGAACTGATAACTGCGTATCAGCACGCTCTCGGCAAGGGCGTGCCGTTCTACGAAGTGGCGGACTATTATAACGAAAACAAGCCCCGCCGCATAAATGCCGATCCGGCGCTCTCTCCGAGCGCAAACGCGCAGAAGTATTACAAAGAGTACCGCAAGGCAAAGACGGCGGAGCAGATGCTCGCAACGCTCATTGAACAGGGCGAGGCGGAGCTTCAGTATATCGATACCGTCTCCGATGCACTCAGCCGCGCTTCGGGATTTGGCGAGATAAACGAGATCCGCGCCGAGCTTGCGGCGTCCGGATATATAAAGAGAAAGAGCGTCCAGAATAAAAAAGGTCTGCAGAAGCCGAGCGCTCCGATGGAGTACCGGTCTACAGACGGATTCAAAATTTTGGTCGGCAGAAACAATGTGCAGAACGATAAGCTCTCGCTGAAAACCGCCGCAAAGGGCGATATGTGGCTCCATACGCAGAAGATACCCGGCTCACATGTCATAATCTGCGCCGAGGGTATGGAGATACCCGACTCGACGCTCGAAGAGGCGGCGCGCCTCGCGGCTTATCACAGCCGAGCGAGAGAATCGTCAAACGTGCCGGTTGATTATACGCGGGTGAAGAATCTAAAAAAGCCAGTCGGCGCGAAGCCCGGCAAGGTTATCTATCATGTGTATAACACCGCTTTCGTGACTCCCGACAGCGCCGAGGCGGAGAAGCTTGCCGTCAAGGTATGAGCCCGATAAGCCAAAAAATTCCGCTCAGCGGAGCGGGCAGAAAATATAAATAATCCCTGTACTTTTCCGGCAGTGACAGATTGAATGTCACTGCCGTCTTTTCGTTTATATTGAGCTCAAGCTTCTTTTCGCTGTGGGCGAGTGCCACTGTGCTGCCGCTCTCTCCCATGGCCATGTGCCGCGAGTTGCCGCCCGCATATGATATCCCCGCCGCGAGCCCGGTCATGCTCAGAATGAGTATGCAGCTTATCATAAATCGCTTCGCGGTGACTGTGAACGTTTCTGTCTTTTTGTTTTTGTGCCTTTTCATGGAATACCTCCGTTCTGCGGGAAGTATTCCCTTTTTTATGCGGAATATTCGTCAAGCAGCTTTGCAATGGCTGTGCCGACCAGCCTGCCCGAATATGCGGCTTCTTCAAGCGTGTTTGCGTCGCTGCCCATCTCGAGCAGAAGATTGCAGTGCGACAGATTCATGTTGTATTTGCGCTGCGAGAACAGGATGGGACGCATCAGTCCCGGATACATCGTTTCGCAGGTCTGCTGCAACTTGACCGCAAAGCGCAGATTCTGTTCCCAGTCGGGGAAGCCTTTGACCTTGCCCTCCTGCGCTCCGGTGATTATCATAATTTGCGCTGCTTTTTTGCCGTTTATCTCCGCAGTCGGTTTTATCTTGTTGCCGTTGCTCAGATGTATCGCGTCGCGGTGGATATCAAGTACGACTTGAATCGACGGGTATTTCTTGAGATACGCCTCGACATTGACTTTCGAGTGGTCATATGCGCCGGTGTATTTTCTGTCGTGTATCTCCGTGTCGTGGATTACTTTGTAGCCGGATTTTTCGAGCATTTTTGTAATTTCATCGCCGACGCGCACCATGTTTCGGCTTTTATCCTCTCCGCGCCCGGTGTAGCTGTTCGAGTAGAATCCGCGGTCGAGCATCTCATAGCCCTCGGTAGTGTGTGTGTGAAAAATGAGTACGGCAGGCTGAGATCTGTCAACGGCTTTCAAGTCGATTGGCTCGTTCAGAACTTTTTCTATGTTTATTGATTTTGTCTGCGTAGTGTTCTTGACGCAGATATTTTTATATGTGTTGGTCGCGTTGGCTTTTCCGTATTTTGTCTCGACTATCTTGCCGTCGCCTTTTTCGGAATTGTGTTTCGATTCAAATTCCGCCATCGCCGCTAAAATATCCGATGGTGTCGCCGTGATGTCAAAGCTCTTTTCCGTTTCGCTCGCTTTCTCTTCCGATTCCGGCGCGTTTCTGCTCTGCACTGTGGCGCTCGCCTGAGCTTCATTCTCTGTGGTCTCTGTTTTGTCCTTGACGGAAGGGGAGTTAGTTTTTATGTATTCTATCCCGCCTTCTGGCATGGCAAGTCCCGCGCTTATCAGCACAAGCTTCGTTCCGCCGACGCCGAACAGCAGCAGGGACGCCGTGAGAATGACCGTTATTGCGAGAGCGGGCAGCCCGCCGGCAAACGACGGCAGACGGAATGTGCGGTATATTTTTGTCTTTCTTCCTTTTTTCATTTTGATTATCGCGCCTTTCATCATGCTGTGAAAATTATATGATGAAATTCCCGCGGTTATGTTAGTTTGACTTCAAACAGAGTGAATATTCACTGAATGGTATATTATAATTATGAATAAATAGTTAATAAATAGCGCTGTGAGTTACAAAAATATATTTATATCAGAATTAAAATGACGAGTTTTCAACAGTTTCCACACAGTTATCCACATTGTCAAGTGATTTGCTTTACAGTTTTGTTATATTCATCGGGACTGAATAATATCCGCAATATTCATTTATTCCGCCCATTTCTGTTTGATAAAAGAATATTCTTGAGAGGCTGTTCATGCGCCGCGAAGCGATAAAAAGAAAAATAAGCGCCACCGTCAGCACGGCTGCGGCAGACCACATTCTGATTATTTTTTCGTTCGGATTTTGCCGCATAGTTTTCCCGCCCTTTCTCTTTTGCTATTCTCTGCACGATATTCGGCAAAATTCAATGTAAAATATTACTCTTGACGAAAGCATAAAAAAGATATATAATATGCTTGAACAAATGTTCGAATTAAGGAGGGCGAACACCGATGGGCGACAGGGTTATTCTGCACTGCGATCTCGATAACTTTTTTGCCTCGGTGGAGTGTACCTTCAGACCGGAGCTTCGAGATGTGCCGATGGCAGTCTGCGGCAGCGAGAGCGACAGGCACGGAATAGTGCTCGCGAAAAATCAACTCGCCAAAAAGGCAGGAGTGAAAACCGCGCAGACAGTCTGGCAGGCGCGCTCGCTCTGTCCGCAGCTCGTATGTGTGCCGCCTCATATGGATAAATACCGCGAGTTCTCTGTCCTCGCAAGACAGATATATCTAAGATATACCGACCTCGTCGAGCCGTTCAGCATCGACGAGTGCTGGCTCGATGTGACGGGCAGCGCTCTGCTCTTCGGCTCGGGAGAGGAGATAGCGCAAAGAATCTCCGCCGATATGCAAAACGAACTCGGGATAACCGTCTCCATCGGTGTCAGCTTCTGCAAATTTTTTTCAAAACTTTCAAGCGATATCAATAAGCCGAACGGCATATTCTCGGCGAACCGCGGCGACTATAAAGAAAAGCTCTATCCGCGCCCGGTGACGGAACTCATGGGCGTCGGCGGCTCAACGCGCGACAAGCTCTTTTCGGTCGGCATATTTACTATCGGCGATCTCGCCGCCGCATCAAATGAGCTTGTCAAACAACTACTCGGCAAGCCCGGAGATTATCTCTTGAAGGCTGTCCGGGGGCTTGACTGCGATCCTGTCCGCCGTTACGGCGACAAGCCTGCGCCAAAAAGCATCGGGCGCAGCGTGACTCTGCCCGAAGATGTTACAGACGCTCTGCGCGTGCGCGGAATTTTCGCCGAGCTTGCCGATGATATATCCTCGAAGCTGCGCCGCGAGGGGATGCTCGCCGGTGCGGTTCAGGTGCAGATAAAAGACAATACTTTCAAAACTTCGCAGTATCAGAAAAAGCTTTCAAACCCGACCCGCATCGCCGATGAGCTTCTTTCGGCGGCGATAGGGCTTGTTCGCTCGAATAACGCCCTGCGCGTGCCCGCGCGCCTTGTCGGCATGACCGCTTGCGACCTTGTCGGCGAGGACGAGGGATTTCAGCTCTCTTTTGACGTCGATCAGACTCATGCCGACAACATTGAACAGCTCGGCAGCCGCGTCGACGGTCTGAGGGACAAGTACGGTAAACAGATAATCAGGCGCGCGTCCCAGCTCAATAGTGAGCAAAAAGAACTAAAAGATGAAAAATAGTTATATTTTCATAAAATCCACGCCAAAAAATGATGAAATTGCACGAAAAAATGTTGACAAAATTTTTAAATTTGTTATTATAAACCTAATGATGCTTATCAAAGGAGTGGAATATGGATCGCGATCTCGGCAAATTCAGCGATGAACAGCTCTGCTCTATGGCTGCCTCCGGCGATGATTCCGCAATGGCGGAGCTCATCAGCCGTATAACGCCGCTCGCCGGCGCAAAGGCCGCAATGTACAACAACGGCGATATCCACAGGGACGATCTTTTTCAGGAAGGCATGATAGCCTTCATAACGGCGGTCAACACCTATGACCCGAATAAAAACGCGTCGTTCAGAACATATGCCGCCGCGTGCATCAATAACCGCATTATCTCCGTGCTCAGAAGCAGAAATGCACAGAAAAATATCCCGCAGGATATGATGCAGAACATCGACGACGGGGAAGAGGTTCAGGATTTCTCCGCCGATCCGCAGAATATATATTCCGCGCAGGAGGACGACGCAAGGTTTGAAGATCTGCTCAGCGAAAAGCTGACCGATTTCGAACGCCGCGTTCTTACTCTCAGAGCGGAAAAGCTGAGCTATGAAGAAATAGCCGAGCGCCTCGGCACCAACCCGAAAGCTGTTGACAATGCTCTTCAGCGTATAAGGCGCAAACTCGCTTCCGACAGCCGTCGGTAATCGCAAATACTTCCGACCGGCGCTGTTCAGATAAATGCCCGCGTAGCTTAAAAGCAGAGCGTTGAAGTTCAAAGGCGGCGGTGCGATTCCGTCCAAGGGCGACTATACTATCAAGTGAGGTTAGACAAATGTACGAAGACAAGACTCTCATCTGCAAAGACTGCCATAAGGAATTCGTTTTCACGGCCGGCGAGCAGGAGTTCTATGCTGAGAAAGGCTTTGTAAACGAGCCGCAGCGCTGCAAGGCTTGCCGCCAGGCGAAGAAGGCGAGCACGATGTATGAGGCAGTTTGCGATGATTGCGGCGGAGTCGCAAGAGTTCCTTTCAAGCCCAGCGAGGGCAAGCCTGTTTATTGCAGCGCTTGCTTTGAGAAGAGAAAAAACAACGCATAAGGATGTTTTAATATAGTTCTATGCAAACGGAGCAGGGCGGTTTATACCGTCCTGCTCCGTTTTTGTGCTTTATTTGTGCGCAGAGGTTATTTGCTTCGGCGCTTTTTTATTTCAGCCTTTCTTCAAAATCAACTATGCGGCAGTTTGAATATCTCTTGAGACATTCGTTGAATCCGCAGCTGAGAAAATCCGAATCGTGGCAGTCGGAGGAGAGAATGAACTCGCCGCCGCGCTCGGTGATGTATTCGGCAATGTCCAAAGCAGGGTATGGAGTCACGCGGCAGTTTTTTGCGATAGCTCCGGTGTTTATCTCGAACGGCACTTTGAGCTTCAGCAGCTCGTCTGCGGCTGCCTGCCATGCCTCAATATATCGCGGGTCTTTCGTCGAAAACAGGCAGTCATTCTCGTTGAACTTGGTCACAAGATCAAAATGCCCGATGAATGACGGATTTATTTTTTCTCCGAGCTTTGCGACATTTTCATAATATGCCTGCGAAAAGCTTATAAACGAGCCGTCGAAATATTTGTTGACATAGTCGATTTGGTGCTGCGCCGGCGACTCGTCAACGGGAACATAAACATCTCCCGCCTTCACATAGTGAACCGAACCGATTGTGTAGTCAAATTCAGACAGGTCAGTTTCGTCAGTGTAAAGATCGGCTTCAAGACCGATGTATATTCTGATCTTGTCCGCGTATTTTTCGCGCAGGGCTTTGAGCTCGTTTATATATCTGCGCGTCTCGTCCGTCGTCATGCAGTATGACGGGTCAATCGATGTGTGCGAATGTCCGGAGAACCCGAGCGCCGTAAAGCCCTGATTTATTGCGACAAGAATCATTTCTTCTGCGGTGTTCTTTCCGTCGCAGTATGTTGTATGAGTGTGAAAATTTTTCAGTTCCATGTCTTTGCCTTTACTTTCTGAGTGATCTGTTTATTGCGCAGAGTATGCCGCGTATCGAAGCATAGTTGATGTTGTGCGAGATGCCGACGCCGAACAGCTGTTTGCCGGCAGGCGAGGTGAGGTGAATGTAGGAGACTGCCTTTGCGTCCGAGCCTATCGATATGGCGTGCTCGGAGTAGTCAACGAAGCTGTATCCTGTCACGCCGACTGTCGCGAGCGCATTGAAGAATGCGTCGATAGGACCGTTACCTTTGCCGACGATTTTTCTGTCTCCGTCGCCGTCGTGGCGGAGCACGCCCTCAAACCTGACCTTCGGCGAGGTGTCGTTAACCTCGTTCTCTTCGTAGAATTTGTGGCTGATGAGTGAATATGGGCCGTGAATGTCGATATATTCGCGCCTGAACAGCTCCATGACCTCGTCCGCGCTTATCTCCCTGCCGACCTCGTCGCAGTAGTGCTTGACCGCGCGCCCGAATTCGGGATGCATCGCCTTTGGCAGATTATAGCCGAAGTTGTTCGCCATAACGAATGCCGCGCCGCCCTTGCCGGACTGGCTGTTGATGCGGATTATCGGCTCGTATTCGCGCCCGAGATCGGACGGGTCTATCGGAAGATACGGCACTTCCCAGTAGTCGCCGCCGTGGTCTTTCATATACTGCTCGCCCTTGTTTATCGCGTCCTGATGCGAACCCGAGAACGCGGTGAAAACAAGCTCGCCGGAGTACGGATGCCGCGGCTCAACGTGCATATGTGTCGTGCGTTCGTATATGTCTTTTATCGCGTTTATGTCGTGCAGGTCAAGCTCAGGGTCGATGCCCTGAGTATAAAGATTGAGCGCAAGGGTTATAAGATCAACGTTTCCCGTCCGCTCGCCGTTTCCGAAGAGCGTACCCTCGATCCTTTCGGCTCCCGCGAGTATACCGAGCTCCGCCGCGGCGACTGCCGTTCCGCGGTCGTTGTGCGGGTGCAGGCTGATTATTGCATTTTCGCGGTGGGGGAGGCAGCGGCAGAAATATTCTATCTGATCCGCGAAAAGATTCGGCGTGCTGCTCTCGACTGTCGAGGGGAGATTCAGTATCACTTTGTTGTTCTCATCCGCGCCGAGTGCGTCCATGACCGCTGCGCAGATGTCTGCGGCAAAGTCTGTCTCCGTGCCCATGAAGCTTTCGGGCGAATATTCATATATAATGTTTGTGCCGTCGGCTTTTGCCTCGTCGCCGAGCTGCTTTATGAGCTTTGCAGCGTTGACGGCAATATCAGTAACGCCCCGCTTGTCTGTGTGAAACACGACTTTTCTCTGCAAAGCGGAGGTGGAGTTATAGAAATGGAAGATGACATTTTTGGCGCCCTTTATCGCCTCAAAAGTCTTTCTTATAAGATGCTCACGCGACTGCACAAGCACCTGTATCTTCACGTCGTCCGGGATATATCCGCCGTCTATCAGCGCACGGAGTATCTCGTATTCCGTCTCGCTCGCCGATGGGAATCCGACTTCGATCTCCTTTATACCAATGGCGCAGAGCGTCTTGAACATCTCAAGCTTCTCCGGCAGGTTCATCGGATCGATGAGCGCCTGATTGCCGTCCCTCAGGTCGACACTGCACCATGTCGGCGCGCGCTCGATTTTATTGCACGGCCATGTGCGCGATTCAAGCTCGACGGGCTTGAACGGTATGTATTTTTTGCAGCCCTCTTTCATTTTGAAAACCTCCAAAAATAAAACACCCCTACGCAAAAGCATAGGGGTGTGAAGCTTCACACGGTACCACCCTAATTCGGCGAAAACGCCCTCAGAGGTCTCTGATAAGACCCGGCATATAACGCTGCCAGACGGATCGCCCTATACATCCGCAGACTTTGAGACGGTCGACTCCGGAATGAGCTATACATCTGCATCGCGGCACCGCTCTCAGCAAACGCGGCTCTCTTGGGCTCGCAGGTGCAGATCTTATTTCCTTCACAGTCTTTGCATTTGAATTATATCAAATCTTGGTATTTTGTCAAGGGCGGGAGAACAGACAGTTGCTATTAATGTATATATAATAACGCCCAACGTCACTGAACGCCCGGATAAGTGTAAAAGAAGTTGATAAAAAGACCAAAAAAGTTGGAAAAAGGTGTTGACAAACGGAGCTGGGAGTGGTAATATAGTCGAGCACTTGAGGGACGGGACAGCGCGAAAGCGCAGGAACGTCAGAAATGAGAGTGCCGAGTACCTTGAAAATTAAACAACGAAAGAAACAAGGAACCCTGAGATTCGCGTCTGAGAAGACGCAACAAAGTAATTCCGGGAAACGAAAGTTTCTTGGTAAGATAAGAGCAGAACAAGCTCTGAAATTGATTGTAGCCGCTTCGGCGGATATGATACAAATTTTAGAGAGTTTGATCCTGGCTCAGGATGAACGCTGGCGGCGTGCCTAACACATGCAAGTCGAACGAAGCACCTTACCGGATTCTTCGGATGAAGGTCTGGTGACTGAGTGGCGGACGGGTGAGTAACGCGTGGGTAACCTGCCCTGTACAGGGGGATAACAGCTGGAAACGGCTGCTAATACCGCATAAGCGCACGAGGAGACATCTCCTTGTGTGAAAAACTCCGGTGGTACAGGATGGGCCCGCGTCTGATTAGCTGGTTGGCAGGGTAACGGCCTACCAAGGCAACGATCAGTAGCCGGTCTGAGAGGATGAACGGCCACATTGGAACTGAGACACGGTCCAAACTCCTACGGGAGGCAGCAGTGGGGAATATTGCACAATGGGGGAAACCCTG
>OGON01002626.1_pt1 | contig 10721 bp, 7 predicted proteins | sample 1552671 | NCBI WGS metagenome assembly OGON01 (sample SAMEA2580136, study PRJEB22360) | human gut metagenome | biome: human gut; feature: human-associated habitat; material: faeces | place: Denmark | collected 2008/2010 | reverse complement strand
CATTGTACAGGATTTGGGCGTTATGGAAATGATCCATACACTTTTTCCGGATATGGCGATACATGCCAGTACACAGATGACAGTCTGCGGAACGGATTACGGCAAATGGCTCAGAGATCATGGTGCATCAAGAATTGTTACACCCCGTGAGCTGGATTTATCAGAAATTGCGGATATGAAACAGCAGACAGGGGTGGAGATTGAGACATTTGTGCATGGAGCACTTTGTTACTGCTATTCGGGACAGTGCCTGATGAGCAGTATGATCGGAGGAAGAAGCGGTAATCGCGGCAGATGTGCACAGCCATGCCGCCTTCCATGGACCTTTCATTCGGACAGCAGGGAGAAGAGCGGCTATCTTCTCAGTCCGAAGGATTTGTGCAGCCTGCAGCTGCTGCCGGATCTGATTAATGCAGGTGTGGATTCTCTGAAGATAGAAGGCCGCATGAAAAAGCCGGAATACGCAGCACTGACAGCTTATTTATATCGCAAGTATACAGACCTATATCTGACAGGCGGGCGTGAACATTATCATGTGGATCAGGCAGATCTGGAGCAGTTAATGGATCTGTATAACAGAGGCGGTTTCACGGACGGCTATTTTTACAGGCACAATGGGCAGGAGATGATGTCGGTTAAACGTCCGAACCATTCGGGCCTGAATATCGGACAAGGAAGAATAAACCGCAGGGGTGAAATGGAGATACAGCCTATGAAGGACCTGGGAGCGGGTGATGTTCTGGAATTGCCGGATGGACAGTCAGTCAAACTGGACAAAACTGTTTCGGTGGGTGGACAGCTGAAGGTGAAGTATACAGGCAAACCATTTAAGCAGATATGTTCCGTTATGAGAACACGAAATGAATCGCTGATCCAGTCGGTTACCGAGCAGTATGTCAAAAACAGTGACCTGAAAGAGAAGCTTTATGGATATGTAAGCATTTCGAAAGATTTACCTGCTAGAATAGATGTATATTATAGAGATATGCATGTCTGCAGTGAGGGAGCGGTTGTCCAGCCAGCCCAGAAGCGGCCGCTTACAGAAGAGGAGATTCGCAGGCGCCTGATGAAGACGGGGGGGACACCTTTTGAATTCGATCAGTTGGAGATTTTCCTTGAAGAGGACTGCTATATGACGGTCCAGGAATTGAACCAGTTTAGGCGTGAGGCACTTGATACTGTGGAAAGAGCCGTACTGACACCATTCAGAAGACAGCAGCCGTCGATTTTACAGTCGTCGAATGATAGCAGAAAGCGAGAAAAGAGACCTGTATCCATCAGTGTTCTGGCATCTTCGAGAGCACAGGTGCTTGCAGCATCAAAGGTGGATGGTATCAGCCGCATTTATTTTAATTACGAAGGCAATGACAATCTTGCAGTTGAAGCAGCTGCTATGACACATGGTGCGGGCAAAGAATTCTATCTGGCAATGCCTTATATTTTAAGAAATGATACAAAGAAGCAGTGTCTGTCTAAAATTCAGAAGCTGAAGTCAACGACAGACGGCTTCCTGGTGAGAAATATGGAGACGCTGCTGATGCTGAGAAAGGCAGGATTTGACCAACCGTGTATATCGGATTATAATATGTATTGTATGAATGACAGAGCCGGCCGTGTATATGAGCAGATGATGGATCAGATGACCTTACCTGTGGAACTGAATCGAAGGGAGATTGCAGGACTTCGATCTGCGGTGAACAGCGAGATGATCGTCTACGGATATCAGCCGCTTATGGTGTCGGCACAATGCCTTATGAAGACAACCGGCAAATGCACCAAAGAACCCGGGTATTATGAACTGGAAGATCGCAGACACAAGAAGTTTCTGGTGCATAATGTCTGCGCTTTCTGCTATAATCTTATTTACAATTCAGTGCCGTTATACTTAATGGATGTATTGGATGAGGCAACGGAAAGTGGTATTGGCGGTGTACGCCTTCAATTTGTCAATGAGACAGGCGATACTGTCAGAGCAATGGCAGAAGCATGCATCCGTGCCCTTCAGGGAGAACGGGTGACAGCTGCCGGAGATTTCACGAAAGGACATTATAAAAGAGGAGTAGAATAGGGACAGGATGGTTAATGTTATTACGCAGTTATTTAAGTACATGGTTGCATTGATCATGGCGATTTATACGATTCGCTGTTTTACGGTTTTCAGTGTCAAAAAAGAAAAGAAAAAGCGAAGGATTTACAGAAGCCAGAATTTTCTGATGCTCTGGATTCATCTCATGCTTTATACGATTATTTTTCTGAATGAGAAATCCATGTATGTACTTGTCTTTTACGGCGCACAGCTGTGTTTCTTTATTGTTGCGTTGTTTATGTACAACAATATTTACAGGAATGCGTCAAAGCTTTTGATCAACAATATGTTTTTTCTGATGATGATCGGTTTTGTAATGCTGACAAGACTGGACATGACACTTGCAGTGAAGCAATTTTTAATTGCTGTTGCATCTGTTGCCTTCAGTCTGACAGTGCCGGTGATTGTGGAGAAAGTCGGTTTTTTGAGCAGGCTCGGTATTGTTTACGGCATTATCGGTCTCGGAGTTGTTGGTTCCGTATTTATTTTTGGTACAAAGGTTTATGGTGCGACCAACTGGATCAGCATTGCGGGTATTGGTTTTCAGCCATCAGAATTAGCAAAGATTATTTTTGTGTTTTTTGTAGCAGCTATGCTGTATAAAAACACCAGTCTGAAGCAGATTATGCTCACCTCCGCTCTGGCGGGAGTGCATGTGCTGATGCTTGTTGTTGAGAAAGACCTTGGTGCGGCAGTTATTTTCTTTGTTACGTATATTGTGATGCTTTACGTGGCAACACGTAGAGCCATGTGGCCGCTTATGGGCCTTGCGGCAGGAGCCGGTGCTTCTGTTGTTGCTTATCATCTGTTTGACCATGTCAAACGAAGAGTTGTTGCCTGGAAGGATCCTTGGGGCAATTATAACGATGCTGGATATCAGATCGCTCAGTCACTGTTTGCCATCGGAACAGGCGGATGGTTTGGCATGGGTCTGTATCAGGGAATGCCAAAGGATATTCCTGTAAGGGAAAGTGACTTTATTTTTGCGGTGATCGCTGAGGAACTGGGTGGTTTTTTTGCCATCTGTCTTATTTTGGTATTTATGAGCTGTTTTATTATGTTCATTAATATTTCGCTGCGTTTGACTAATAATTTCTATAAGCTTCTGGCAATTGGCCTGAGCATTGCATATGGTTTTCAGCTGTTCCTGTGTATCGGTGGTGTTATCAAGTTTATTCCGCATACCGGTGTTACATTGCCACTGATCAGTTACGGCGGAAGTTCCATTCTTTCCACAATCATTGTATTTGCAGTGATTCAGGGACTTTATCTGTTGAAACAGAAGGAGGTGAAAGAGATTGAAGAAAAACGACGAGAATCAGAACAACGACAGTGGAATGACCAGACGCGTGTATAAGAAGGCCAGTCTGGATGATACCGTTGTCAATGTCAGGAAAGATCCATCGGATGACTTTGATCTGCTTTCGGATGATGGAATGATGGACTATGTGCCGGGTGTGGATGATGTGGATCATTTTGATTTTGATGAGAAGGATATCGAACATTACCGCAAGGTCAATGAACAGGAAGCGGCTGAGAGAGACAGACGCAGGAAGCAGCGTGCGCTGGAGAAACAGCGTACTGCTCAGAAACAGCAGTGTGAAACAAAGAAATCAGATGAACAGCCGCAGGGAAAAAGACAGAATAAACAGGCCGCTAAGGCTGTTGCAGACGAGGTTCCTGTGAAAAAGACAAATACCAAAAAGAAAAAACGTCGCAGAAGAAAAGATGAAGAGACGGATATTGATGATATAGAACTGCGCCGTGAACTCAGTGAAAAGAAACGCACGAACAAAGAGATCATGCGTATTACGTATGTGATGATGCTGCTTTTCTTCGGAATGATCGGTTACTTTATTTATTTTGACGGCGTGACAAGCAAGGAAGTTATTAATAATCCGCATAACAGCCGTCTGGCCAAGATGGCGGACAGTGTTGTCAGAGGAGAGATTCTTTCAGCGGATGGAGAAGTTCTGGCAGAATCCATCAAGGATGACAATGGCAATTATTACCGTTATTATCCGTATGGATGTACATTTGCCCATGTGGTGGGAACAAGTGATGTGAATAAGTCCGGTGTGGAGCTGACAGCCGATTACAATCTGATTACGTCAGATATCCAGCCAGTGGAGAAGATTATTAATGAGATCAGAGGTCAGAAGAATCCGGCGGATAATGTGGTGACAACATTAAATGCCAATCTGCAGCAGGTGGCTCATGATGCTCTGGGAGACAGGGAGGGCGCTGTAGTGGCAATAGAACCATCCACAGGTAAGGTACTGGCGATGATTTCAAAACCGGACTACGACCCGAATTCACTGGTTGATAATTATCAGGACATTATTAGTGATGAGAACAGCAAAGTTCTTCTGAATCAGTCAACGCAGGGACTTTTTGTACCGGGGTCTATATTCAAGATGGTGACGTCATTGGCATATCTTCGCAGCGGCGGTGACCCGGATAATTACAGCTATTACTGTGATGGTTCGATTTCACTGCAGTCTGACAGCGGTGACAGCTATATTAAGTGTTATGACGGTGAAGAGCATGGACAGGTGGATCTGCTTGAATCTTTTGCAGAATCCTGTAATGCATCATTTGCTAATCTGGGGCTATCCATCAGTGTAGATAAAATGAATGAAGTGGCCAATTCGCTGCTGTTTAATCAGACACTGCCAACGAAGTTTACGACGGCTAAAAGCCAGTTCAGTCTGTCTAACACAGACAGCCAGTGGCAGATTGGTGCAACGGCTATTGGCCAGGGCAATACAGTTATTTCTCCGATCCATGCAGCTATGCTCGTCAGTGCCATTGCCAACGGCGGAACATTGATGAAGCCGTATGTGATTGATTCTGTTCAGAGCACGGAAGGTTCTGTGATTGAACAATATGAATCAGAGAACTATGGAACGCTGATGTCAGCTTCAGAATCTTCACAGCTGACCAAGATGATGAAGGCGGTTGTTGAAGAGGGTACCGGTTACAAACTTTCCGGCAAGAATTACTCTGTTGCCGGAAAGACAGGAACAGCGGAAGTTGTCGGAAGAGGCAACAATGCCTGGTTTGTCGGTTTTGCACCGGCGGATGATCCGAAGATTGCCATCTGCGTATTGGTGGAAGATGCCGGAACAGCCAGCAGCGAAGCGGTTCCTATTGCCGGAGAGATACTGGATGCTTATCTGAATAATTAAATGGACAGGTATTCCTTTACAAACAACAGGTTAAATTCCTGTGATATTATTGTAAAATACCTCAAAGCATTGTATACTAATAGATAGAATACTTGATTGACACACCAATGAGCAGGGAGGAATTGCGATGACAAAGGCAACGAGCTGTGGCGGTGTGGTTATATTCAGAGGTAAAATCCTTCTGCTGTATAAGAATTACAGAAATAAATATGAAGGATGGGTGTTACCGAAAGGTACTGTTGAGGCAGGCGAAGAATTTAAGGAAACGGCACTCAGAGAAGTGAAAGAAGAAACGGGTGTAGACGCATCTATTGTGAAATATGTAGGCAAGAGCCAGTACAGCTTCAATACATCCCAGGATGTGGTGATGAAAGAAGTCCACTGGTATTTGATGATGTCTGACAGCTATTTCAGCAAACCACAGCGTGAAGAGTATTTCGTGGATTCGGGGTATTATAAGTATCACGAAGCTTATCATTTACTGAAATTTACGAATGAGAGGCAGATCCTTGAGAAGGCTTACAGTGAATATATAGAATTCAAGAAGAGCAATCTCTGGGGAAGAAAAAAGTATTATTGATCTATCTGTCCTGCGGACGGAGCACAAAAGAGGGGATGTTGTAAAATACGGAGAGGTTGCAGTACCTTTTCCGGGTATGTCATTTTACGGCATCTTCTTTTGTTTTATTTGCAGAGGAGAATGAAATGCTGAGAGAAGTCGATTTAAATAAAAATCTTACCAAAAAAGAATACAAAGAAATGATGGATAAACTGGCGCCGAAGTTTGCTGCGCTTCAGCGAGAAGCGCGGGCTAAGGGTTTGCCGGTGATGGTTGTTTTTGAAGGATGGGGCGCATCCGGTAAGGGAACGATGATCAGTCGCCTGATACAACCGCTGGATCCGCGTGAATTTAAGGTATTTACCATTCAGGCAGAAAATGAAGAAGAGCATATGCATCCGTTTTTGTGGCGTTTCTGGACGAAGACACCGGCGAAGGGGCGCATGCATATTTTTGACCGAAGCTGGTATCGGCGCGTGATCACAGAACAGATGGATGCGCCAATGGATCAGAAGCGCCTGGATGCAGCGTATCAGCAGATTCTTTCATTCGAGGAACAGCTGTCGGCTGACGGAACATTGATCATCAAATTTTTCCTGCATATTTCTGCCGATGAACAGGAGAAGCGTCTGAAGAAGCTGGAACGTTCATCTGAGACGAAGTGGCGTGTGACCAAAGCGGACTGGAAGCATTTTAAGCAGTACAAGGCGTATCTGCCGATGTATGATCATATGTTGGAACAGACCGATATGTCATGGGCACCATGGCATGTCATTGAGGCAACAGACAGGGAATATGCAGCAGTGAAAGTCATGACAATTGTTGCCGGGATGATAGAAGAACGTTTGAATGAAGAGAATGAAAAAGAGAGCCGCAGTTATATGGCAGAGAGGGCGCAGGAAGAATTGCCGGGTACGGAAGAGACAATGCGTACAACGGTTCTTGACGGTGTGGATGTCAGTCTGACAATGACAAAGGAAGATTACAAGAAGCGTTTATCTGTGCTGCAGAAAGAATTGACCCGTCTGCAGAATGAGATGTATCTGAAGCGGATTCCTGTTGTTGTGGCTTTGGAAGGCTGGGATGCGGCAGGAAAGGGCGGTGCGATCAAGCGTTTGACAGAGCCTCTGGATCCGCGCGGATACGAGGTGGTTCCGACGGCGGCACCGAATGATATAGAAAAGGCCCATCATTATCTGTGGCGCTTCTGGCGAGCCATGCCGAAGGATGGTCATATGACGATTTTTGATCGGACATGGTATGGACGTGTGATGGTGGAGCGTATTGAAGGCTTCTGTAGTCAGGCAGAATGGCACCGTGCATACAGAGAGATCAACCAGATGGAGCAGAATTTGACGGACCACGGGGTGATCGTTCTGAAATTCTGGCTTCAGATTGATAAGGATGAACAGGAACGACGTTTTAATGAGCGAATGGAGGATCCTGAGAAACAGTGGAAGATTACGGATGAGGACTGGCGCAACCGTGAGAAGTGGGATGCGTATGTCAAGGCTGTCGATGAGATGATCTTGAGAACTTCTACTACCTATGCACCGTGGACGATTGTTGAGGCTGATTCCAAGTATTATGCAAGGATTAAGGTACTCGAGACGGTTGTCCGAGCCTTAAAGAATAGAATCTGATTTCTGACGTAGAAAAATAACACAAGAAAAAGTGATTTATCCATTGCATTTTGTTAAAAAATATTGTACAATAACAATTGCATCTGTAGCTCAGTGGATAGAGCAACGGTTTCCGGAGCCGTGTGCGAGGGTTCGATTCCCTTCAGGTGTATTTTTTTAACAGAATTCGCAGAATGATTCTGCAGTGCTGCAGATGAATGTTCAGGAATGAAAGCATCGTTATGATGAATAATTGTATGGAGGAATAGAAAGGAATGAAAAGTCCATTAGGAGATAGAGAGAGCAGAAGAAACAGTTCTGCCGGTGAGGAGAATATAGCTATGAACCGAAACAGTATATTGATTATTATATTATCGGTTGTTGTCGTTGTTGCTGCCATTGCAGGTCTGGTGATGAACCTTGGAAGCAAGGAGAATAAAGGGACGGCCGCCAATTCCGGCAGCTTGACTGCAGAATCAACCATCAGTGTCGATGAGAATACCAATGCCCTTCAGGAGAATCAGTATCCTGCAGTGAATGAACTGATTGCCAATTACCGTAAGGCATTTAAAGAGAGTGACACAGATCTTCTGAAGAAGGTTTATAATTCTGATCAGGAGATCAATGCAGATGTATTGACAGCAACTTCGCAGATTATTGAGGATTATCAGAATACGCAGTATTATACCAAACGCGGTCTGAATTCCGGAGAATATGTTGTTTTTGTATATGATGAGCTGAAGTTGGCAGATATTAAGACACTGGCACCGAATCTTTCCGTATTTTATGTGAAGTCAGCGGATGATGGAACATTGTACATTTATCGCGGTGATTATAATGCTGCCACAGGTTCTTTTCAGTATGATGAGGACACTCAGAATTACATCAATCAGCTTTACCAGGATCAGGATGTCATGGATCTTATTTCTACAGTGAATACCAAGATGGACAGTGCCTGTGCGAATGATTCAAGCCTGATGGAATTCATGCAGAAGGTGCGCTCTAAGACAAGTGTAACGAATTCAGCATCTACTGATACCAGCGATACATCTTCAACTGAATCAGGACAGTCAGAGACTGAATCTGCAGCAGAGACTGAGTCGGCCGGTGAGACAGAATCACAGACGGACAGTAGTACAGCTACACAGAACTAATTAGATGAACGAATGATAAAAGCTTTTGCTGGAGGTGTCTGCAGCAAAAGCTTTTTTTGTAACAGAGGTATAGAAATGAGTAATTTTAAAAAGGATATATTACATGAGAATGAAGACAAATCAGATGTTCGTCTTAATCGTTTCCTGAGTGATGCGGGTTTTTGTTCCAGAAGAGTCTGATTGAGGCAGGACGCGTGACAGTGGATGGCACGAAGGCTGAGCTTGGTACCCGGGTGAGGCCGGGGCAGGTGGTTAAAGTAGGATCGAAGGTTGTCAGACAAAACGACAGGATGGTTTTGATCGCTTTTAATAAACCAAGGGGAATTGTCTGTACAACAGATAGAGTCCGTGAGAAGAATAATATTATAGATTATATTCATTATCCGGAGCGGATTTACCCGATCGGACGTCTGGATAAGGATTCGGAGGGATTGATTCTTCTGACGAATGATGGTACAATTGTCAATCATATTCTGAAGGCTAGTCAGTATCATGAGAAAGAGTATATTGTCCGGGTGAATAAGAAGATAACAGATGAATTCATTCAGGGCATGTCAAAGGGCGTGCCGATTCTGGATACGGTGACACGTCCGTGTACGCTTCGGAGGATAGATGATTACACATTTTCTATTATTCTAACACAGGGGTTGAACCGGCAGATTCGGTATATGTGCCGACATTTTGATTACCATGTAACGAAGCTTAAGCGGGTCCGTATTATGAATATCCGTCTTGGCAGTCTGCCGGTTGGAAAGTGGCGGGATGTAACAGCGGAAGAACTTGAGCAGCTGAAAAGACAGTTTATTGCAAATGATCGCAGGAATCAGTCGAAGCGGAGAAAGCGTATATAAAATCAGATAAGGTATTGGAGAAATAATATATGAATAGAGAAGAATATAATACGCTCATTAAAACAATCAATTATCATATGAATCTTTATTATAACCAGGATGAATCAGAAATTAGTGACTATGAATATGATCAGTTGATGCTTCAATTAAAAGCAGCTGAAAAAGAACACCCGGAATGGGTCACATCGGATTCGCCATCGCAAAAGATTGGTGGAACTGCAAAGAGGGAAGCCGGTGTTAAGGTAACGCATGATGTGCCTATGCTTTCAATTGAAGATGTTTTCACAAAAGAGGATATCGTTGCCTGGGTAGAAAAGGTTAAGGCTGTTCATCCTGAATGCCAATTTTCTGTTGAAACAAAAATTGATGGCCTTTCAATGACTTTGAGATATGAAAAAGATGAAAATGGTTTGTTAAGATTGTCTTTGGCGGAAACTAGAGGAGATGGACTTGTTGGAGAGGATGTAACAGCAAATGCACTTGTTGTACCAGATGTAAAAAAATATTTAAAGTTGCCATATGATGCATTGCAACTTCGAGGAGAAGTCTATATGTCTCATAGTGCTTTTGAAAAATATAATGATGAACAGGAAAAGACAGGAAAAAAACTGGCGGCTAATCCACGAAATCTGGCAGCAGGTACATTAAGGCAACTGAATCCAGCAATTACAAAAGAGCGCGGGTTAAAGATGTTTGTATTTAATGTTCAGCAAGGACCGGAAGAAGTGATGGAAAGCCATTGTGATGCAATGGATTTTTTATCGGCAAATGGTATTCCGACGGTATTCCATAAAAAATGCACAACGGTGGATGAAATTATTCAGGCAATTGATGAGATTGCAGAAATGCGTGATAAACTCGAATATGATATTGATGGTGCTGTTGTCAAAATAGACCAGATTCAGTATCGAGACGACTTCCCGGCAGGAAGTAAATATTCCAGCGGTCATATTGCTTATAAATATCCTCCAGAAGAGCGTGTTGTCGTGATGGATGAAATTCTGGTAGATGTAGGACGAACAGGAAAGATAACTTATACGGGCGTTTTCCATGATGAAGAAACAGAAAAACCAGCCAGACTTTGCGGAACGAATGTTTCAAGAGCGACACTTCATAATCAGGATTATATTAATGAGATGAAGATTGGCATTGGAGGCTCATATAAATTATTTAAGAGCGGAGAAATTATTCCAAAGTTAAATGGATGTGTTAAGACGCCAAAAGTTGTTTTTAAAACGCCTACGCGCTGCCCAGTATG
>OGON01002622.1_pt1 | contig 10725 bp, 7 predicted proteins | sample 1552671 | NCBI WGS metagenome assembly OGON01 (sample SAMEA2580136, study PRJEB22360) | human gut metagenome | biome: human gut; feature: human-associated habitat; material: faeces | place: Denmark | collected 2008/2010 | reverse complement strand
TAATGGTTAGAAAGGAGCATCGTCAGATGCTATCTTTCGTTGTTACTAACTTATTTATAAATCCCAATCCGGTGAATAAACACCCAATCCCAATAAGAGGATAAACAATGCCGCATAAGACTGCGAGCATATTCAATCCTCGTTCATCCCCCTCGAAGCCGTCTAAATTGACAGCTTGCAATATGAAGTTTGTAATTTGCCAATCTAATAAACTTTGGTCTATACAGATAAAGACAATCCACAAAAGAATAGAGCAACATTCCAAGCCCAACAATAACACTATCGCTTTAGGTTGCATTGCATATAGTTTATAGACCTTGTAGATTAGCAATACATCTATAATTAGAAGTAAACCTAAAAAACAATATTCCATAATGCCATATATCTCGAACAAACGACCAAAACCTAAGCCACCACAAAATAATGTTATGACTATCAGTAAAGCACTGAAAGCTGTCAATGATAATATGGATTGGACGGTTTTATTCATCGCACTATTGTTAGTAATGGTTCAGCAGGGAACGGCTTGCCGTTATCCTGCGTTGTTAATGGTATATTTATATTTTCCCTTTACTATAAAAAGCCTCTAAAACAAAGAGAAACAACGAAAGGAAAATGTATAATATAAGTATCAATAGATTATTCTTATTAGGCTTTTCATTAAACTTCTCTATGACAGCTTTATACCTTCTTTTCCAGCAGAAACGGATACATAAAAGAATGAATATCAGCCCTAAAGACACATTATACATTGTTCGCGTTGGATAAGGCAATATTTTATATTGTTCCAATACTCCCCATATTGTGTGAATATTACAATTCAGAAATACAGCGAGAATTAACAAAGCTGCATAAACCGCTATTTCGGAATAAGAACTGTATTTCCATAGCCTATAAAATTTGAAAAATAAATAATCTATCATACTTAATTACCATTAATGGTTAGAAAGGAGCATCGTCAGATGCTATCTTTCGTTGTTACCGATATTTCATATTAATTGAATGGATAGTCACAATTCCACCTTTGTGTAAATTGAGAAGGATCAATATTCAATTGAGAACAGATATTATAAAGTTCTTCTTCTGTATCAAAACTATATACTATATAATTTTTGCAATCAGTAGGGTTTAAGCCATCATTATTGATAAATCTATCTTTATCAATAGTGAAGAGTACTAAGCAAAAATTATTATTTTTTGATAGCTTGAGAAATTCATATGACAAATTTGAAATTTCATATTTGTTTATTATATGTAGTCCAGCCCATGAAATGCAGGTTTCATTATCCGTCAATTTTTGAGCAACTACGGAATAAGCATTATGGCTAAAAATGCCATGCCATATTTTTTTGTTCAAACACATTTTCTGTTTTTTAATTAATTTATCGGTAATGGTTCAGTGAGGAACAGCGTTTAGCTGTTGGCTCGACCTTGTTACAGACGATTTTATTAACTTAATTCCATTTCCAATATCGTATATACCTGACCTTTGGCATTGCGAATAAGTATGGAAATGAAATCAAAAGCATTACATTTTAGATACTCTTTGTTTACCCAGTCGCCATTGATTAGTTGCACTTGTTGGGTGGTTGGGTATTCATCATCAAAATCGGTATTACTGCATCCAAGAATGATAATTTCAAATTCAGTTTCAGCATCTTTATCTACAAACTGAATTTCATGAGATAATGGTCGTTCTCTCTTATCCTCTATTAGTAATGCTTCATATCCATTATACCTTTCATCGAAAAGAGTAATCTTTTCTCCTGAATTTACTGAATACGCATATATTGCCAAAGGGAAATTTTGCTTGTTTGCCATGTAATTATCAATTAATTCACCACAAAAATAAAGTCTGAATTTTGTTTCATGTTGTGGTGATATTAACCGACCTTTCCAATACACAGGATTATTAAACCATGAATCTTCTATCAACTCAGGAAAATAATCTTTGTGTATAATGAATGGTTTTAGATAATCCGGTATATATTCCATATATCTCTGTATTAAGTTGTCTGTAATGGTTTGGTGAGCAACAGCGTTAAGCTGTTATCTCGACCTTGTTAACGATTTTATTTCACAATCATAAATTCATTCCCATATGGATAAAAGCCTTTGTTTCTCCATAGTTTGGAGTAGTCTGATAATTTGTAAATTTCAGGTTTATACAGGTTCAACACCTTATCCAAAACTCTTTCTCGGAATATTACACCATCTCCATATTCTATGCTATCCAAAACAAAGAAATTCTGTTTGATTGAATTGTCTTTCAGTTTCATATTAGGATATACTGTAAAACAAGTACCTCGTTCTTTCTGTAAGTCACTCTGATATGTTATGCCTTTCCCGAAATGAAAAGAATCATTGTCAAAATGATTTATACGTAGGGCATAGTATTTTTTATCCGTTAGAGGTTCGTTTTTCTTGTTTACTACCTTGACGGTAGCAATATCATATTTATCAACGAAGCCATTTTCTTTAAGTAAAGACAAAAACTCTTCCGATACGATTTTGAGTTCTATACTTCTTTTATCAAGAAAATCAAATTGTAGGATTCCCGGTTTCTTGTTGCATACAAGGTATAAGACGGGAGGTAAATTCTCACGCCATCCGTCATTATTTTGCCACATCCATTGCCCGAGATTCTGAAACTTCTGCCTTTTACTTTCATCATAGATATCACAAACATCAGATTTGCCATACTCCAATAATCCTTTAGGCAGTTTATCTATCCCATATCGCCAAATATAAAGCTCTTCCGTATTCATAATTGTTGAATTTATTATCGTTAATGGCTGGACGGGGAACGGCGTTAGTCCGTTATCCCGGCTTGTTATGAACTTACTTTACCTCTTGTGCCTTTTTATAATTTGCATAGCGAGCATTTAGAGTGTCCCGCCATTCTTGACTTGGGCAAGAGTTTATTAATTGAATATACCTATCATCATCAACACAAACGGACTCTACAAGTCTTAGTAAGCTCCACTGCAAATCATAAAAAGCATTTTCAGGGAAGATTTGTACCAACACCATAGCTTCATCAAATGATATGGGGAATTGTATTTGTTCTAATAAAGTATCATAAGCATTTATCAACTCATCAATGCTATCAGAATCATTGATACTTTCATTAGGCATACGACCTAAATCTTTCAACTGTAAAATTTCATTTCTCATATCGTGTACTCTAATTGTTCATAACGTTATACTATCAGCCGATTTGGCTGTTATTTTCTTTAAGTATCAGACCTCGTCTTCCTCCATCAACAGATCGTCCAACGGGCTTTTGATATTGCTTTTGAAAGTGTCGGCTATGTGGACATACCTTTCCGTTGTCTTGATGTTGTTATGTCCCATAAGCTCTTTCACAATCTTGATGTCGGTTCCTTGCTCCAGCAAGTGGGTGGCGAACGAATGGCGCAGCAGGTGCGGATAAATCCGTTTCGTGATTCCCGCTTCCCGGGCCGCTGCCTTCAGCCGTTTCGACACGATACTCTCGGTGAAAGGTTCGCCCGGTCTGTGTTCAAAAAGCCACACTTTCGGTTTGTATAGTCTGTTATATTCCGTCAGCTTTTTCATCAACGGTTTTGATAGCAGGGTGTAGCGGTCTTTTTTTCCTTTACCCTGCCGCACCCGTATCAGGGAGCGGGATTCGTTGATGTCGCCGGGTTTCAGTTCCAGCAGTTCGCTGATGCGCAATCCTGCGGAATAGAGTATGGAGAACATGCAGAAGAAGCGCAGGTCTGTCACCGTCGCGTCGAGTATCTTCTTTATTTCCTCCTTGCTCAACACGTCGGGCAGCGTCTTCTCCCGTTTGGCACGGTTCACCTTGTAACACCGCCGTTCCTGACCGAGAACTTTCTCGTAATAGAACTTGATGGCGTTGATACGCTGGTTTTGCTGGCAGGAGGATATGTTTTTCTCGTGGATGAGATACAGCAGGTAGTCGTTTATCTCGCCGGGGGTAACCGTTTCAATCTTACGCCCCTCGAAATGCTGTTGGAAATCGCGGAAATAGGAGGTATATACCCTTACGGTATGGTCACTGTAACGCACTTGCTGAAGTTTTTCCAGATAGCCTTCCGGCAGTGGCGGCCGTTTGTCTTCCTCTTTACGGGGGGCGGTTTCCTTGATGGCAGAATAGTCTATAAACGCCATTTTCACATAGCGGTCGAAGAACTCGGCAAGCACGAAATCTTCTGCCGGCAGATAAGCCCTGCCGCCGACAAGCAGTACGTTTTCTTCCTTCGACAGCGACAAGCGGATGTCATTGTCATTACCGAAAGTCACTTCGACAAATTCTCTCCCGTTTCTTATCACCGGAGAAAGTTTGATCTTGTTTTTTGGGGTATATATTTCCATGCCTCACGTTTTGTCGGATATTGAAACCCGTTTTCGCAAATTTATAAAAAAACACGGGTTATCCATGCGCTTTATTGACATTTAACAATAGATCCCGACTACCTGACAATAAGGTGAGGAGCCACGAAAATACCCTCTGCCAAATCCGTCCTTCCCGGCACTCCGTTTCTCCGATTTCCTCTGCCCTGCGCCACAAGCGGCCACTTCTGTGCCCGATGCTTCCATAGCCTTTCCAACTCTTTTACGTTCAGCCGGTTCCCCTTACTTTCGTTCCCGCATCGCTATTGGTGCTAACTAAAAACACTCGTAATTATGGACGAAAACGTAAAGAACGACGCTAAACAAGTCATGCTCGTTCAGAATGCCGACGACGGACGACTGCAAGCCGTTACCGGCGTGGATCGGGACGGCAATATCCAGACCGCCGACCCCACGGATCAGAATGTGGCGAGCCTGCTGAACGTGAACACGCAGGATTCAGCCCTCGAAGCCTTCTTCAAAAAGTTCATGGAACAGGCCCAGAACCCCGTCCACACGGGTATCTTCGTCATGACGGAGAATGCCCTGAACAAACTTATCCGCATCGACTTCGACCCGGAGATTCTGGAAAATTACCGTATCGACCCCTCCGAACGGCTTCAGACGCAGGAGCAGCGGCCGGTCCGTTCCTGCCAGCGGCAGTTCGAGCCGCTGGACGTCACGAAGATAGACCTGGCGGATATGGAGAAGAAAGGTATCCGCATGGAGGACATCGAGCCGCACCTGAAAGCCATGTCTTACGGACATAAATCCAACGGGCTGGTGGAGATGAACCCCGAACTGGAGAACGGGATGCGTGTTTCCACCAAAGGGCGCGTGTCGCTCGAAGAGCAGGCGGACGGCTCGCTGCGCGTCGTGCCGCATTACTGGCAGGAACGGCCCGACCTCGACGCCCCCTTCCACGGGGTGCTGCTCGACGAGGAGGCGAAAACGAACCTGATGAACACCCGCCACGCCGGGAAAGTGATCGACCTGGAGCTGGAGCCGGGCAAGCTCACGCCCTGCTACGTGTCGATAGACAAATGGACGAACACGCTGGAACCCATGCCCGTTTCGTTACTCGAAAAACGTGCCCGCATCAAGGAGGCCGACCTCTCGGAAGGCAAGCAGATGGATTTCTACGGCGGCGGCAAGGTGTTGCTCGAAGGATATACCACCCGCGCGGGTTATAAGCGGGATGCCTATATCCAAATCGACGCGGCCGAACGTAACTATTCCTTTACCTACGACGGTTTGGATCGCAACCGCTACGCCCAGGAGAACAAGGAGATTTACCGTCAGAAGGCCGCCGAGAAAAACGGACGGCAGGAAACTACGGCCTCCGAACGACAGCCCACGCTCACGATTCACCGGACAATCCTCAAAGCCTCCGTGCCCAAAGAGGCTTATGACCAGTGGACGGAAGCGGTGAATGATCCCTCCAAGCGGGCGGATGTCAAGGCTTTCTACATCAAGGGCATGGTCAAGGACGGGCAGGGTGAGCCGTTCAACGCCTGGGTCAAGCCCAACTTCGAGCGTAACAAGATGGACTTCTTCCGCTGGAATCCCGACCGTGCGAAACGGCAGGGAGCGGAGGGCAAACCCGCCGTTGAAAGCCGTACCCAGGTCGCCGTCAATTCCGAGGGCAAGACCGTCGAAGCGGTCAAAGGTGTGAAAGAGCCGCTCAAGCAGGGACAGCAGGAAGCCACCCCGACGCAGAAGAAAAATTACCGCAGCAGCAAAAAGAGCAACTCCAAAGGTGTCAAGGTATAACGTATGAAATGGTTCTACATGCAGGCCGGAGCCATGCCGCTCCTGATCGCGGCGCTGGCCGCCTTGTACCTCCGGCCGGGTAAACGCAGCCCCCCGGAGGAGGCGGACGACGGACGGCAGTATTACGACGGGAACGGCAACCATGTCTATTACGACCGCCGGCTGATCGCCCGTCCGGAAAAAGAGAAAGAAGAAGAACTACAAGAAAACAACCACTGAAAAATCCGAATCATCATGCAAGTAATTATCGCAGAAAAGCCCTCGGTGGCGCGTGAGATCGCCGCCATCGTGGGAGCCACGAACCGTAAAGACGGTTTTATCGAGGGAAACGGCTACGCCGTAACCTGGGCCTTCGGCCACCTGGTCGGGCTGGCAATGCCCCAACAGTACGGCATCGCGGGTTTCCGCCGGGAAAACCTGCCTATCCTGCCATCATCGTTCATCCTCCTGCCCCGGCAGGTTCGGGAGGGTAAAGAGTATAAGGCCGACCCGGGTGTCGTGAAGCAGCTCGGTATTCTCCGGGAATTGTTCGGCATGGCCGAGCGCATCATCGTCGCGACCGACGCGGGGCGTGAAGGGGAGCTGATCTTCCGCTACATCTACTCTTACCTGGAATGCCGCACCCCTTTCGTGCGGTTATGGATCAGCAGCCTGACCGACCGGGCCATCCGCGAGGGGTTACAACACCTCCGCCCCGGCAACGAATACGACAACCTTTACCTCTCGGCCAAAGCCCGCAGCGAAGCCGACTGGATCGTCGGTATCAACGCCTCGCAAGCGCTTGCCGTGGCTGCCGGGCGGGGCGTCTGGTCGCTCGGACGGGTGCAGACCCCCACGCTGGCGATCATCTGCTCCCGTTACCTGGAGAACAAGGCGTTCAAGCCCGCCACCTATTTCCGGCTGAAGCTCTCCACGGCAAAGGAGGGCACGGAGTTCACCGTCCTCTCCACGGAGAAATTCGACGGCAGGGAGAAGGCGGAAGCAGCCCGCGCCGAGGTTATCGGCGTCCGAACGGTACGCGTCGTGAACGTGGAGCGCAAGGAGGCCAGGGAACAGCCGCCTCTCTTGTACGACCTGACGACACTCCAAAAAGAGGCCAACAGCCGGTATGGTTTTTCGGCAGAAAAAACGCTCGACATCGCCCAGTCGCTTTACGAGAAGAAGTTCATCACTTATCCCCGTACCGGCTCACGCTATATATCGGAAGATGTGGCCGAGGAGATTCCGGCACTCATCGGGAACATGACACGCTATCCCCGTTTCGCGGAATACGCGGGCAGGATGGATACCGCATCTCTCTCCCGCCGAAGCGTGGACAACGAAAAGATCGCCGACCACCACGCGCTGCTTCCCACCGAGAACCTCCCCTCCGAACTGGATGCCGACCACCGCATCGTCTATGAGATGGTCGCGGGGCGGATGCTCGAAACCTTTTCCGGGGCCTGCGTGAAAGAAAACACTTTCCTTACCCTGCAAAGCGCGGGACATGATTTCACGGCCCGCGGCAGTATCATGGTCGAGACGGGCTGGCGGGCCGTCCTGAATGAACCTGTCGAAGAGAAAGAGGAGGACATGACCCTCCTTCCCGACATCGTGCAAGGCGACGAGCTGCCCGTCAAAGGATGCGGCACGGAACAGAAACAGACCCGGCCGCGCCCCCTTCACACGGAATCGAGCCTGCTGGCGGCGATGGAAACCGCCGGACGCGAACTGTCCGACGAGGCCGAACGCGAGGCGATGAAAGATGCCGGCATCGGCACGCCCGCCACCCGTGCCGCCATCATCGAAACGCTCTTTGCCCGCGAGTATGTCAGGCGAGAGAAAAAGTCGCTTGTACCCACGGACAAGGGACTGGCCGTGTATGCCGTGGTCAGGGACAAGAAGATTGCCGATGTCGCCATGACGGGCGGCTGGGAACTGGCCCTCTCGAAGATCGCCACCGGGGAGATGGACGCCCCGACGTTCCATCGCGGTATCGAGGTCTTCACCTCGCAAATCGCCAAAGAACTGCTGGAAGCAAGAATCGACGGCGCGGAGAGTGACACAGCCTGCCCGCGTTGCGGCAGGCCCGTGGTGTTCTATCCCAAACTCGCCAAGTGTCAGAATCCCGATTGCGGCCTGACCGTATGGAGAACCGTGGGCCGCAAGGAGCTGACCGACAAGCAGCTCGCGGAACTGCTGACCAAAGGCAAAACCGGCACGATCCGGGGATTCGTCAAAAACGGCGGCGGAACGTTCGACGCGGCCCTCACGCTCGATGACCAGTTCAAGACCTCGTTCGTTTTCGAACCGCGCGATACTCCCAGGCAGGGAAAGAGGAACAAACGGAAATAATCGTTACCTTTGCCACTGGAAAAGACCTGTCATAACGAGATACGCTTGTTTGATAAGGATTTTTTCAGTGGTCGGCGCTTCGGGTGGGAACCCGGGGCGCCTTTCTCTTCCCCGATTATCAACGACCACTAAAAATTCTTATCATGCCAGACAAGCAACACCATACCCCCACGGGGGAATTGTCCTATTACGGACTTTCGTTACTATCCTACCTCAAGGACAGCCACCCGGAACTCATCGCCGAAAGTGAGTTCATCGCCGAGCGGGCCGACAGCGCCGCCCAAGCGTACAGCGAGGCGATCCGTTCGGGCTGCAACCACATCGAGGCCGAAGAAATTGCCCGCGAGGAACTCTGCCGCGGACTGCACTTTTCACCCTACAACACGCTGGTAAACATCCTCTGGAGGGAATTCGAGGCGGAGATTCCCGAGGATACCGCCCGGCAGGCGGCTCTACGCCTGCTGCCCCTCTGCCGCGGGGTGCTGGAGAAGTACGACCTCACGGACGACTTCGCCGACACGCCCGACTACGAACTGTTCTATACCGAACTGACGGGAACCGTCCAAATACTTCTCGAAGATGGCATTCAATAAGAAAACCCACCTCCGCCAGAATATCGACGCGCTGAAGACGGCCTTCACGCTCGACAGGGAACGGCGGGCGCCGACTCCCGAAGAAGAAAGGACACTCGGCGCATACAGCGGCTTCGGCGCCATCAAGGAAGTGCTGGAAAACCCCACCGGGAAACCGGACAAGGACGGCATGGCAACGCTCGTGGCCGAGTTGCACGAGGTCATCAGGGCGAACACCCCCGACGAACGGGAATACAAGCGCTACATGGACGGGATCAAGAACTCCGTCCTGACGACTTTTTACACGCCCCCGAAAGTGGCAGACGCCATCGTGGAGGCGATATGGGACACGCGGATCGTCCCCAAACGTATTCTTGACCCCAGTGCGGGAACGGGGGTTTTCGTCAGTGCCGTGGATTTCCACGCCCCCTATGCGGAGATCACCTGCTTCGAGAAAGACCCCGCCACGGGGTTGATCCTGAAGCACCTGCACCCCGAAAAACGGGTGCGGGTACAGGGATTCGAGCGCATCGAACCCAAATACGCCGGTTACTACGACGTGGCCGTGAGCAACATCCCTTTCGGGGACGTGGCGCTCTTCGACCCGTTCTTCTCCACCCATACCGACCCCGTGCGGCGGCAAGGCACACGGGCGCTGCACAACTATTTTTTCATGAAGTCCGTCGATATGGTACGCGAGGGCGGCCTGGTGGCATTCATCACCTCGCAGGGAGTATTGAACGCCGAGCAGGGACGCCCCGTGCGCGAGTGGCTGATGAACCGCTGCGAGCCCGTATCGGCCATCCGGCTGCCGAACAACCTCTTTACAGAACACGCGGGGACGGAGGTCGGCAGCGACCTGGTTATCCTGCAAAAGAAAGCCGCCACGGGGGAACTGTCCGAACGGCAGCGGGATTTCATCGAATCCCGCAAGCTGTCGAACGGCATCCGGATAAACAACCTTTTCCAGTCGTTCGACAGGGTGATCCATACCGAGGCCAAAGTAGGCAAAGACCCCTACGGCAAACCGGCGATGGAGTTCACCCACGCGGAGGGCGTGGACGGCATCGACCGGGAGATGCGGCGTATGCTCTCGGAGGATTTCAACCGGCATTTCAACGAGAGTTATTGCCTGGAACATGCTCCGGAACAGACACCCGGTACACCGGAGCGGGAATTGTCCCGTCCCCGTCAGGCGGAACGCCAGCGTGCCGAAAGACACGAGCCCCGCCTTGCCGGAGAAATCGTCAAGGAGATTATCGCCGATGCCCGTAACCTTCAGCAGCAGCGGGAAGAGGAGGAAAAACGCCGCGTCGTCGCCGAAATGGCGGCACAGGGCTACCATGTCGATACCGAAACCGGGGAGATTACCCGAATCGAAAACAAACCCGGACAAGTGTTACCGGATTCTGCTGCCACACCCGCCGGAGAACCGACCGGGGAGGATCTGGCCGACTTCGGGGCCTGGTCGAAAGAGCGGGAGAATCGCTTGTGGGAGCAGCACCCGCCGAAACCCGAAGATTTCGGCATGGCAGATACTCCCGTGCAGCACGTGGGCGGAATAACGGAACCGAAACCGCGGGAGGGCTTCGCCGGGTCGCTTTTCGACACGGTGGAAACGGCGGGGCCCCCTACCCCCCCCCCAACACCCCAACCTCAGGGAGGC
>OGON01002616.1_pt1 | contig 10744 bp, 6 predicted proteins | sample 1552671 | NCBI WGS metagenome assembly OGON01 (sample SAMEA2580136, study PRJEB22360) | human gut metagenome | biome: human gut; feature: human-associated habitat; material: faeces | place: Denmark | collected 2008/2010 | reverse complement strand
CCAATATGGCGGATGTGGTTCGGGTCGGTGAGCAGCGCCTCATCGGTGAGATCCTGACCATGAACAGCGGTTCCGCCTCCATTCAGGTCTACGAGGAGACCTCCGGCCTCGGCCCCGGCGCCGAGGTGGTGACCACCGGCTCGCCGCTTTCGGTGGAGCTTGGCCCCGGACTGGTAGAAAACATTTACGATGGTATTCAGCGCCCGCTGGATTCCATTATGAAGAAGGTGGGCGGCAATAACCTGCCCCGCGGCGTGGAGGTTCCCGCGCTGGACCGTGAAAGAAAATGGGAGTTTACCGCCACCGCCCATCCCGGTGATGAGGTCATCGGCGGTGATATCATCGGTACGGTGCAGGAGACCCCTTCCATTCTGCATAAAATCATGATCCCGCCCAAAATGAAGGGCAAGATCGTTTCCGTTCAGTCCGGCAGCTATACCGTTACCGAAACGGTGGCGGTGCTGGAGCAGGCAGACGGCAGCCGTGTGGAGCTGCCGATGATGCAGAAGTGGCCGGTTCGTGTGGGACGCCCTTACCGGCGGAAATTCCCACCCAGCGTGCCGCTGCAGTCCGGCCAGCGCATCGTGGATACCTTCTTCCCGGTGGCAAAGGGCGGTACCGCCGCGATCCCGGGACCGTTCGGTTCCGGTAAAACGGTGATGCAGCACGCCCTGGCCAAGTGGTCGGACGTGGACCTTGTGGTTTACATCGGCTGCGGCGAGCGCGGCAACGAGATGACCGATGTTCTGCGGGAATTCCCGGAGCTGGTTGACCCCCGTACCGGGGAGTCGCTGATGAAGCGTACCGTGCTCATCGCCAATACCTCCGATATGCCGGTGGCCGCCCGTGAAGCGTCCATCTATACCGGTATTACCATAGCGGAATACTACCGTGACATGGGCTATGCCGTGGCGGTTATCGCCGACTCCACCTCCCGCTGGGCGGAGGCCCTGCGTGAGATGAGCGGCCGTCTGGAAGAGATGCCCGGTGAAGAGGGCTATCCCGCCTACCTTTCCTCCCGTCTGGCGCAGTTCTATGAGCGTGCCGGTTCGGTGGCCTGCATCGGCAGCGATGAGGAACGCCGCGGCTCGCTGACCGCAGTCGGTGCGGTATCGCCCCCCGGCGGTGACCTTTCCGAACCGGTTTCGCAGGCAACGATGCGAATTGTTAAGGTGTTCTGGGCGCTGGATGCAAGCCTTGCCTATCGGCGGCACTTCCCGGCCATTAACTGGCTCAATTCCTATTCGCTTTATATCGACAGCCTACGGCCGTGGTATGAGCAGAACTTCGGCAAGGCCTTCCTGATGAACCGGGAATGGGCGATGTCCATCCTGCAGGAGGAGGCAAGCCTGAATGAGATCGTGCAGCTGGTAGGTAAGGACTCCCTTTCCGCCAAGGATCAGATCACGCTGGAGACCGCCCGTATGGTACGGGAGGACTTCCTGCAGCAGAACTCCTTTGTGGATGTGGATGCCTTCTCGGAATACGACCGCCAGGCAAGGATGCTTTCGATGATCCGCCGGTACGACGGCCTGTGCCGTACCGCCGCCGAGCGCGGCTGCCGGGTAGCCGATCTGTTTATGACACCCTCCCGCGAGAAGCTGGGCCGTGCCAAGAGTGTGCCGGCCGACTGCTACGCCGAGGAATACGATAAGCTGCTGACCCAGATGGAAGATGAACTGGAAGCGCTGGCACAGAAAGGAGAGGAAACGCTGTGATCCGTGAATATAAGACGATCCGGGAGATCTCCGGCCCCTTGATGGTGGTAGACAATGTGCAGGGCGTGACCTACGATGAACTGGCGGAGATCGAGCTGACCGACGGTTCCACCCGGCGCTGCAAGGTGCTGGAGGTCAACGGCGATACCGCCGTGGTGCAGCTGTTTGAGGCTTCCGCCGGCATCAACCTGGCGGAGTCCAAGATTCGGTTTTTGGGTCACCCGCTGCAGCTGGCGGTTTCCGGCGATATGCTGGGCCGTGTATTTAACGGAATGGGCCAGCCCATCGATGACGGCCCGGCCATTCTGGCGGAGGAATACAGGGATATCAACGGCCTGGCCATGAACCCTGCCGCCCGCAACTACCCCAATGAGTTTATCCAGACCGGTATTTCGACCATTGACGGGCTGAATACGCTGGTAAGAGGACAGAAGCTGCCCATCTTTTCCGGCTCCGGCCTGCCGCACGCCCAGCTTGCCGCACAGATCGCGCGTCAGGCACGGGTACTGGACGGCGAAAGCAACTTCGCGGTGGTATTTGCCGCCATCGGCATCACCTATGAGGAGTCAGAGTTTTTCGTCAATGAATTCCGGCGCACCGGCGCCATTGACCGTACCGTGCTGTTTACCAATCTGGCCAACGACCCGGCGGTTGAGCGTATCGCCACTCCCCGTATGGCGCTGACCGCTGCCGAATACCTGGCGTTTGATCTGGGGATGCACGTGCTGGTCATCCTGACCGATATTACCAACTACGCCGAAGCGCTGCGGGAAATTTCCGCCGCAAAGAAGGAAGTCCCCGGCCGCCGCGGCTACCCCGGCTACCTGTATACCGACCTTGCCACCATGTATGAGCGTGCAGGCCGGCAGGTGGGTAAGGAGGGCTCCATCACCATGATCCCCATCCTGACCATGCCGGAGGACGATAAGACCCATCCCATCCCCGACCTGACCGGGTATATTACCGAGGGTCAGATCATCCTTTCCCGAGAGCTGTTCCGTCGGGGCATCAACCCGCCGGTGGACGTTCTGCCCTCCCTTTCCCGACTGAAGGATAAGGGCATAGGCGAGGGAAAGACCCGTGAGGACCACGCCGGCACGATGAACCAGCTCTTTGCCGCCTACGCCACCGGTAAGGAAAACAAGGAGCTGATGTCCATCCTGGGTGAAGCGGCGCTTTCCGAGACTGACCTGCAATATGCCCATTTCGCCGATGAATTTGAGCAGCGGTATGTTTCACAGGGGAGCGAGGAGAACCGTTCCATCGAGGAGACGCTGGAGCTGGGCTGGAAGCTTTTGAGCCTGCTGCCCAAGAGTGAATTGAAGCGCATCAAGCCGGAGTATATCGAGAAATATCTGCCGCAGCAGAATTAAGGAGGGAGCAACTTGCCGGGAACTATTATTAACCCGACCCGCATGGAGCTGACCCGCCTGAAACGTCAGCTGCGTACCGCCCAGCGAGGCCATAAGCTGCTGCGGGATAAACGGGACGAGCTGATGAAGCAGTTTATGGAAACGGTGCGGGAAAACCGCGCCCTGCGCCAACGGGTGGAGCAGGGGCTTTCCGAAGCCCATGCGTCCTTTACGGTGGCGGCGGCGCTGATGACGCCCGAAATGCTGCGCCAATCCCTGCTGATCCCCAGCCGGAGTGTGGAGCTTGACATGACCTATGAAAACATCATGTCGGTGGAGGTGCCCCGTTATCATTTTGCGGAGCAAAAGGGCGGCACGGCCACTCCCTACGGCTATGCCCAAACCAGCGGTGAGCTGGATGACGCCGTGACGGCACTTTCCGGGGTGTTCCGGGATATGCTGCGGCTGGCGGAGATAGAAAAGACGACCCAGCTCCTGGCCGAAGTGGAAAAATCCTGCCAGCTTATGGCCGAGGAGATTGAAAAGACCCGCCGCCGCGTCAATGCGCTGGAGTATGTGAAGATCCCGCAGATGATGGAAAGCATCCGCTATATCACCATGAAGCTGGATGAAAACGAGCGCGCCAATACCATTCGCTTGATGAAGGTCAAGGATATGATCCTGAAGGAAGCGATACTGGAGCAGCGTGCCGCCGATGCAGAGGTCCTGCGGGAAAGCGGGCAGCCATCCTAAAATGAATATGAAAAAAGGCCTCCGGAGCTGATTACTTCGGAGGCCTTTTACTGTGATGGATCGATTATGCGGTCTGTTTTTTGGCCTTGGCGGTGCTGTGTGCCACAAGACCGATGACAAGACCGACGGCGGCGGGGCAGATCCAGCCGAGACCGAGGCCCGCAAGGGGCAGAACGCTGCCGATCGCTTCGATGATGCCATCGAGGTGGCAGGCGGCACGCAGAGCGGCGGGCAGGGTGCGCAGCAGGTCATAAAGGGCGGAGATCAGCGTAAGGCTGATGACCCAGTTATAGACCTTCTTATCGTGGGAGAAGAACTTGCCGAACAGCGCCAGCAGGATAAGCACGATGGCCAGCGGGTAGAGGAACATCAGCACCGGAACGGCATAATCGATGATGGCGGAAAGACCGAAATTGGCGAAAATGAGGGATACCAGCGTGAAGATGACCGCCCAGACCCGGTAAGCGGGACCCTTGGGGAACAGGCCGGTAAAGGTCTCGGAGCAGCTGGTGATAAGACCGACGGCGGTCTTGAGGCAGGCAAGCGTTACGGTGACGGCGAGGATCAGCAGACCGATCCGGCCGAGGAAGGTTTGAGAGATCTGCGCCAGCGCTACACCGCCGTTTTCGGCTGCGGGCAGCACGCCGCGGCTCTTGGCGCTCATGGCGGTGACGGCAACATAGATAAGCCCCATGAACAGGCAGCTGAAGATACCGGCCTTGGCGGTATTGCGTGCTACGGCGCCGGGCTCATCAACGCCCAGTTCCCGGATGACCTGCACCACGATGATGCCGAAGGCAAGGCTTGCAAGGGCGTCCATGGTGTTGTAGCCTTCCAAAAAGCCGGTGAGGAAGGGCTGTTGGATGTAGCCGCCCATGGGCTCCACACTGGAAACGGGAACGGCGGCGGGGGAGACCAGCGTTACCACGACAAGGATGCCGAGGAACAGCAGGAAGAAGGGATTGAGGATCTTGCCGACCCATGTGAGGATCTTGCCGGGGCGCAGAGAAAACAGCAGCGCCGCAATAAAGAACGCGAGCGTGAACAGCAGGAGATACAGCTTCATATTGCCGTTCTGGGGAAGGATCTGTTCCAGACCGACGGTAAAGGAAACGGTGGCGCAGCGGGGAATGGCGAAGAATGGCCCGATGGTGAGATACAGCGCGCAGGTGAAGAAATAGGCATAGGGACGGTTCACCTTGCTGCTGAGCGCAAACAGGCCGTCACTGCGGGAAAGCCCCAGCGCCGCAACGCCCAAAAGCGGCAGTCCCACGCCGGTAATGAGCAGACCAAGAATGGCACTCCACATATTGCGGCCGGCCAGCTGACCGACTGCGGTGGGGAAAATCAGGTTGCCGGCGCCGAAGAATAAGCCGAACAGCATACTGGCAACATACACGTACTCTTTTACAGTCAGTTTCTTTTTCATGGTACACACTCCTTACACATACCGGGACAATTTGCTGTAATTGTTTATACAAAAAGACCGCAGAAACTGTGTTCCTGCGGATCTCTTTTGGTGGAGACGAAGAGGATCGAACTCTCTACCTCTTGACTGCCAGTCAAGCGCTCTCCCAAGTGAGCTACGCCCCCAAGCGGTTTTTGGACTGCTTGACTATAATAGCATATCCCGCCGGGTTTGTAAAGAGTTTTTTGCAAAAAAATCGGGCAAAGTTTTGCCTCTGCCCGAAATTTCCGCTTTCGTTGTTATTCCAACTCGAAGGCGCCGGTATACAACTGATAGTATTTTCCCTTTTCGGCAATCAGCATCTCGTGGGTACCGCGCTCGATAATGTGCCCGTGCTCCAGTACCATGATGACGTCGGCGTTCTGTACGGTGGAGAGCCGGTGAGCGATGACAAATACCGTTCTGCCATGCATCAGGCGGTCCATGCCGCGCTGCACGATGGCCTCGGTGCGGGTATCGATGCTGGAGGTCGCTTCGTCCAAGATCATCACCGGGGGATCGGCGACCGCAGCCCGCGCGATGGAGAGAAGCTGCCGCTGCCCCTGCGAAAGGCTGCCGCCATCCCCGGAGAGGACGGTCTGATAGCCATCCGGCAGGCGGGAGATGAAGTCATGGGCGTTGGCAAGCCGCGCGGCCTCGATACATTCCTCATCGGTAGCATCCAGCCGCCCGTAGCGGATATTATCCATGACGGTGCCGGTAAAGAGATTGACATCCTGAAGCACCACGCCAAGGCTGCGGCGCAGGTCACTTTTTTTGATTTTATTGATATTGATGCCGTCATAGCGGATCTTGCCGTCGGCGATATCATAAAAGCGGTTGATGAGATTGGTGATGGTGGTCTTGCCGGCGCCGGTGGCCCCGACAAAGGCGACCTTCTGCCCCGGTTCGGCGTAGAGGGTGATATCATGCAGGACGGGCTTTCCCTCCACATAGGCGAAGTCCACATCCTTCATGCGGACGTCACCGTGCTGACGGATCAGCTCATAGCCGCCCCCCGGCAGGGGCTTTTTCCATGCCCAGATGCCGGTACGGTGGTCGGCTTCGACCAGGGCGCCGTTTACCTCCTCGGCGTTCACCAGGGTGACCACGCCGTGATCCTCCTCGCTCGGTTCATCCATCAATTCAAAGATGCGTTCGGCACCGGCCAGCGCCATGACGACCGAGTTGATCTGCTGGGAGACCTGGCTGATGGGCATGGTGAAGCTGCGGGAAAGCTGCAAAAAGGAAGCGATACCGCCCAGCGTCATCACGCCGATGCCGCCGATGGTGAGATTGGGGACCGAGGCGATGGCCAAAAGCCCGCCGACAATGGCGACCAGTACATATTGCAGATGGCCGAGGTTGCCCATGATGGGCATCATGATATTGGCGTAGGTGTTGGCCTTGGTGGCGTTGAGGCAGAATTCATCATTGATGGCGTCAAAGTCCTGCTGGTTCTGCTGCTCGTGGCAGAATACCTTGACGACCTTCTGCCCGCCGATCATTTCCTCGATAAAGCCATTGACCCGGCCGAGGGATTGCTGCTGCTTGACGAAATATTTGGCGCTGCCGCCGCCGACCTTTTTCACGACGACCATCATCAGCCCCAAAAAGACGAACATCAGCAGCGTGAGCCAGACGCTGGTGCTCAACATGGCGATAAATACCGCAGTGATGCTGATCAGGGAGCTGACGGCATTGGGCAGACTCTGGCCGATCATCTGCCGCAGGGTATCGGTATCATTGGTGTAGTAGCTCATCACGTTGCCGTGGGTGTGGGTATCAAAATATTTAATGGGGAGCGTTTGCATATGGGCAAACATATCGTCCCGGATGGTTTTAAGAGTACCCTGCGCCACGGGGATCATCAGGCGGGTTTGCAGGTAGGAGGCCAGCATACCGGCCAGATAGATGCAGGCCATGACGGTAAGCGTACCGAACAACGGGGCGAAATCGGGGGCGGCCTGCCCGATGAGAGGAGCGATGTAGTCATCGATCAGCGATTTAAGGAACAGTGAGGATGCCACGCTGGCAACGGTGCTGACAAGCAGCAGGATGAATACGACCGCCAGCCGTAGCTGGTTGCCGCGGGCGATATAGCCGAGGAGCCGCTTCATGGTTCCCTTGGCGTCCTTGGCCTTTTTGCCGCCGGTAAAGCCTCTTCTGGGTCCGCTCATTCCTCCAGCCCCCCTTTCTGCTGTGATTCAAATACTTCACGGTAAATTTCATTGGAGGCCAGCAGCTCCTCGTGGGTGCCGCGGCCGTTGATCAGGCCGTTATCCATGACGATGATCTGATCGGCATCCATGACCGAGCTGATGCGCTGGGCAATGATGATCTTGGTGGTATCGGGGATCTCCTCCCGGAAGGCCCGGCGGATGAGAGCATCGGTTTTGGTATCGACGGCGCTGGTGCTGTCATCCAAAATGAGGATCTTCGGTTTGCGCAGGATGGCGCGGGCGATGCACAGACGCTGCTTCTGCCCGCCGGAAACATTGGTGCCGCCCTGCTCGATTTTGGTATCGTAGCCATCGGGGAAGGAACGGATGAAGTCATCGGCCTGTGCCAGCCGGCAGGCGTGTACCAGCTCCTCATCGGTGGCGTCGGGGTTGCCCCAGCGCAGGTTTTCCTTGATGGTGCCGCTGAAGAGGGTGTTTTTCTGCAATACCATAGCGACGCTGTGCCGCAGGGTTTGCAGGTCGTAGTTACGGACGTCCACGCCGCCCACCGTCACGCTGCCGCCGGTCACATCATACAGCCGGGGGATGAGCTGCACCAGACTGCTCTTGGAGGAGCCGGTGCCGCCGATGATGCCGACCGTCTGCCCGGAGGGGATGACAAGGTCGATATCATTGAGGACGGTTTTATCGGGGCGCTTGGCATAGCTGAAGCAGACATCGGTAAAGCAGACGCTGCCATCCTTGACCTCGTAAACGGGGTTTTCGCAGTTGGTGATGTCGCTTTTCTCCTCCAGCACCTCCACGATGCGCTCGGCGGAGGCACGGGACATGGTGATCATGACAAAGACCATCGAAAGCATCATCAGGCTGGTAAGGATCTGCATGATATAGGTGAAAAAGCTCATCAGGTTGCCGGTGGACATAGTGCCGATGACGATCTGCTTGGCGCCCAGCCACGAAACCAGGATCATACAGACATAAACGCAGCCCTGCATCAGCGGGGAATTGAGGGCAAGAATGCGCTCGGCAAGGGAGAAATCCTTATAGATGGTGCCGGAGATGGCATCAAATTTTTGGATCTCGTGATCCTCCCGGACGAAGTTTTTGACCACACGGATGCCGGAGAGGTTTTCCTGCACCACACCGTTTAGATGGTCGTAGGTCTTAAAGACACGCTCGAATACCGGGTAGACACGGCGGATGATAAGATAAAGTCCGATGCCGAGGACGGGAATGACTGCAAGGAATACAAGGGAGATATCGTGATTGATGCGGAAGGACATGACCATGGCGAAGATGAGCATGGCGGGACACCGGATGAGGGTACGAACGATCATCATAAAGGCGTTCTGCACATTGCTGACATCGGTGGTCAGGCGGGTCACCAGCCCGGCGCTGCTGAATTTATCGATATTGGAAAAGGAATAGACCTGCAAATGGTGGAACATATCATGGCGCAGGTTGCGGGCAAAGCCCGCCGTGGCCCGGGCGCAGCTGCGTCCCGCCAATGCGCCGAAGGCCAGCGCCACCAGCGCAAAGCCCACCAGTAATGTGCCGTACCGCAGGATCATGGGCATATTGCCGGCCTCGATGCCTTTATCGATGAGATCGGCCATAACAAAGGGAATAGCGACGTCCAAAAAGGATTCCACCAGCACATACAGCGGGGAAAGCAGGGCGTCTTTTTTATATTCCCGTACACATTGGGATAGTCGTTTAATCAATGAATGGTTCCTCCTTACCCGGGGCCAGGCTGCCCCGCACCTTATCCAGCAGGGTGAACAGTGTTTCCAGCTCCTGTTTTGTCAGGGCGGCGGTCGCCTTATTTTCCACCCGCAGCAGGTCCTGCTGCATCTGGGAAAGCTGTTCCTGCGCAATGGGGGTCAGCACAAGGCGTTTTAACCGGGCGTCGCCCTCTACCGGCTCCCGCACCAGCAGGCCGTCCCGCACCATGATCTGCAAAATGCCGCTGGCGGTGCTTCGCCGGATATGAAATGTTGCCTCCAGGTCCTTTTGGTAGACGTCCCGGTCCCGGTGGGCATCCAGATACCCGAGAAACAGCTTTTGCATCATGGTGCCGGGGTGCGGCGGCCGCCCTTTTGCATTGTTCAGCTCCTGATGGACGAGATTGTTGATGCCTTTGATCTCCATGCAGACCGAACGCTTGATCAGCTTCAATATTCTGACCCCCTATCTTGTTAGGATGCTAACAATTATAGCGCAGGAGCGCCGGAAATGCAACCGGAAAGTCCCATAAGAACAGCCGGAAAATGAAAACTTTTTATGAATAAGGGGAGCGGGCAATTTATACATTTTTTCGGGCAAATCTCTGTTACTCTGCGCCTTTTATTTTGCCCGGCGGTGTGTTACAATCAAGCTGTAATTTTATGAGAGGGCGAAGTGCCGTGAATGACACCTTGCATGTTTTCATCGGCACACGCCCGAAACAGAATGGAGGAGACCGAATGAGTGCTGTACGCTTTCCGAAGGATTTTGCGCTGGGCGCCGCTACTGCCGCCACCCAGATAGACGGCGGCTGCGGGGACTGCAACTGGTATGACTGGTACCAAAAGGGTCGCATCAAGGACGGGAGCGACCCGGCGGTAGCCACCGACCACCGGGGCCACATGGAGGAGGATACCCGCTTGATGGCCGAAATGGGCATCCGGCACTACCGCTTTGGGCTGGAATGGGCAAGACTGGAGCCCAAAGAGGGAGAATTCTCCTCGGAGGAGATCGGAAAGGTGCGGCGGGAGATCGAGCTGCTGCACCAAAACGGCATCCATGTGCTGCTGACGCTGCATCACTTCTCCAACCCCATGTGGTTTGAACGGCAGGGTGGCTTTTTGGGCAAAAACGCCGTGGAGCAGTACCTTGCCATGGTGGACTATGCAGTGCGGAATCTGGGCGACCTGGCGGACGAATATGTGACCATCAATGAGCCGAATGTGTATGCCGTCTGCGGCTATCTGGGCGCCGGGTTCCCGCCCGGCGAATTTAGTTTGCCCCATGCACTGCGGGTGATGAAGGTGATGGGCGAGTGCCATCGCCGTGCCTATCGGCTCATCCATACTATCCATAAGGAGCTGGGCTATGCCGAGCCGAAGGTCGGGCTTGCCATCCATATGCGGGCGTTTGTGCCGTACCATGCGAAAAACCTGTGGCACCGGCTGGCCTGCCATATCTCGGAGTATAACTTCCAAACCAAGATAAACAAGACCTATATGCTGGGAAAGGACGGCCCCTATGCCGATTTCCTCGGGCTGAATTACTATGCCAGAACCGCGACCT
>OGON01002614.1_pt1 | contig 10754 bp, 10 predicted proteins | sample 1552671 | NCBI WGS metagenome assembly OGON01 (sample SAMEA2580136, study PRJEB22360) | human gut metagenome | biome: human gut; feature: human-associated habitat; material: faeces | place: Denmark | collected 2008/2010 | reverse complement strand
TGCGCGACCTGGCCTCCGTGATCGGCGACCTCGACGTGCTGTACATGACCCGCGTGCAGCAGGAGCGCTTCTTCAACGAGGACGACTACCTGCGTCTGCGCGACACGTACATCCTCGACGAGGACAAGCTCTCCAAGGCCAAGCCGAGCATGGCCGTGCTGCACCCGCTGCCGCGCATCAACGAGATCGCCGTCGAGGTCGACGCCGACCCACGCGCCGCCTACTTCGAGCAGGTCAAGAACGGCATGCTCATGCGTATGGCATTGGAAAGCTCGCTGGTCGGAGACCAGCTGCCGGGATATGAGCCACTCGACCCCAAGGAGGTTCAGGCCTGATGGAAGTCACCAGCATTCAAAACGGCATCATCATCGACCATGTGCCCGCCGGCACCGCGCTCAAGGTGCTGGAGTACCTGAAGATCGATCCGTCCAAGACGCGGCTGGCGCTCATCATGAACGCCGACAGCCACCTGTACGGCACGAAGGACATCATCAAGATCGAGGATGAGGAAAACGTCGATCTCGACGTGCTCGGCCTGGTCGCCCGTCAGGCCACCGTCGGCATCGTGCGCGGCGGCAAGATCGTCCGCAAGCTCAAGCCCACGCTGCCGGAACACGTGGTGAACATCATCACCTGCGTGAATCCCCGTTGCGTGACCACCACCGAGCGTGGCATCGACCAGATGTTCCATCTCGTGCATTCGCAGCGTCAGGAGTACCGCTGCGACTACTGCGACGAGGAAGCCAAGTTCTGACCTCACGCCCGTCGTTTCGCGGTTTCGGACATCAAGCCCTGGCGACCGAAACCGCGGTCCAGCGGGTGCAACCGTCTTCATCAGAGCCAACCCCACAAGGAGATGCATATGCTGACCTTACGCAACATTCGCGTCTGGGACACCGGCGAGATCATCGACATGGTGATTCCCTCGGCCGACGCACGCAATCAGCCGGAGGACGGCGGCGTCATCGAAGGTGACTTCGACGCCACCGGGCTGACGGTCGCCCCCGGCTTCGCCGATCCGCACGTGCATTTCCGCGATCCCGGCCAGACCTATAAGGAATCCATGGTGTCCGGCTGCAGGGCGGCTGCGTCGGGCGGCTACACGAACGTACTCATCATGCCGAACACTGTCCCCGCCATGGACGGGCGTGCGGTGAAGGCCGGCGCATCCGGTGCCGCGGAGGTGCTGGACGCAGGCTGCAGCGACGTCATCGACTACCTGCAGCATTACGAGCGGGTGCACGACGTGTCGCTGCCGGTGCGCTACGACCTGTGCGTATGCGCCTCCAAGGACCGCGCCGGCGTCGAGGCGAGCGACCCGGCCGACTGGCTGCGCCATCTCGACGGCCATGACATGGATGGCAAGGACGCGTGGCAACTGGCCCACCCGGTCACCGCCATCAGCGACGACGGGGCCGCGGTGACGCCCGGCCTCCTCGACCAGGTGCTCGCCAACGTCAAGGAGGCCGGCCTGTATCTCATCGAGCATTGCGAGCATCACGACACCGGTGCGGTCAACGACGGCCCGGTTTCCCGCAAGCTCGGCGTGCCGGGAATCCCGGAGGACACCGAACTGAAGATCGTCGCGCGCGACATCGAGAAGGCGCGCGAGACCGGCGTGCACATCCACTTCCAGCATGTCAGTACGGCCATCTCCTTCGACGCGATCCGCAAGGCCAAGGCGGAAGGGCTGCCAATCACCTGTGAGACCGCGCCGCACTATCTGGCGCTGTGCGACGAGGACCTGCTCGAATACGGCACGCTGGCGAAGATGAACCCGCCTCTGCGATCGGCCGCGGATCGTCAGGCAACGATTGCCGCGATCGCGGATGGCACGGTCGACCTGCTGGCCACCGATCATGCGCCCCACACGCTGGAGGAGAAGGAACGCGGCTTCCTGGAGGCGCCCAATGGCATCATCGGGCTGGAATGCGCGTACGGCGTGTGCCACAAGGTGCTGGTCGACGGGGGTTACATCTCCGACCAGCGGCTCATCGAGCTGATGAGCGTCGCGCCCTCGCGCCTGATGGGCCACCGGCCGACCGACGTCGCCGCACTGCTCAACGTCACCGCCCCCTGCGCGTCCAAGCGCACTCTGGACCTGTCCGCCGTGGAGCACCCGGAGAACGTCGACCTCGCCATCCTCAACACGTCCGAGGCATGGACCGTCGACCCCGAGAAGTTCCTGTCCAAGGCCCGCAACACGCCCTTCGGCGGATGGCATGTCACCGGGCGTCCGCTGGCGACCGTCATCAGCTCCACGCTGGTATTCAGCCGCATGCCCTCTTGCAATTCTGCCGCAATAATCATCCGCTTTCCCTTGAGTTCCGCCATTTCCGGCTTCACGTTTCTCTTGCAATTGACAGTCAGGGCATCTGCTGAAATGTTTCCGCTGTAACTTCCCAGAACCTTGTAAATGACATTCCAGAAAGTCGATTTTCCGTTACGTCCATCACCGTAAGCAATAATCATCGCCTCCAAATACACCTTGCCCACAATACAAAGTCCGCAAATCATCTGCACATAGTCAATCAAGCTCTGGTCGCCGCAGAAGAACAGCTGCAACGCATCATTCCAGAGTTCTTCGCCTTCATTGCTCGGAACGACCGCCGTCACTTTCGTTAAGAGGTCGGCAGGGTCTGTGGGCTTCCAGCCATTCAATCCTTCGGGCAGATAATACGTGCCTCCGGGGGTATTCAAGAGCATGGGATTGCTGTCGAGGGCTTCGGGATTGTGGAGCACAAGCGGCTTTGCGGCATCCAGTGCATTGGTCATACTGCGAACATGGCGATATTTCATGACAAACGCCTTGAAAGCGGCATAGTACTGATACTCCTTGTATGCGGCGATCTGTTCCTCGTCCAGACTATCTCGAAACTTTTTACCGCCATTAATTGCTGCATCTCTTGCAACACCGAGGCTTTCCAGTTTCAAAAGTGACGCTTCCACCTGCTTTTCCGCCTCTGCCAGCTGTACGTCTGTATGTTCGATCATAGCAAGGGTGACAGCGTGTTCTGACTCCTCCCAATAGGTTCCGTTGTAGCGAAGATAATCGGTCGCAATGGTAAATGCCACCTCATCTGAAAAGCCTTCTACAAATGTGCGAGCCTCTCCAACGTCCGAAAAATCATCGGGAATCAGGGACTGTTTGCCGTATGCTTCAGGAGAAATATATCCTTCCTGCGAGGTTACTTTTTTTCCGAATTTGCAGGCACTGTGCCAGATTGCTTCCAGTTCTTCATCCGGTAGCGGCGGTTCGCATTCTGCTGCTTTTTCCAGAAACTTCTGATAACTTTCCTCAGTCACACCAAAACGCTTGACCAGCTTTCCAGCCATGCGAGACATTGTGCTGTTACGCTGTCCCTGCGGAATGTTACGGTTTGACTTCATCAGTGTAAGCCAGTCCTCAATGGAAAGACTGCCTTCGTGCCATACAACATCGCTCGGACAACCAAACAAAAAACGTGAGGCATCCAGTGCATTTCCGTCAAAGAACGGCAGTTCCTTATGAATCTGATTTTTAACTGCCTTGTGCATCGTGGCGTTTTTGCAGGGTGAGGTGGGAAAGAAAACATGGAAACGGGGACGGGCAGATTTGCTGCCTTTTGTCAACAGATGATGACGGCTGTAGGTCACTGCAAATGCAACATCTCCTAAGCTGTTCATCAGCATTTCAGGCGTGATCCAGTCTTTCGGGTCGTCTGAATGGTCATTGTCACAGTCCATAGGTACTACATCAGACAACAGGAAATTGGCATCACTGCGGGCAAAATTCTCATACTGAGCACAGACATGATCGTAGACAACGGCTTTTTTCAAATCCGCTTCTGAAGTAATGACCTTTTGGTTGGGATAAAGGACATTCTTTTCATTGCCGGTACAGTTAGCTGTATAGAGCGTAAATTTCATTCTATTTCCTCCAGTTCTTCTGTAAAATGCCGAATGGTCATATGCCGCCGCTTCGCCCATTTGATTTCCTGCTGCATCCCCTCCGACCGCACAGAACCAAACACCCACAGCTGGGCACACTTTGACAGCAGTACCAAATTCATGAACATCGCTGTCTGACGATCTTCGCCTAAACCGTCATCCATGAACTGCGGAAACAGCAAATGGGGAGCGATAGGGACATAGTGCGTATCTACCGCAAAGCGGCTGTACCGTCTGGCGTTTTCGATATTGTCATTGATGCAGCCGTGGGAATAGGGAGAACAAATGTATACCAGCGGTCGATAAGCGGCAGCCTTTTTCGCCTTGCGTTCCTCTCGTTCAATACGGCTTAGTGCCTCATAAGCAGTGAGATCGATGTACCCTTCGGCATTATACCGATTCATGCAATACTCCTTTCAGCCGCTTCAGTGTGCAGGCATCGCAGTAAACGGCACTGCTGAAAATGTCAAAGTTTTCTGCTGTCCAGAAGATACTCAGATCAACCGGCACTTCTGCACCGCACTGCGGGCAATGGCAGTATACGTTTTCGTTGTTGATCTCCACGGAGATACTGGTGGTGTCATTCAAGTTTTCTTTGATGTAAAACATATGGAATCCTCCTAATCTTTCTTGTAAAAGCTGCATTCATATCCGTCTGCTCGAAGCAACAGTCCCTTTGCCCAGTCTGGCGTTCTCGCCATCTGCTGACAGATCTCATCCAGCTTTGTATCTTTTGGGCATTCGATAATCATTTCATCGTGAATATGACCGACAATGAAGTATTGTGATAGTGTCTGCATGGAATACATCAGCAGATCTCTTGCAATTCCTTGGACGCAGTTCTCTACAAATTTCGGTCCATAGCTTTCAAGTCTGTCCCATTTTTTCTGAGCATTAATGCCCATATATGTAACAGATTCACCGCCGAATTTATTCTTACCGATGTAGGGTTTAGCATAAGCAAGACGTCTTCCGCTTGGCAGCCTTATGAACAGAAACCCTGCCTCATAGGAAAATAGCAGTCCGTGTGTTTTCGTTGCTGTTTTTTCTTTGACTGCCTTTTTTACAGCTCTATCTACCGCCCACCAGAGTTCTGTAATATGCGGTGAAGCCTCACGCCAGTCGGTTACGATCTGTTTCAGTTCCGTATCGGATAAGCCGAGAGAATCTGCTCCCATAGCTTTCATGGCTCCAACCGATCCGCCGAAACCACAAGCCAATTCGGATATCTTTCCTTTCTGCCTTAAATGACCGTTTTCACCATGCTTTACAACTGGCACACCGAACATCTTTGATGCTGATGCACAGTAAATGTCCTCACCGTTTGCAAAAGCCTTCATTCGCCATTCTTCACCTGCAAGCCATGCGATCACTCTTGCTTCAATGGCAGAAAAGTCTGCAACGATAAATTTCATACCTTGCCTTGGAATAAATGCGGTGCGGATAAGCTGTGATAGTGTATCAGGAACATCATCATACAGCATCTGAATATCTTCAAAAGAACTGTACTTTACAAGTTCTCTTGCCTCTGTCAAATCAGGCAAGTGATTCTGCGGAAGATTTTGCAATTGCACATTTCTACCAGCCCAACGCCCCGTTCTTGATGCCCCATAAAAGCTGAACATCCCTCTTGCACGATTATCGCTGCAAGCTGTATTTTTCATAGCAGTATACTTTTTCACTGAAGATTTAGACAACTGCAAACGCATCTGAAGCACGGATTTTACAGGTTCTTTTGCAGTTTTAATGAGTTCCAGCACCTGTGTTTTGCCAAGTGAATCCGACTTGTACCCCTGTGTTTCAAGCCAATCCAGCAACTGATATACAGAGTTCGGATTTTCTACGCCTGTCAGCCTTTTCATTTCAGCTGTCAGTTCTTCTTTTGCCTCTGCATCAAGACTAATTGCCTTATTAGCAAGCTGCATATCTACGAGAATACCTCTGTCGTTGATTTCCTGGTCAAGATAAAATTCTTTCCACAGAAAATCAGGCACAGGGAAACGTGACAGTTTTCTGTCAATTTCCAATTCAGCCCCAACATCTCGCTTGTTGTATGCTTTAAAAATCTCCCATTTATCGGGATAATCTTTCGGATTATGAAACTGTGGGACACCGTCAACTGTGTCGTATGGCACACAAAAGAATTTGACGAGAGCCTTGCCCTCTGTCATTTTTTGCTGTTCAATACCCAGAACCTTTCCGACTTCTGCAAGTGATGACGGCAGTCCGAGCGTTCTTGCATGAATCATAGAACAATGCCAGCTTTCGGGATTTAAGAAATCTCCGACAGTATCTTCGTCAATGCTGTAACTCTGAAAATATTGAGGATAATTCTTACGAAGATATTTTGAAAGACAAACTCTCTCAAAATTCACATTAAATGCCTTTTTTATCACGTTTTCATCAACAAGAGCAGCGAGAACATTTTCGGGAATTTCTTCACCGTTTGCCATATCCACTACCTGAACAGGCTGTTCGTCTATGGAATAGGCAAACAGCAAAATATCAAAATATGGGGTGTCTGTGTAAGCATAAACGCCGCATTTTGATATGTCCTTATCGGATCTTGTTTCGATATCAATTGTAATCATGTTTATCTCAATCACCCACCCAAGCATAACGCCTAGCTGTCCGCCCAGCTATCTTAGTTCAGAAAATCCTCGTCTTCTGCAGTTGCGAAGTCGTCCTCTGCACGGCTGTGACCGCCCAACGGTTCGCCATCTCGAATCTTCTGGATGTTCTGCAAGCCACAGGCAATGCCACGAGATGTTTTGGTGTTGAACGCATAGAAGGTGATGCTGGCTCTGCCGTAGACACCGCTGTAAATCTCGCTGTGGTCTAAAATCTGCTGGCAGGCAGCGTCCACAATGCCCGGGGCGGTGATAGAATTGGCATTGACGAAATAGCTGTTGGCATAGGCTTCATCATCCGGTCGCTCCAAGTCACCATCCCGAAGCGGTGTCTTGAGAGAAGTCAGCGGTGGAACGGACTTGCTGTTGCCTTTCAACTTGCCCTGACCCTCCTCGTAGGCAGCCTGAATGGCGGCACGAATCTTTTCGATGGTTTTCGTGTCCGACTTCGGAATGATGAGGGAAACGCTGTACTTCGGCTTACTGTTCTCGTCCATCGCCTTTGCTTCCCAGAGGTTGGCGTAGCTAAATCTGCATACACCGGTTACTACTTTTGCAGGATTGATATACTTTGCCATAATAAAAACTCCTTTATTCTTTGAAATCTACCTGTGCAGTATTCCACGCAGGTCGTTTGTCTGATAGCGGAACAAGTGTTGGCTTTCCCTGTGGTTTCACAAGCAAATCTCCCAACAATTCTTCAAATTTTTTCTTGCCCAGCATTCTGGTCATTGCGGTAATGCCCAGTACCTTATGTTCGTATGGGTCGAATCCAGCAGCTTGTACCGCCTCCGCTGCTGCAGTTTCACTGCAATATGCTCGTCTGGCTCTGCCTTCAACCAGCTTCCAATTCTTCCACGCTTTCCCCTGTAAGGACTGCTGCAAAGCGTATTCCTTGACATCGGAAGCCCATGAAACCAGTTGGTCGGCAGTTTCCAGAATTGCTTCGATTTCGGTATCGGTCAGCTTGTCCGGCATCGCAAAATCATACTTCGCCAATTGCAGGTTGTACTCCGCCCGTTTCTGGCAGGTTGCTTTCACTTTGCAGAACCGACAATGTTCACCAGCACAAAAATCACTATCGCCTTTGGCGGCAAGTGCGGCTTTGGGTTTCAGTTCGGTTTCTGCCCAGTGCAGCAGCTCCGACAAGGACATGATATATTCGCTAAGGTTCTGGATTCTTGGCTGAAAAATCACCATCCGGATTTCTGAAATGTCATAGAGGGCATCGAACAGTTCCAACGCCCCAAGAGCATACAGCATCATCTGCGAGTTGTGGTCGGCGGATACCGCCACGCCCTTGCCATACTTGAAGTCGATGACAGTTAGAACCGAGTCTGCAACAATCACGCAATCTCCCGTTCCGAAGCCGTCCGGAACGTATCGGCTGAAATCCAAACGCTGTTCCACTAAGACCATGGGTTCTTGCAAGGTTGCCAGCAGTTCGGCGATGTATTGGGCGTAGCTGTCCGTGCAGTCTTCCATTTCTGCATCGTAGAAGTCTAAGTTCTCCGTGGGATTAGATGCCGGATTGCCAAGCAGCTTTTGCACTTTGTACTCTGCCAACTCATGAGCACACGTGCCTTCCCGGGCGTAGTCTGTCACGGTATCCGGCAGGGCAGCACAAAGCTGTGCAGAGGGCGGACACGCCAGCCATCGGGCACTGGAGGAAGCCGAGAGCATAGCGTGTTTATTCGGCATGGGCTGCCTCCTGTGCATCTGCAAATAGTGCAGCGTATCGTTCTGGTGGAACTTCAGACAATCGACTGCCGCCGTACTTTTGCAGCAATTTCAGCACCGTTTCCTTTTGTCCGCTGCGGGACAGATTTGCCAGAACGCTGCGGACTTCTTCCAGTGTGACCGGCTTTTCTACTGCTTTTTTGACCGTTTCTTCCTTTTGCGGACAGATCTGTGTAAACGTCTCCACTTCCGCTTTGGAAGCACTTTCTGCCCACTCTGATGCGACCTTTACGAAATCGCTGAGTGCAGCAAGGACATCTATGAGGGTTTTCATTTGGTTTCACTCCTTTGCATATTTTTGACGATAGGTCTGAGAACTAAATTCCGCTAATATTTGGCGAATCACTTCTGCTTGCCGAATATCTGCAAACAATAGCAATTGCTCCAAAGCAACAGATTGTTCTTCTGTAAGCATATTTTTATATGGATGATACCAATCTGCTACTCTAACACCGCCGCCATTCCCGGAACACGTCTCCAGAGGATAGTCCAATGCAAGTGCATGAATGTCGTTGCGAACAGTATTACAACATACACACAATTCCTGTGCAAGAAGTGGAACTGTTGTTTGTCTGCGAGCAACTAAAATCTTCATGATTTCGGCACGCCGTTCATTCACACTCACATGGACACCCCCTTTCCTAATCGTCGAACTTACTCTATCATTCAAACTACCAGCCTTTTTGGTAGTTTGAAAAGAGTTCACAAAACATTTTCAATTTGTACAGGCATAAAAACACCGACAAGGTACAGAAAAAAATTCTGCACCTCATCGGATGTTCTCACTTTTTTACCAAACTGGTCAGCCACGGAGCAATGGGTCTTGCAATCATTCTCGCATTCAGATATGCCATTTCCAGTGTCAGACAAGTGCTGCCCAGATAATATCCGTTTCGTTCTGCCAAGGTCATGGCAAGGTTCGGTTTTTCCATATCTGTTAAACAGATCGGCAGCAGAAACTGCAATTGATTCTGGTATCCCTGCGGTACTACCAGTCCCGGCTCAATTACTGTTTTTCGTCTTCCCAGTTCCACTGCTGTTTCCAGCAGCAATGGCAGATTCTTAAACCGAAGCAGCTTCTTTGGCAGCCGTTCCCGATTTTCCGGGTCGCTGAGAATGTGTTCTGCATTTACCCGAATTGGCCATTCCGGATTGAAGTTTACACCATTTTGCATCATCGGAAAATATGGCTTTTTGGGCAGTGGTTCTACATACCGCAGCTTGGAAGAAACAGCATCACAGAAGCCGGTGAAATACCATTTCAATGTGGTGTCTTTCTTTTTATTTCGTTCAAAGCAGGCGTAGATTGCCTGATACTGCCTTGTGTACAGTCCTGTATGAAAGCAGGCACAGTTGTTTTCCACATGAAAATATGCCGTTTCTCCGGTATTGTAATCGATACTCATCTTCCGGAACATCATATGGAGATACCGTTCCAAAATCGGCGTATCTGTATTTTTACATTCAGTTTGCGGCTTTCGGAATCGCCATGCTTCCGGCAACGCCATTTCTGCCAATTGTTCTAACTGCCCGTACCAATCCGGCACATAGGCAAATTCAAATAAATCTGTTTCTATCATTTTTCTGTTCCTCTCCATTTAGGAATTGCTTTTATCAGCTTCAATTGTATTCGGGATTTTAGATCTTCGTCAATATATCGATATGTTTTCCCTTGTGCATCCTCCCCTTTTACCGTTGCCAATGCATTGATGTAATCGTCATAAAAGCGGAGAATTTCTTCCAAAGCAGTTTTCTCCCCATTTACTGCGGCACAGATCAATTCATATGTAAGGTCATTTTCTTTCATCGCCATTCCTTTCATAATATTTGCGGATTGCTGTAAATGCTTTTTGTCTCCAGTTGTAAATGGTGCGAGGCGTGACGTGAAAGTACGCTGCGATTTCCTGATCGCCATATCCATACCAGAACTCCAAAATCAACGTTTCTCTCTGTGTTTTTGGAAGTTCCAACATAGCATCATAAAGCCAGTCGCTAGCAATCAAACACGGATACTTCTCGTTATCCAAAATGAAATGCTCTGACGGATACACATCTTCTATTTCCGGAACATTCATCAGGTCTGGTTTCGCCTCACGGTTTTGGATTCTCTTTTTTTCTGCCGCTGCATCTCGATATTCATTTCGCATTACAGTTTTCACAAAGCAGTCAAAGATTTTTATTCTGCAGCTTTTATCGATAAAGGGAGTCAATATGTTGGTTCCTCCCTTCTTATGCAGTTTTGCAGGTAGTGTGTATATCACCCCCTTTTAAACTACTAAGACGAATCAGGCAGAACAAAATCGGAAAATTTATTTGTAAATATTCTGTGTACTTTTATTTCTTATGCACAGCAACAAAAAAAGCAGCATACAAAACCGGTCATTTCGCCGGATTGTATGCTGCTTGAGGAAAAATAGAAAGGGCAGTCCTGCCCAGCTGTTTGCCGGACAGAAC
>OGON01002611.1_pt1 | contig 10761 bp, 10 predicted proteins | sample 1552671 | NCBI WGS metagenome assembly OGON01 (sample SAMEA2580136, study PRJEB22360) | human gut metagenome | biome: human gut; feature: human-associated habitat; material: faeces | place: Denmark | collected 2008/2010 | reverse complement strand
GTCTTCGTCAATGCGGGAGAGGCGTTTTATCCTTTTGGGGATGTCGAACCGTTCTTGGAGCTCGGCTTCAATGATGGCATTGATTTCGCGACGCCTGCGGGCCAGCTCGATGGCGAATCGGCGGTTTTCTCTGCGGTGCTGCTGATATGCTTCCCATTTCGTTTTGTTTTCCGCAAGCATGGCCTCGACCTTGTCCATGGTGTTGTCAATGACGGGCTTGCCGAGTTCGCATTCCCAGACTGTGATTGCACTCCAGCCGATGGATTCAAGGCGCTGGATATTGACGAGATCCCGCTCCTGATTCCGTGTAATCTTATTCTTCCAGAATTCAGTCCGCGTTTTCGGCATGACGAATTTACTGCAGCCCTTGTGCCCATGCCAGAAGCAGCCGTTCACGAAGATGCAGGTGCGGTATTTGGGCAGCACGATGTCCGGCGTCCCGGGCAATGTGCGGACGCATTTGCGGAATCTGTATCCCCGATGCCACAATTCACGCCTGACAGTCTGTTCTGGGCGTGTGTCCTTCGAATGTATGCTCGCCATACACTCGTGGCGTTGATCGGGTGTCATGCGGTCCGGCATGGTTCAATGTCTGTCGATTTGAGAAATCTTGCTTTTCGTACAAATTTAGTAACATTCAAAAAATAACCTGCACCATCTTAAGGAGTCTTTTCGGTATATATCTTTTTTCTCATCAGTCATGTGCCACCGGCACACTCCTTCTTCGAAAACAGATCTATCCTCGGAAATCTTCTCTTAATCTGAGGCAACTTATTATTTTCATGTTACTTATAGAATAATCTTCGAAAATGCGTGATCCCTTCAAGACAGCCTTGAACTATTTTATCTTCAATGTCCGCAGATATTCTTTCTGCTCAGGCGTGATCCTGTAGCTCTCAATGGCTTTCTGGATGGTCTTGTTGTGTGTCCATGGGGCAAGGCGCTTATGCTCGATGTATGGAATCGTTGCGTCCCATTGCTTGGCAAGAGCTGTGGCGAAGAACCAAGCTATCATCATCTTCACGTAATACTCTTCGCTACTTACTGCAGCCGGTATTTCAAGATATTCAGCCTTGAAGTCTTTATCCAGGTAATGCGACATAAGTGTCTCTATACCAAATCTGCAAGTGAAAGCATGTCGAGAGTTGATCCAGGTCGTTATCTTTTCTGTCAATGCTGACTTATGTTTTGCGAAGACTTTAGGAGACATGATGTCGCAGACTGCCCAGTTGTCCACATAAGGAAGGAACGCATCTGTCAAACTGATGCATTCTTCATAGTCCTTGACCTGTGAGATAAGCAAGCTGTGCAGCATATTCTCGTCATAGTATTTGTGAGGCAACAGATGCACAAAATCATTGACCTCAGCCTCTTTCGCGAACTCCTTAGCGAACTTGCGCAGCACAGGCACGCGGACTCCTATAAAGCTTTCCGGTGGTACGCCCGGCGTCAGTTTCGACTGGAATTCGGCATATTGCTTGTCCTGCATGGCGAACAACCTTTCTTGTAGTGGGGTCATAAATGTTTCATGCTTATTCATGAACAAAAGTACGCTTTTCCCAACTAGTTTGCTAGTGTTCGACGTGATTTTTTCGACGGGGGTTGTTTCAACTTCCACAACCATTATCGCCAAATGATAAATTGTTTTAGATGTGGTGCTGTTGTATCAGAATATTTGCTAACTTTAAAGTCTATAAAATTGGAACAAATAAATGACTTGATATGCCTATTGATGACCTTGCACGCGGTATATATACGTGAGAATTTTTTGCAAGGTGCCAGAAGTCTCTTGGATTAAACAGGTGGAGAAGAAAAATATACCCATAGGATCGATCCTCAGTTTAACCTTGATTCGACGGTATCTGCGCTTTGGGATATACTCGGTGTGGAAATGATGAAGCAACAAATTCAACATTGGGACCATGGTTGGGTGCATCTCCCACTTTATGGTGATGAGAGGAAAACACGACACTCTAAATCAATATTGAGCCTATTCGGCCAATTTCATTCAATAGACAATTAAGTTTAACAATTAGACAATAAATAAAGTATTGAATATATATGAACAAAACAAAATTTATTGCGTACTACAATAGTAAGAAAACGGGCAAGCGCAGTTACCTGCGGAAAAGTGGATATTTTAATGGAGAACATAAGTTAAATGAACAACTTGCAAAGGACTCCGCATTGGTGAGTTTGTTTCATGGAGTTTCATCCTTTTTTGATATTACAGATCCAAAAGGCATACAGGCTCTCATAGATTGGGCCAATACTAACAAAAATGTATTTGGGGTACATTCAGGCGGGACACCCGATATCTGCACCGTTTTGCGTATGTATAAGGAATTTTTATCGGAACCAAGCTCTTCTTCGACACCTGCCTCTACGGAAGAAGCTGTCACGATTGAGTTGAATAGTACTCCTTTAAATCTAATTCTGTACGGCCCTCCGGGAACAGGTAAAACATATCACACTATAGACAAGGCACTGGAAATTCTCGGGTATAAAGGACCGGACGATAGGGCAGAAAAGCTCAAGGCGTTCAAAAGCTATAGAGATAAAGATCGCATTGTCTTTACGACCTTCCATCAGTCTATGAGTTATGAGGACTTTATTGAGGGAATTAAACCAACATTGGACAAGACGCCTGTAGGATATATAATTGAGGATGGACTTTTTAAGCAGATATCTGACAAGGCATCGAATGATATGGTGAATAATTACGTGCTTATTATCGACGAGATAAACCGCGGAAACATTGCCAATATTTTCGGTGAACTTATCACCCTCATCGAGGACTCAAAGAGAGCGGGGGAGAAAGAGGCGATATCGGTAAAATTACCATACTCCAAAGAAACGTTTTCCGTTCCGAACAACTTGTACATCATCGGCACGATGAATACAGCTGACAGAAGTGTGGAGGCATTGGATTCTGCTTTGAGAAGAAGGTTTGTCTTTGAAGAGATGATGCCATGTCCGGATCTGCTTAAAGATGTTAATGTAAAAAATCTGGACATTTCCCTTAAAGATCTTCTTGAGACTATCAACGGACGAATTGAGATTTTGAAGGACTGTGAGCACCAGATCGGACACAGTTATTTTATGGGTTTCGTAAAGGGAGAAGCGTGCGAAATTGAGGCTGAAAAGTTGCTCCCTGTTTTTAAGAACAACATTATACCTCTCTTGCAGGAATATTTCTACGGCGACTATGAGAAAATTCTGCTTGTGCTTGGCGATGACTTCATTGAAAGGAAAACTGCGTCTGTCAAGTTTGCCGGAAACCAGAGTTATGACGACGTTCCCGATAATGTATATTCAATAAGGAATGTCAGCGAAACTAAAGCAGAAGATGCTATCAAGAAACTGATGAACAAATAGACATAGGATTCATCAGATGAAAATTCAATTCATAAGAATATTTGAACACGAATCCCTCAAAATAGGTGAGAAAGGGTTTACGGAAAAGCATTTAAAACTTCTGTCCAAGTACTTGGGCGACAAAGAAGGTGATGATTTCCCCTATTATTCACTTATCAACAACGGTGTCAAGTTCAAACAATATGTCGGCGTTATCAGCGTTGGGGATATCCAAATTGAGGTCCTCCCCAAGGCTGATAAGGTCGCAGGCGATAATGATGCTGACACATGGGAGAGCCACCTTGTTGAAATGTTGAAGGCCGTGTTCAAAATGAAGGTGGACCTGCCAACTAAAGCTGAACAGCAGATCAGACGTAACCGTGTATTGGATGTCTTTCTCGACCACTTTATGGATGAGGTGGAGAATATCCTTCACATCGGCTTGGTTAAGACCTACAGAAGAGTTGAGAGCAACAATACGGCTCTAAAAGGTCGCCTGGTAATGACCAAGCATATCGTGAAAAATATAGTCCACAAAGAAAGGTTCTACGTGGATTACACCACGTATGACCGGAACCATTTGTTCAACCGGCTGGTGTATAAAACATTGAAAGTCATTCCAGACATCGCCTCCGGCAATTATTCGGTTCAGAGAGCTAAAGCGCTCATGTTCGAATTCCCCGAAGTCGATGACATCAATGTAAACGACGCAACATTCAACCATATTTGTTTTGACAGGAAGACAGAAGATTATCGAGAAGCGATAGAATTGACAAAAATGATCTTGCTGAACTATATGCCGAACATGAGATATTGTCGCGGGAATAGTGTTCTTGCTCTGATGTTTGATATGAATAAACTGTGGGAACAGTATGTTTATGTGTTGTTGAAACGAAGTCTTCGCGATGACGGCCTTAAGGTTACAGCACAAAATAGAAAAGATTTCTGGATGTCAGATGATGTGGGCGTGAAGATAGTCCGGCCAGATATTGTGGTGTCTGATGGGAACAAATGCATAGCAGTCCTGGATACAAAATGGAAGTGTCCGAAAGACAGTAAAGCAAGTGATTCGGATTTGAAACAGATGTATGTATATCATCATTATTGGGATACCGAACACAGTGCATTATTGTATCCCGGAGATAATGAAGCTGTTGAAGGTCATTTCGCAGAGGAAGGATATAAATGCAAAATGTATTTCCTCCCTTTGCGAAACAACAAGGAATCAACTCCTGAAATCAAGTCAGGGATACTGGATTTGAGCAAATTGATTGAGTATATCAATCAGGCTAGAAAAATGATTGAGGAACCCTTGGTGGATGACAATGAGACAATAATTGTCTGTGTATGATGATTTCGTCAACTATATCTGAGGAGAATCTCTTTTTATAGAAACTTTTCATGAACGGCTCGACATTTATCAGCAGATCCTTCTTGAGAGAGTATTCCCTGTCAGAGGCGAGAATCTTCTTTATCTGTTCTTCTGACCAGTGCTTCACTTTCTTTACGATTTTTCCTTTCGAAGAAGACTTGCCTCCGTTTCTTGAGAAGGCCGTCCTCAGACCCGAAATCTCATAGATTCTGGCAATGCCGTCCTCTTCAGCCCGATGAAGGAAACCGTCAAGATCCGTTGAAGATACCTTGGTGATATACTCCGATGCATATGCATCAATGTCAAAAGATTCATACGCGGAGCTCCTGAGACGCCAGTATCCCTTTTTCCCGACAGGCATGATTCTCCAGCAGTCTCTTACGAAATGGGTAGAGTGGAGCGGATGTATCCCTTGAAAGTCTGAACCTTGAAATCAATATTGCTGCCTGTGCACTTGAGATCCTTGCTGAGTGTTTCAATGGAAGTGCAATCGGGGTGGTATTTGTTGTATACGTATATTTCCCTAACAGTAGTCGTAAAAGCGTTTCTGTAGGCTGGGGCCTCACTTCCGCTGCTGATGGTCTCATACAAGTCTCTGACGAATGCACGAGCATTCTCTACAAAACGCTTGCTGTCATCGTATGCTATCGGCAGAGTCACAATCTTGTTGCCCGTTTCAGGGTCTGACTCAAATGAATTGAATATATCATAGATGAGGTCAATATGCATTTCAAGACCGCTCTTGAGGTCCAAAAGCTTCTTAACCTGCTTGCGGCTGCCGTCATAGAGTTCACCCACCGTCTTCACCCCATTGGTTGCAAGTGTCCTGACGTAGGTGATGCCCGGAATACAGGCAAATTCCGTATCGTACCTTTTATAGAGAAACGGTATTCCGACATTGAAGATGTCTTCAATGTGATGGATCTGTGTAGTTGTATCAATCATAGTAGTTGATTAACTTTTTTGCATATGTTTACCACCATGTTTCGAAATTCTTTCAAAAAATTTTCAAAAAATCGAAAAAATATCGGGAAATCAAATGTTCGGTATTTGTACGACATTATTTGTCATCATGTGAAAGAAATTTGAAGTGTTGCAGTAATATAAGTAAATGTTAAATATTATGAAAGTCAAAAGCAGATATAATCTCAATGACACCGTTTGGTACTTTTCAAACAACTATGTGCAGAGCGGTATTGTCAATGGTATCTTCTTCCACGTCACACGTGAAGGAGATCAGGAAAGAACCAATGTTGAATACACGCTTAATAATGATGAATCGCATTTGGCGGAAGAAATCTTGTTTCCTGGCAAGAAGGAACTATTAAATTCATTGTAAGTTATGGAGAAGGAACTGAAATACAGCATCGGTGACCATGTATGGCTGATGCATAATAACAAGGCAATCTGTGGTACAATCGAAAGCATTTATTGTGCACACTTTATCTGCCCGGTGAATTTTACGGACTTGATAGAATCAGAAAGGTATGTAGTCTACTACGAAGGCAAGAGACTGGATTCGTATGAACCGAAAAAGCTGTTCGACAGCAAGGCGAAATTAATCGAATCGTTTTGGTAGAAAACAATGAACCCTACGAGTGCGACATGATTGTCCGACTGTTTCTGGAGAAGTATGAAAATGACCGCAATTACTTCATGACATTGGGGCCTGCACCACAGGTTGAGAATACCTGTTACTAATCAGCAGAAAGTTTAGTATCTTTGATGGATGGTTGAAACAATTGTGGCGACAAATGTGAGTTTGGCGTCGGAGAATATGCCACATCGGTTTATTCGACGGCTGACGCTCTCGCATTTGTCAAGTTGTTGAAATGAAGTCATAGGGTGGGGGCAATGAATCCACAACAACCGAGGTAAATAAAACAAGATAATATGGTAATGGATATGACATGGAACGACTTTGCGTCGCTTTACTACGAACAGTTGAAAGATATTGCTCGCAAGTATCTTTATAATATGAAGAATAAATCTGCTTGTTGGAACGGACGAATTAGTGAGGAGGATATCTGCGAGAATGCGACAGTAGATGCGCTTGAGGCTGCCTACATTAATTTCGATGACAAAAGAGGGAAAAGCCCTATCGTGTATATGTCAAGTATTGTCCACAATAATATTGTCAACGAACTTAAGAATGAGCAGAAATCACATGGGGAATCGGTTGATGTGTTAGGGGACAAAGAGGAGAACTACTCGTTCGGAGTATACATCGCCAATCTCAAACAATGCGTTCGTGAGTCAATTTCTGAACTTTCTGCGATTGATCAGATCGTCCTGAAATATTACATTAATAATCCGAAGACATACATTGCCGATGTAAAAGAGGATCTCGGTATTTCCGAGAACGCCATAAGTATCCGGAAGAATAGAGCTATCAAGCAGCTGGCATCTATAATGAAAAGGAAAGCGTATTATGACTATATCAATGCACATTATCAAGGAGTCGGAACAAGTTTTGGCTTTCTTCAGGCTGTGCCGGCGGTAGGACGCACAGATACTTACGTTAACAGAATAGATCCGCAATTCGATCTGGAAGATGTTGCATCTAAGTTCTGTATGTTTCTTGAACAGTATTTTCATTCAAATCGATAATTTGGGTTCAATGAATCCTCGTCATTGGATTATATAACTTTTAAAACATTTGTATTATGGGGATTAATGGCATGATGGTTATTGAAAATCATGAATTACTTGGAGAAGAGAACTGTGAGTTGCTTTCGAGCATTTCTGTCACACCATTTGCATTGGGCGGATTTGCATCTCTGAGATGTATTATTGATGGTTGCTGTGTGGCGGTGGAAGCTCGAAAAGGTGTAGATAAATGCCCTATTCCCAAGGAACTGTTAGACTTGAAGAATTATTGGAAAGAAAAATTAGATGAATGTCGGGAGCGAGATAGTGGTTATAGGGAGATTTCTCGCAGGTATGAGAAAATCTGTAAGGAAATCTTCGAGTGGGGGGAAATGCTTAAACTTGGGGAATATATCTCTAGTGAGAAGAAGATTGTTTTGTATCCAGATGCCATGAGGCAGTGTGATATGGTTCACTTTGATCAACTTCTCGTGTCAACATTCGTTCATGAGACGATGCACGCCTATTTTGATCGTGATGGCCACGAAATGTATCCATATATCCCATTTATAGAAGAGCCTTTGGCAGAGTTCGGGATGCTTCTTTTCTTGAAAGAATCAGGTCATAAGTTTTATGGCTGGGCCTATGATAATGTCAAAAATAAGAAAACCTGCTATAGATTTGGTGCCGCTTTGATGGACCGTCATATAAAAGAGGGGCAAAATTCTACAATCCGTCAGTTCCTTGAGCGGTATAAAGTGTATGTTGCAGAAAGGCCGATGTGTCCGACTGAAAATGTGGACGGTAGCATCATCGTTGATGCCCCTCAATGTGGCAAGAATAATGTGAACCCGGTGGTCGTATTGCCGAATTGGAAAAATGTATTTAATTATCCTCCGCGTTATTTCTACGACGCAGCTACGAACACCCTTGGATTGGATGGAACGTGGAGTCGTCTTGTTAGGTTAAATATAAGACAAGATGTCGATATCTTCATTGACATTAATCACAACGGTCTATATATGGTTGACAATATCTATCTTGGCGAGCACTTCGATTGCGAGCATCCATATGACCTCGATGAAATATTGTCCTATGGAAAACTTATTATTTCATCCCAAAATGCCAAGTTTAAAGCAATCAACGGTATCCCTATCCTTAAGTCTAACAATAAACCATTTTTACCTAGTTGTGGGGATGACTGTTATAAGGTTTGTAGAAATGATAAATGGGGTGCTGTTGATGGAAATTTAAACGGAGTGATACCTTTCAAATACGACTGTATTTGGTCATTTAATGAGCATGGCTTCTGTCAAGTTAGGGTTTCAGGAAAGTACGGGATTGTTGATAAGCAAGGCAAGGAAATAGTACCAGTGTTATATGATCATATTTATAATTTCCAAAATGGATTTGCAACGATGAAAGACAGTCATGGAAGATGGGGCGTTATTGATTGTCATGGTGATATTGTCGTGCCTTGTAAATTCGATGATAAAGTGACCTTCGATATAAATGGTGTTGCCGAAGTGAAAAAGGATGGCGAGGAGTATTTCATTAATACTAAAGGAGAAAGGGCGGAAATAAAGTAACACATAAAACGAAGGGCATCTGCAACTATATTATGATTTTGGATGTTCTGTATTATAAAGATATTTTAGAAGTTCTATTCTGTATGACATTGATGGGTGAGTGGAATCTTTAGCGGTCTTCATCTTTTCATTGGTATTAGTGTTGATTAGATGTAGGGCTATAATATATGAATAGCCACCAATCCCGATAGCTTCACAAAATCTATAAGCTGCAAGATCAGCTTCAATTTCCTGTGAACGGGAATACTTGAATTGATAGTAGGGTGATGCACCGGCAATCAATGTAAATAGTTGATTGCCGGTTTTGCCATAATCGTAATAGTTACTTTGATTATAGGAAGAGTATCCGTTACAAGTATTTGCTATATTTACGGCAGCCATTCCAGTCATGTAGAGACCTGCTACAATTCCGCCCCAAATTCTATTGCTTTTTTCCTTCTTATATGTTTGCCATAATTCAATTAGAGAATGTTTACAGATATAATGAGTCATCTCATGTGCACATATGCCAATGAGGAGTTGCGTAGAGCCTAAACATCTTTCAACTAACGAAGAAGTCAAGTATATATCCCCATATGGAGTAGCAAAAGCATTAGCATATGATGAAGGATATATCCTCAAATCCCGTATCAAGTTGGTGGAATTATAGAGAAATGTAGAAAGACTATCTTCTAGTTCGCCACGCATATAAGGATTACAATCTTCTAACCGCTGCTTCATACTTGCTTCAGAAACTTTAGTGCTGTATAACGCATTTCTTATCGGGCCTCTAAGTCTCTTGCGATTCAACTCTCGCTCGCATTCTTGGTATACAGAGTTGGTCGCTACAAGTTTATCCCAGAAATCAGATGGACTGTCTGCTTTACTGAAAAAGATGTCGTGCTCTCGAATATCTTGATTGATGAGTTTCTTTGTCCTGTAATTCAACTTGTTATTTGCAAAAAAGGCAATGCTCTTCGATAGGTTATTGTATGCCGCATATGCTTGATTATTCCCGCATTTGCAAGATAATAAAAGCGTCTCAATACCTTCTTCCTCTTTTCCGAGAAAAAATGAGTTGAATGCATAACTGTATAGTTTGTTGCCGATATCGTCCTTGTTTACTAACTTGTTTAGGTCGTCAATGACAATGTCTTCAGATTGAACTATATAATGCAAATATTTGCTGAAAAGCGTATCTGACGCCAAGTAATTATGTTCGTTAAACATATGGACAGCCTCGTTTCCCAATGAATCTATTCTCGATTTTGTGTCTAGTTGGCAATCTATTGATTTGAAAGAATGATTACAACTCTCAAATCCATGCAAACTTATCGAATACAAGAACCCTATAGTGCATATGACGTATCCGGCCTTAGCAAAGATATATTTCAGTAATTTGTTAATCATTTGAATTTCAATATTTTTGTGCGAAGACTGTCGAATTGCATTTTCGGTACTTAATCTTCTCCCTCTAAAATCCTAACTCTACATCCTTGCCGAACGGTGCGAGCGAAAGCCCGGCCATCTTGAAATGCTGTGTTCCCCAAGGAATGCCGATGAGCGTGAGGCATAGGAGCAAACCGAAGAACAAATGCATGAGGCAGGCCCACAATCCGCCGAAAATCAGCCAGAGTAAATTCAATGGGATGCGAATGCAACCTGTCGGGCAATCCGTGTCTCTCAATGTGGAACCAAAAGGCCATAGGCAGAGCAGACCTATCTTGAAAGTCTGCAACGCAAAGGGAATGCCGATGATGGTACATGCAAGGGCCAGACTGCCAGTGAAATAACCGATGGCTGCTTCGAGGCCTCCGAAAAGCCACCAAAGTAAGTTTCCTATAATTCGCATAAGATTATTGTTTTATATTCTGT
>OGON01002610.1_pt1 | contig 10761 bp, 6 predicted proteins | sample 1552671 | NCBI WGS metagenome assembly OGON01 (sample SAMEA2580136, study PRJEB22360) | human gut metagenome | biome: human gut; feature: human-associated habitat; material: faeces | place: Denmark | collected 2008/2010 | reverse complement strand
TGCCGTTGTTGTAGTTGTCGCGGATGTGGAACGGCGAGCCTTTGCCGGACGTGTTGTCGAGGATCGTGTCGAACGTGTATACGTGCTTGATGCCGTATTTGCGGGCTTCCTGGTTCACGTAGCGGATCGTGGCGTATGTGTTGCCGCACCAGGTCGCGCCGAAGAAGATGTAATGGTTGCCTGGCGACTGCAGCAGCTTCTCCAGTTCGCCGTACGTCACCGATATGAGCGAGAAGTCCTTGTCCTCGCCCTGCTTGAACACGCTGGCCGCGCCGGCCGAGACGTTGTTCAGGTAGTAGTTGGTGTAGAACTGGCCGTTGGTGCGGGTCGCGGCGTTCTTCGCGGTGCCCAGCACGCGGGTCAGCTCGGCGCTGTCGGCAACGTTCGCGGTGGATGCGAGCACCTTGTCGCCGGTGTTGTCCTTGTTGTAGGTGAACAGGGTCGGCAGATCGACGACGTTTGCTGTGTTCTTGCTTTGCAGATCGGTCAGGCCGAATTCGTCGATGGTCTGCTGGAACCGCTTGGCGAATGCGTCGACCGCGTTGTTCTTGTCGTTGATGTTGACGAGCGTGTCGGCTCCGGCGTTGTCGAGGTGCGGGTCGAAATTGTAGATCTTCTCGATGCCCTGCGCCTTGGCGGCGGTGTTGATGGCGGGCAGTGCGGCCGTCGTCGCGGAGTCCCACGTGCCGCCGATGAGTATCACGAAGTTGCCTTTGCCGTAGCGCAGGATGTCTTCGAGACGTTCCAGCGTGATGTTTTCGAACACGTGATCCGAAGGCAGGTTGGGGATGCCCGCGTAGTAGTCGAATGGCGTGTCTTCCTGGGATTGTGCGGCTGTTGCCGCCGTGGGCGTGGTTTCGGCGGCGGACGCGGCGTTCCCGCCCGTCAGCGCGAATCCGGTGAGACCGAGCGCCGCCGCGGTGAGCAGCGCCGCGGCTTTAGCGGCGATGGAGCCTCTCGTGAGGCTGTGGTTGGTGTTGGACATTGTTGTGGTTCCCTTCTGTATTTCTTCCGTATCGAATTGCGTTGGTACTGCTGCGCCGATGGCTCAGCGGGACGATGGTCCGTCGACGAGGTTGAAGTCATACCGTGCGGTAGGAGCGCCGCCGCTGTCGGCCACGTTGAGACTCGCCGATGGCCCGGCGGATGGTCCGTTCGCCGGCGATGCGATGGGCTGCAGCACTTCGGTCGGCGCACTCGCGTCGGCACGGGCTTCGGTTGCGGCAATGGCGTTCGCCGTCGTCGCGGGGGCCGGCGTCGCGCCGTCTGCGATGTCGAATCCGTCGTCGGACCGGCCGCCGTTCGCTCCGGCGAGCGCGGGAGCGCGGCGCTTGTTGCGCACAATCAGCGCGGCGCCCAGCGTGCCGATGACGGCGAGCGCGATGACCACGCCGGCGACGATGCGCACCACCGGGCTGGTGGTTTCGGCCCGATCGGTGACCGGAGAGGCCTGCGTGGTGGTTTCCGCCGTATCAGTGCCGCTGTCGGTGATGCCGGATTCGGTCGTGGTGGTCTCGCCGCCAGCGGTGTCGGCGGTGTTGTCATCGCTGTTCTTCCGGGAGGCCGCGTCCTTCGAGGTCTGAGTGGCGGTGGCATCGGCGTTCGCGGCCGTGTCGCCTGTGATCCCGGCTGTGCTGCCCGTCGTGCTCTGGCCGGACTGTGTGCCGGTCGACTGCGCGGGCTGCGACTGTTGCGCGGTGGTGTTGCCCGTGGAGGGCTTCGTCGTCTGGGTGGCCGGCGAGCCCGAGGACTGCTTCGCCGGGGCCGGGGCCGATTGCTTCGGGTTGCTCGGCTTCGTGGCGGGGGCGGGCGTCGCCGGCTCCTCCTTCTGGGCGTGCTCCTTCTTGTAGTTCGCGCAGTAGCTGTCGAACGCGGCCTTCTGCGCTGAGACGTCGATGCCGCCTCCGGGGTTGGAATCGTAAGCCGAACCGCCACTGGAACAGCAGGCGACCGGATTGTAGTTGGTCGAGCACAGGTCGCACACGTCGCCGGCCGCGTAGGCCGTGCCGAGCGCGAATTGCAGGCCGCCGACCGCCATAGCGCCTATCACGGCCGAGCCGGCGAGCACGCGGATAAGCCGGCGCTTCACGGGCCGCCCGTTGCGTGGCGCTTCATGACGAGCTGATGATGTGGACATGGATATTCCCTTCTTCTTGTCTTCCGCGCCGTTTTTGGATACGGCGCGGCGGTACAGTTTGGTGGCGGCGAATCGCGATATACGAAAACCTGCGATGCGGCAGAATCCGCATCGCCGCGAATGATCCGGCAACCGTCGGCGTAATCTGCCGGGAGTGTGAGGAATCATGCCGGACGGCGAATCACAATCATCGCGATCGCGCCGGCAAACATCCGAAACGGACTATCGAGCGGTCTCTCACCGCTCGCGCATGATCGGCAGTCCGCCCGACAGTGAGCTGACAGCCGATGCCTTCACGCCTTCATTGACACACATAACGTACTCCTTGCTCGGATAAGACACCTGACCGGGGTGCCGCCCCATCATCCGGGGCCGGGCCTGTTCGCGGGTTCCCGTGAACGTTGACATCATCGTAGGCTCCGCGTCGCCGCGTTGGCAAACCCGCGGTTATACATAGTTGTTATGGCCTCGTATCAACCCTATATTTGTTCACGATGACAGCGGCGACAACCGTTATGGCGAATATCACGACATTGCCGATGATCAGCAGACGGTTCATCGTGTACAGCAGCCATGCGATCAGCAGCAGGTCGACGAGCAGCGCGACGATGCACAACGCCGCGAGCCCGGATTGCGGCACGCGGCCGAGCAACGGCAGCGAGCGGAATGCGCAGAGCGATGAGCCGTCGCGCAATATCAGGCGCAATGCGGCGACGGCGACCATCGCCTGCACCACGATCATCAGAATCGTGACGCTCGACGACACGGTTTTCGCGGAATTCCCGGCGATCAGCGGGCACTCCGCGGCGATCATGCCCACCGAAAGCAGGCGCACGGGAGCGCCGGTCCGAGCGGAACGCTCTCCCAGTTCGCGCGGCAACCATCCGTCCGCGCAGGCCGAGGCGACCGGATACGCCACGCAGCCGACCGCGGCATTGAGCGTGGTGAGCAGGGCGAACGCGGAGCCGCCCACCACGAACGCGACCGTCACCGGAGCCGGGACGAATGCGGACAGGCTGACGGCGAGATCCCGGTTCGCGACCTGGGCTATCGGCAAGGCGCCGGCATCGGCCACGCAGATCAGCGCATACGTCACGGCGACCAGCAACAGCGAGACGCGCATCGCGCGGGGCACCGTCACCCGCGGACGGTCCGCGACCGCGGCATAGTTCGCCACGCCGGCCACCCCGTTCATCATGAACGTCATGTACACGCATGCGAACAGGAACGCCAGAGGCGAGCCGAGAAACGTGTAATGCGCGAGATTCGCGAGCCGCACGTGCGGCATTGTCACCGCAACGTACGTGCCCAACGCCGCCGCGAGCAGCACGGCCATCACCAGTTGGGCGATGGCGGCGATGCGGGCACCCAGCATGTGCACGCCGAGGAACAGCGCGACGACCAACGCCGCGGTCAGGCGTGTCGGCAGCGTGGGCAGGCCGAGCAGCTGCGCCGCGGACAGCGCGTACGCGGAGATGTCGAACACCAGAAAACACAGGATATAGGCGACGATGCCACCGAACACGGGCGGCAGCAGCGTGCCGACCTGCTGGTACTGGCCACCCGGGTAATCGCCGGACGAGCTGGCCAGCAGCTGCGGCACCAGCGCGAACGCGCCTCCCAGGCCACCGACCAGCGCGGCGAGCCACAATCCGGTGCCCGTGATGCCGACGCCGATGCCGGCCATCGACATGACCCCCAGACCGACGACATTGCCCGCGCCAAAAGCGGCCAGATGAACCGTGTGCAGTGAACGTGATGATGCCATGATGCCCCTCCCCGGCCGAAACCTTCATGACAACTGAACCACATCATGCCGGCGATGAGAACGCCGTTCCCATATGAAAAATCTATGCTGCGTTCAAGCGCCACATTGTTCGATCGCGGATGGCGGGGCCGGGGCTCGTGTCCGACGACCCTATCCGCGGCGCATATCGCCCGTCGCGCGTCAGCTGCTGGTCAGGAACGTCTCGTTGCCGCGGGTGAAATCAAGCACCGCGCCGGCAAGCTCGACCTCGCCCGACAGATCGGGGTCATCGGCGAGCAACCGCCCAGCACGTTCGCGCGCGTCGGCGATGATCTTGACGTCCTTGACCACGCGCAGCAGTTTCAGACCGGACTTGCCGCCCGACTGCGCGTCGCCGAGCACGTCTCCGGCGCCGCGGAACTCCAGATCGGCCTGCGCGATCTGGGCACCGTCGAGCGTGCCCTGGATGACCTGCAGCCGCTGCTGCGCGGGACCGCCGTCCTCAGCCCGCGAAATCAGGAACGCCCATGAATCCGTGCCGCCGCGCCCCACGCGCCCGCGCAGCTGGTGCAGCTGCGAAAGCCCGTACCGGTCAGCGTCGAAGATCACGATGCAGCTGGCCTGCGGCACGTCCACGCCCACTTCGATGACCGTTGTCGCCACCAGAACCGGCGTGGCCCCATCCGCGAAATCGGCCATGACCTGCTGCTTGGTCGCGTCATCGTCGCGGCCGGTCAGCGTCGCGAAACGGACGCCACGGAACTGCGGCAGCGATGACAGCCTGCGCTCGATCTCGGCCACGGAATGCAGCGGCGGCCGTGACGGAGCACCGTCACCATCCTCCTGCGATGGCGCGCTGGCGGCTGTGTTGGCGGCCGCGGCGGCGGATTCGCGCCTGTAGGCGTCGGAATCGTCGTACACGCCGATCTGCAATGCCCCACTTGTATCGTCATCGCCGTCCGATTCATCGTCGGCATCGATACGCGGGCAGACGACATACGCCCGCTCCCCCGCGTCGATGCGGCCGCGGATGTGGGCGAACATGGAGCCCATCATGCGGCCGTCGTTTTCAGGCACGACGAACGTGCGGATGGGCTTGCGCCCGCCCGGCAGCTCGGTGAGCCACGAGATGTCCAGATCGCCGAACCAGGTCATCGCCGCCGTACGCGGGATCGGCGTCGCGGTCATGACCAGCAGGTGCGGCACGACATCGTTTTTGGTGCGCAGGGATTCGCGCTGCTCCACGCCGAACCGGTGTTGCTCGTCGATGACGACGAGCGCGAGGTTCGGGGCCTGGAACGTCTTGGAGAACGCGGCGTGCGTGGCGACGATGATGCACGGGTCGCCGCTGGCCGCGAGCGCGAGAGCACGGCGGCGGGCCAGTTTCATGCCGCCGGTCAGCAGGATGACCGGCACGTGCCGCGTGTTCGCGTCCGACTGCGCGTGCGCCGCGCCGTCTTGTTTCCCACTGCGTGCCCCACTGTGTTTCACGGGATGTTTCACGGCCGTGCGCCCCTTGGCATCTCCGTCATCGGCAGCGGATTCGGCGGCCTTGATCAGGTCGGCCGGGTCATTGGGAGACAGGGCATCGCGGGACGGGTCATCGCCCGTCTCGACGCCGTCAATCGCGCAGAGCATGGCGCTGATGGTCGCATGATGCTGCTCGGCGAGCACCTGAGTGGGCGCGACAAGCACCGCCTGATGGCCGGAACCCGCCGCCTGCAGCATGGCCGCGACCGCGACCACGGTCTTGCCGGAACCAACCTCGCCCTGCAGCAGGCGCTGCATCGGATATTCGCGGGCCATGTCCACGCCGATATCATCGATGATCTCCCGCTGGCCGCCGGTCAGCGGGAACGGCAGTGATTCGATGAACCGGTCACGCAGCGCCACGCCCGCACAAGGCAGGGCCGCATCCTTGCGGACATTGCTACGCGACTGGAGCAGCGCCGTCTGCGAGACGAACGCCTCCTCGTAGCGCATCGTGCCGATGGCCCGTTTGAAATCCGCGGTGTTGAGCGGGTCGTGGATGGCCAGGAACGCTTCCGCGCGATGCAGCAGATGATTCGATTCGCGCACCGATTCGGGCAGGACGTCCGGGATCGCGCGGGCCAGGCCGACGGCCACGGCGTTTCCTGACCGAGACTCGGCATCCGCTGGAGCGGTTCCGGCGCCGCTGATGCCGCCGTCTTCCATCGGTTTCATTGTTTGCGGGGCTTCCGTTGCCGCATCGCCCGGGAGATCCTGCCCGGTTCCGGCCAGCAACTCGATGCATTGCACTATCGACTCATGAATGTGTTCGCTGGAGATACGAGACGACGCGTGATACACCGGTCGGGGTCTGCTGATGCGACGCAGGCCCGCTTCGACGGTGTCGGCGTCGTATTTCAGAGCGCTCATCTGCACGACACCGGAGTATTCGCCATCAGCCGGACCGGAGCCGGGAGCGACCGTCATTATTTCGGGATGGGTGAACTGCAGTTGGCCGTTGAACTCGCTCGGCTCGCCGGCGATCACCACAATCGCGCCGGAACGCAGCCGCATGCTCAGCCAATCGACATACTGCTTCTTGTACGAGAAGAACACCAAACGGGCGGCGGCCCCCGCGATATGCCGGGAAACCGCGAAATCCCCGTCATCCACCACGGCCTCGAGCCGGTAGCCCCGCCGAACGTTCATCGGCACGACCCGCATGCTGCGCACCGACGCGGAGAACGCCATTCTCTCGCCGATACGGGCCTCGCGCAGTGCCCGCAGGGGCACCGGATCGGCGACGCGGAACGGATAGTAGGTCAACGCATCGCCCACCGTCACGACGCCAAGGCTTTTGAGCGCGCCGACACGCCGCTTGTTCGTCATGATCGACGACATGGTGGTGTTCAACGTGATGCTCATACGTCCCTATTGTGGTGTGCCGGCGGGACGGCATCGCATTGTCCCCTCCGCCAGCGGATATAAAGAGGCCCCGGAGTCTTGCGACTTCCGGGGCCTCAGTGAAACGTTATCGCGCGATGTCACGCAACCACACGCTGAACCTTGCCGGCCTTGAGGCACTTGACGCACACGCGGACGCGAACGTTCTGGCCGTCAACGGTGGTACGAACCGGCTGCAGGTTCGGGCGGAAGGTGCGCTTGTTGCGGATATGCGAGTGAGAAACGGTGTATCCGACCTGCGGACCCTTGCCGCACACTGCACAACGAGCTGCCATGATGGACTCCCTTAATAACCTTGATGTTCAAGTCTTCCGTGTTCCAGCACGGATGCTTGAACACACAACTTCACAATAATAGCGCCAAACACAAACAAATGCAAATCAAGCGTGTATCATTGCGGCTTTCACCTACACATCCACACAATATCACCCGTCTTGACTATTGCCGCATCCAGCAACTCTTCATAAAATCACGGTAAAACGGTTACTGTATGGCATACGATACATGCAACGCGGCAATCGTCAAGGAGGAATGATGCTCAATTCACTTAAAGGCCTGCTTTCACGCAAAAACGACGTGCCCTCCCCCACAGTGATCTCGTTGGGACAGGTGTGGGTCGACATCATGATGGACATCGACGCGATTCCCCAACCGGGCGGATTCGCCGTCGCGAACCATACCATGCCGTCGGTGGGCGGCAGCTTCCGCGTCATGCAGGCGGCCAGCCGGATTGGGGCGGCGACCAAGCACGCAGGCGTCATCGGCAACGGGCCGTGGGCGTCACTGATCCGCAAGGCTCTCAACGACAACGGCATCGAGCACATCGGCCAGGACCGCATCGACGCCGATTCCGGTTTCCGTCTGGTGCTCAACGACAGCGAGCGCAAGACGTTCGTCGCCACGTATGGCGCCGAATCACAAGGCAACGAGAACACGTTCGACTGCGTGGAGCCCGGCGAGGGCGATGTGGTGCACATCAGCGCCAACACGCTGATGGATCACAGCGCGTCAGGCATCGACGCCTTCCTGCATCGCACCTCTTCGGACCCGACGACGCGCGACTACAGCATCGTGCTCAATCCGACCAACACGCTGCACATGGTCAGCGACCACCTGCTGGAGGATCTGGTGCTGGTGCGGCCCATCTGGTCCTGCAACCGTCAGGAGGCCCGCACGCTCGCCGACCGGCTTGGCGTGTTCGTGGACGATTCCCTGTCGATGACCGTCGGCGGCGGGTTCGACGACTCGATGAAGGCGCTGTGCAACAGCCTCGGCGCCACGCTGCGCGCGCCGCTGGTGGTTCGTGCGGGGTCGCGCGGCGCGTGGGTGCGCACGCCGGGCGGCGAAGTCATCCATGTGGAGGGGTATCCGACGAAGGCGACGCACACCCGTTCGGCGGGCTCGTGCCACACCGGTGCCATGTGCGCACTGATCGCCCGCGGCTGGTCGCTTGTCGATGCGGTGAAGATCGCCAACGCGGCCGCTTCGCTGGGCATTCAGCGTTCCATCAACGGCGTTCCGGACTGCCCCGGCTATGACGAGGTCATCGCCAAGCTCGAGGAAGACGAGACTCCGGCCGAGGCCGCGAAGTAGCCATTCCTCGCAGCGTCGCCCGGCCGATATGGATTGTTGCGCAACGCTGTCGTTCCGTTTGCGTCCTTAAGTGCGCGCCGAACGGACGACTCTGCGCACATAGGGACGCAAATCGGGTGTTTTGCGTCCCTATGTGCGCGCACTTGTCGTTTCGGCGCGCACTTAAGGACGCTATTGGACCAATCACCGTGCCGATGACCGCTCAGGCGCGGCCACCCCACGGCGTCTGGCCGACAATCCCCATATCGCGGGCGAGCCTGCGATGCAGTTCCTTCGTCAACGGAATCAGATCGCTTTCCAGCGGATAATTCAGAAAAACGCTGCGGCAACGGCATGTAATTCACCCGCAACCATATGTAGATTCGTCCATCCATCACGATCAGATTCGGTCTGTACGGGCTCATCTTCAGCAGTTCGACCACGTCGGCGGGCATGCCGCCCTGCTCGCTGGTGCGCTGAAACATCTTGCGACCCTGATAGATGGTCGCCCACATGAGTGGGCCTCGTGGCACCGTGCACGGGCATACCAGGAACACGATATCGGTGCCATAGCTGGGGTTCGCGTCCGATATGAACTGCATCACGTCATAGTTGAACGTGATCCAGCCGTCCTTGCCCCATGTCGTATGCGGCATTTCGCTACCGACCGTCCTCAGCTTGGAAATCTTGGCGAACCACGCCGGAGGGAAGTGCACGTCCTCGTCCAGCGGCGTCCAACCGCGAGCGAACATATCCGCCCGCCGCGCCTCTTCGATGGGATCGGGCTTGCGCCACGCATAATAGGTGTACCAGATAACGAACGCCGACCCCGATGACGATCGCCACGATCGACGCGGCCCATTGCGCGCCTGACCCGCCCAACCCGTCCGACTCCCGCCGGCCCGCAACAATTCACCCGCAATTCATATGGAAACTTGGTATGCCGGAAACGGCACTTTACGATATATATGAACACGACGTCAGGAGTCCCCATGAACGACAGCATCGCAGCCAAACCCACCGATGGCCCGGCAGACAGTACAGCGGCCGGCACAGATCCGGCCCTCACCGCCACCGCGAAACTCACCCCGCGCGAGAAGAAATGGATCATCTACGACGTGGGCAACTCCGCGTTCGTGCTGCTGTCCACCGCGGTGATTCCGATCTACGCGAAATCGCTGATGCCCGCGGACGGCAACATCGTGTCGGCCTGGGGCTACGCGCAGACCATCGCATCGCTGGTCATCGCGCTGCTCATGCCGCTGCTCGGCTCGATTGCCGACGTGCAGGGCATGAAAATCAAGTTCTTCCTCGGCTTCTTCGGCACCGGCGTCGTCACGTGCTGCGCGATGGCGCTTCCACTGACGTGGCTGCCGTTCCTGGTCGTGTATATCCTCGCGACGATCGGACTCAACGGCTCGCTCACGTTCTACGATTCGATGCTGATCGACACCACGCCGAACGAACGCATGGACAAGGTCTCCTCGCACGGCTACGGCTGGGGCTACATCGGCTCCACCGTGAACCCCTTCAACGTGCTGATCGCCCAGGGCGTTGCGGGCATCCAGGGCAACCCCCAGCTGTGGTTCCGCTTCATCCAGTACGCGGTGTTCACCCTCATCGGCATCGTCTGGGTCATGATGTACGCCCGCAAGGTGAAGAAGAATCCCCAGGGCTCCATCACCTACAAGGACGATTTCGCAAAGCGTGAAGAGTTTGCCGTGGAAGGCATAAATGCGGATATGCCCTTCACCCTGCGGCAGAAGCTGGTGCTCATCGTGTTCGCCGTGGGCATGGGCATCATCGTTTGGGGCCTGGTCACAAGAGGCTGGTACATGGACGAGATCAGCATGGTCTTCCTGGCCATCGGCTTGTTGTCCGGCATCGTGGGCGGCCTCGGCGAGAAGGAGATGGCCGAGGAATTCGTCAAGGGCATGGCGGACTTTGTCTATGCTGCCGTGATCATCGGCATCGCCCGCGGCATCCTGGTGGTGGCCGAAGGCGGCCTGATCATCGACACCATCCTGAACAGCCTGGCCAACTTGCTGGCCGGTGTGCCCACCGCGGTGTTCACCACCATGATGTACTTCGCCCAGGCGTTCCTGAGCATCCTGGTGCCGTCCTCCTCCGGCCTGGCCGCCCTGACCATGCCGGTCATGGCGCCGCTGACCGACCTGATGGGCGTGAACACCGAGGCGTCCGTCACCGCCCTGTGCATCGCCAACCAGACCATGAACACCATCAGCCCCACCGCCGGCATGACGGTCGCCGGCCTTGCCGTGTGCAAGATCAGCTTCCCCCAGTGGTGGAAGACCTGCTGGAAGTTCATGATCGTGGTGGTGGTCGTGGGCGTCGTGTTCACCGCCATCTC
>OGON01002601.1_pt1 | contig 10788 bp, 4 predicted proteins | sample 1552671 | NCBI WGS metagenome assembly OGON01 (sample SAMEA2580136, study PRJEB22360) | human gut metagenome | biome: human gut; feature: human-associated habitat; material: faeces | place: Denmark | collected 2008/2010 | reverse complement strand
GGTCTCCACGCCCGCCGAGGGCAACCAGCTGCTCGGTGCGCCCGCCGTAGGCGCCGATGACATGGTCGAACAGGTCCCACGTGCGGACGCCCAGCGCTTCGGTGGCGTTGAAATAGAGGTAGGGGTCGGGCGTCCTGAAACGCGTCAGCCCCAGCAGTCCCTCGTCGACCAGCGCCAGCACGTAGCTCATCCGCCTGCCGTTCCGCTCGCGGACCCGGATCGTGATTTCCGACTCGGGTTTCACCGATTCGGGCATCTCGACGACGGGCGCAAGGCGCGTGCCGGCGTCCTCGACCGGAAGCCGCAGAACGCCGAACAGCCTGATCGGCGCGGCGTTGAGGGTGTTGCCGTGGGGTTGGACGAGGGTCACCGAGACGTAGACGTTCGGGGCCATGCCCTCCCTGACGGGAATCTCGAAGGAGGTCTGCCGGTCGGTGCATGCTATCCAGCGGCTTTCGCGGACGAAGCTGCCGCTCTCGACGCTCACCAAGGCCCGGGCGCCCGGGGACGAAGGGATGGTGATCTTCGCCTTGTCGCCCGGCACGTATTTGTCCTTGTCGCGGGCGATGGCCAGGCGTGTCGCGGCGTCGGTCACCGAGGAGATGCCGCCCCGGTGATCGGACGACGACACGCAGACGACGCACGTCGCCGAATGCGCCTGCCGCGCGCCCGTCACGCGGATGAGGTAATAGCCGTAATCGCCCGCACTCCAGCGCATCGTGACCTGTCCCGTGCCGTTCGAGAGGGTGGCCCGCAGGGTTTTGTACTGGGCGTTGAGCGCGCTTTTGGCGTAGCGGGCCTGGGAAGCCGCCGACGAGGCGTCCCACCACCAGTAGGAACTCATCCTGTAAACCGTCACGGTCGCCTCCTCCGTGCCCGTCGCGGGGCGGCCCCGGGCGTCGAGCAGGACGAGCCGCAGCGCATGGCCGCGTTTGCTGTCGAGGTACTCCTCGCCCCAGTCGCTTTGTTGGGCGGTTACGCCGATTCCGAAATAGGCGTCGTAGGGCGAGACGGCCGCGATCTGCTGGTCGACGCTGAAATCGCCGCTCTTTTCGAAGACCTTGACGGTGAATTTGCCGTTCAGCATCCCCGGACTCAACCCTTCCAGCGAGGAGAGCCGGTCGGTGGTCAGTTGCAGCGCGCCGTCGGTGCCGGTCGTGCCGGAGACGATCTCCCGCTCCTCGGGGGCGAACTGCTTCGTGGCGTCGTCGAACGAATAGTCGGGGTAACCCTTGAAGCGCGTCGGAATCTGCGACAGCTGCGCCTGGAGCGTGACTTTCGATCCTGCGGCCGGTGCGCCGTGCAGCCACCGGGCCGTCAGCCGGCCGGTGAACTCCTTCGCGTCGACGGTCTGTCCGTCGCCGAGGCGCATCTCGATCTTCATCCGGTTGGGCTTGACGGCGTCCACGCGGATGTTTTTCTCGAACGTCGCGCCGCCGAAGGTCGCTTTCGCGCGCCAGATTCCCGTGGGGGAGGCGGGCGTCGTCCGTAATTTGAACGTATGGATTCCGTCCGTGGAACCGCTGCTGACCGCCGACTGCACCAACTGCCCGTTGGGGTTGTAGAACTCCAGCGACGCCGGGTGGTTCTCCGGCAGCGGGTTGTCCGAGGCGACGATCAGCGTGAGGTAAATTTCGTCGCCCGGGCGCCAGACGCCCCGTTCGCCGAACAGATAGCCCTTTATCCCCTTCGTGTCGGTCGTGCCGCCCACGTCGAAATTGCTCAACGAAAGCGCCGCGCCCCGCTCCACCCGGACGAAGGCCGCGTCGCCGTTAGCCTCGGCCAGCACCGTGTAGGGTTCGTCCCCGCATTTCAGCACGGCGCGTCCTTCGGAGTCGGTGACGGCTTCGGCCAGCTGCTGGTTCTGGCGGTCGTAGGCCCGGACCTTGCAGCTGCCTTTCGGGCGCGCCGAGACCAGGTCGGTGGTGTAGACGATCAGCTCCCCGTCGCCGCTGCTCTTGCAGATGATGCCGATGTCGGACTGGATGACGACCTTCGACCGCTCGGCGTAGGTCCGGTAGTCGCCGAAATAGTAGTCGTAATCGTTGCTCTCGACCGGAATCAGCGGGTCGACGCCCTTGATTTCGAGCAGGTACATCGACTTCCGGCTGTCGGTGATCAGGCGGCTCAGGTCGAGCGAATAGGTGTTGCTCTGGTCGAGCCTGGTCGAAGACCTGGCCCCCAGGTCGATGGTCGTGTCGCGGACGACGCGCGACACGTAATCCATGGATGAATAGTATTGGTCGTCGTAGTAGTTCTGCTGGAAGAATTGCAGCAGGTTGTTGGCGAATATCTTTCGTACCCGCACCCGGGCTTTCTGGTAATTCACCGCCTCGAACAGTAGCGACATGTCGTTCGACGAGGGAAGGATCGAGCCTTTGCCCGTGAAGCGGATCGAGGGGGTGCGCGACGGCAGCGTGATCGTGAACGAATAGCTCTCCTTGAGCTTCTGCCCGTTCTTGCTCACTACGTCGCGGCCGATCGTGACACTATGCGCTCCCGTGGGGCGTGCTTCGGGATAGATGTAGAGCCTGTTTTTGTCGACCGAAGTCCGGAACTTGGTGTCGAAGCGGATCAGGTTTTTCAGATCCTGGTTCTGCCGGATGGGTTCGGAGAAGGTGACTACGATGGCGAGCGGATCCGGATTCACGCTGTGGTCGATGACCGCGTATTCGTCCTTGCGGGGGACTTCCACCTGGAGGGTCTGCTTTTCGTCGTAATTGAAATCGAGCGTCAGCGTATAGCCCTCATCGCCCCGCGGGACGATGTTGCCCACGGTGTATTGGTGCGTGAGCCCGTCTTCCGAATGCGTCCATTTGACGTCGGTACCCGCCGCGCCGCTTATTTTGAGGTTCCGTTCCATGTAGCTGCCCTCGGCATAGTCCGACGAGACGATCTCGCCGATGAGCACATAGCCGGTCATCTCGTCGTTCTGCTGCAGCCAGCTGTCGTTGTAGGTAAACCGCAGTTTGGGGGTCGCAAACCTGAACTCCGCGATGCCCTTGTGCTGCCGGCCGGTGAGTTTCGCGGCGTCGATGGCCACCTTGTACTGCGTGTCGTATTGCAGCGGGGATTTGGGGACGATGCGGATCATGCGCATCCCCGACAGGTAGGCGTCGAAACCGACGGCCGGGGGGATCGATATGGCATCCTGCATGGCGCTTTCCTCGACTTGTACGTTTTCGACGAACGTCACGTGGAGAGGCATCCTGACGCCCGTCACTCCGTTGGTCGACCATTCGATGATGTCGGACGTCTGCTTGCTGCACGAGGCGATGAGCAGGGCGGACAGCGCAAACAAAGCATGGCATATTGTTTTCATAATGGGGGATTTTAGGTAACTTTGCCAAAGATACGTAAAAATATGGCAAAAAAACCGGCTAAAAAGAGAATATGTTTTTTCGCGATGCTGGTCGTTGCCATGCTCGCCGCGGGATATTGTTTGTTCCTACCCCGGACGCTCTTCGACGAGCCTTTTTCGGCGACCGTGTGGAGCCGCGACGGCCGCCTGATGTCGGCCAAGGTCGCCTCCGACGGCCAGTGGCGTTTCTTTCCCACGGACAGCGTCCCCGAAAAGTTCCGGGTTGCCATCACGACCTACGAGGACAAACGTTTTTACCGCCATTTCGGGGTGGATCCGCTGGCGCTGGGGCGTGCCGTGCGGCAGAACCTTGCGGCCGGGCGGATCACGAGCGGGGCGAGTACGCTCACCATGCAGACCATCCGCCTGAGCCGCGGCGGGAAACCCCGCACGTTCCGGGAAAAGTTCGTCGAGATGGTGCTCGCCACGCGCCTCGAACTGCGTTGCAGCAAGGATGAAATCCTGGCCCTCTATGCTTCCCATGCGCCTTTCGGAGGCAACGTGGTCGGGCTGGAAAGTGCCGCGTGGTACTATTTCGGCCGCAGTGCGGCACAGCTTTCGTGGGCCGAATGCGTCATGCTCGCCGTGTTGCCCAACTCCCCTTCGCTGATCCATATCCGCCGCAACCGCGAACGGCTGCGGGAGAAACGCGACGGGCTGCTCGACCGGATTTGGCACGACGGCCGTATCGACTCGCTGACATGCGCCCTCGCAAAACAGGAGCATCTGCCCGACGCCCCCGAACCGATGCCGATGGAGGCGATGTACCTGCTGGGCAAAATGCGCGAGGGGTCGCTCCGCTCGACGCTCGACTACGACCTGCAAAGCCGAGTCAACGACCTTGCCCGGCGCTACAACAAGCGTTACCGGGGTAATAAGATCAACAACATGGCCATCGTCGTCATGGACGTGGAAAGCGGCGAAGTGCTCGCCTACGTAGGGAACGTGTACGACCCCGCCGACCGCACCGAGGGTACGAGCGTCGATGTGATTCCCGCCCCGCGCAGCAGCGGCAGCGTGCTCAAGCCCCTGCTCTATGCCGCGATGCTGGACAACGGGACGGCATTGCCTGCGATGCTTTTCCCCGACGTGCCGACCTATTACAGGGACTTCACACCCCATAATTATAACCGAACCTTCGACGGGGCGGTGCCTGCCGACCGGGTGGTCGAGCGTTCGCTCAACGTCCCTTCGGTGAGAATGCTCGACAAGTACGGGAAGGAGAACTTCCTTGCGCTGGTGCGTGCCCTGGGCTTCGGGACGATCGACCGGAGCGCCGCCCATTACGGGCTTTCGCTGATTCTGGGCGGCGCAGAGATTTCGTTGTGGGATCTCACGTCGGCCTACATGAAATTGGCGGCCAAACTCAACGGCCGGCGAACGGGACCCGCGCCGCCGCCCGCCCTCCGACGCGTCGTCGGCCGAGACCGTTGCGGCCGGCGACATTCCCCTCTCGCGGGGTGCGCTGTGGCTGATGTTCGAGGCGATCAGCCGCGTCACGCGCCCCGAGGAGGAGGGCGAGTGGCAGTATTTCGCCTCGTCGAAGAAGATCGGCTGGAAGACGGGTACCAGCTACGGCAACCGCGATGCGTGGGCCGTAGGCATGACCCCCGACTATGCCGTCGGGGGCTGGGTCGGGGACTGCACGGGCGAGGGACGCCCGCTGATGACGGGCGTGGGGTATGCCGCGCCTGTCCTGTTCGAGGTCTTCGGCCTGCTGCCCAAAGGGGAGTGGTTCGCGGAGCCCGTCGGCGACCTGGAACCCGCCGTGGTCTGCCGACAGAGCGGCTACCTGGCTTCGCATATCTGTCCTGACCGCGATACGGTGATGATTCCCCGTGCGGCCGCCCTTGGGGAGGTGTGCCCCTACCACCGGATCGTCAACCTGAGCGCCGACCTGAAATACCGTGTGACGGCGGATTGCTACGACCCGGCCAGGATCGTCCGCATGCCGATGTTTATCCTCCCGCCTGCGCAGGAGTGGTATTACCGCCGGCAGCATCCCGATTACCGTCCGCTGCCCCCGCTGCATCCCGGCCTGCCGGGTAACCAAGCCGAAAACAACCCCATCGACATCATCTATCCGCAGCCGGGGCGTGTGCTGGTCGCCCCGAGGTCGCTCGAAGGGGAACAGCAGAGCCTTGTCTTTACGGCCGTGCACCGCGACCGCAATGCCGTGCTGTTCTGGCATATCGACGACGACTATGTCGGTTCGACCTCTTTCGAACACAAGGTCTCCGTCCGCCCGGCGCCGGGGAAGCACCGCCTGACCGTGATCGACGAACACGGCGCTTCGCAGAGCGTCGTGTTCAGTTGCCGCTGACCCCTCCCGGCGCCGGATTGCCCGGGCTTGCCCTTGTCCGGCTGCTTTCCCGTCTATCCGTAGCCGTATATCCGGGGCGCATCCCGCATTCCTGTTTTTGTATCCCGGACATGGTGTCCCCGTTTTTGCCGGATGCCCCGCAACCCCGTTTTTGTGCCGGGAGGACGAAATATCCGGATTATTCGTGTTTTTTTACGAATTATGTCAAAAGATCATACTAATATGTCATTTAAAAATATTTTTTGCGGGGCGTTTCCGGCTAATTTTGAAACCCGATACGGATATAAATTCTTTAACCCAGAAATAGTCTAATCCAACCAGCCCATGAAACGAATTTTATTATTGTTCCTGTTTGTGCTGATCTCAGCACATGTCTTTTCACAGGATAGCCCCAAAGCTTATTTAGTCTCGAACGCGCATTTTGATTCCCAGTGGAACTGGGACGTGCAGCGTTCGATCCGGGAGTACATCCCGAAGACGCTGGATCAAAACCTGTTTCTCCTTGGCACCTACCCCGATTACGTGTTCAACTTCGAGGGCGGCATCAAGTACCAGTGGATGAAGGAGTACTACCCGCACCAGTACGAACTGATCAAGCGTTACATCCGCGAGGGGCGCTGGCATGTCACGGGCAGCACGTGGGACGCCACCGACCCGAATATCCCGTCCGCGGAGTCCTTCACGCGCAATATCCTGTACGGACAGCACTTCTACCGCCGCGAATTCGGGGTCGAAGGCACGGACATCTTCCTGCCGGACTGCTTCGGTTTCGGGTGGACGCTTCCGACGATCGCCGCCCACAGCGGTCTTATCGGTTTCTCGACGCAGAAACTCATGTGGCGCCACCGTCCGTTCCATGGTGCGAGCAAGATTCCGTTCGAGATCGGCTTGTGGCAGGGCGTGGACGGTTCGCGTATCATGGCCGTGATGGACGCCCACAACTATACGACCAAGTGGCGTTACGAAGACCTCAGCCATAGCAAGTACCTGCAAGGCATCGCCGAGGGCAATCCTCTGAATGCCGTTTACCATTACTATGGTACGGGCGACACGGGCGGCGCCCCGACCATCGAGTCGGTGCGGGCTTTGGAACTGGGCCTGCAGGGCGACGGGCCCGTGAAGATCATCAGCGCCACGAGCGACCGCCTCTACAAGGACTACCTTCCCTATTCCTCCCACCCGGAGCTTCCGGTGTGGAACGGGGAGTTGCTGATGGACGTGCATGCCACGGGTTGCTATACCTCGCAGGCTGCGATGAAGCTCTATAACCGCCGTAACGAGCAGCTTGCCGACGCTGCCGAACGCAGCGCCGTTGCCGCCGACTGGCTCGGGGCCGTGCCCTACCCGCGCGAGGTTCTCACCGAGGCCTGGAAACGCTTTATCTGGCACCAGTTCCACGACGACCTTACGGGAACCAGCATTTGGGAGGCTTATACCTATTCCTGGAACGACGAATTCCTGGCGCAGGGACAATTCTGCGATGTGATCCTCGCCTCGGCCGGGGCTGCGGCATCCGTAATGGACACCCGCGCGAAGGGAAGTCCGGTACTGGTTTATAACCCCGCCGCTTATTCGCGCAGGAGCCTTGTCGAGGCGACGGTCGACCTGCCTGCGGAGGCCGAAGGGGTGGCCGTTTATGCGCCGGACGGGAAGGCCGTTCCTGCGCAGATCGTTGCCCGCGACGGTGCCAGGGCGACCGTGCTGTTTGCCGCCGCGATGGAACCCGTAAGCTATGCGGTATACGACGTGAGGGCCGGCAAGGCCGGCAAGGGCAAGGTGCTCAGGGCCTCGGGCAATACGCTCGAGAACCGGGTCTATAAGGTGACGCTCGATGCGAACGGCGACATCGCCTCGGTCATTGACAAGCGCAACGGCCGCGACCTGGTCGAAAAAGGCAAGGCCTTCCGCCTTGCGGTGCTGACCCCCAATATGTCGAACCGCTATCCGGCATGGGAGATCCACAAGGCGACGCTCGACCAGACACCCGAACCCGTGGATACGGATGTCCGGATCAGCGTGGCGGAGTGCGGCGCCGCACGGGCCTCCCTGAAAGTAGAACGGCGGTACGGCGATTCCCGGCTGGTGCAGTATATCCGCCTGACCGACGGCGGGGACGACGAGCGTATCGACATCGTGGCCGACATCGACTGGAAGACGCCCGACGCCCTGCTCAAGGCCGAATTCCCGATGTCCGTTTCCGCCGAGGAGGCCGTCTACGACATCGGCATCGGCAACCAGCGCCGTCCCACCAACCACCAGCGGGCGCACGAAACATTCGCCCATCATTGGGCAGACCTCTCGGACGGGGACTATGGCATCGCCGTTCTGAACGATTCGAAATACGGCTGGGGCAAACCCGCCGACAATACCCTGCGCCTGAGTCTGCTGCATACGCCTTCGACCGAGAAACGCTATGCCGACCAACGGGATCTGGATTTCGGACGCCATACGATGACTTACTCGCTCGTCGGGCACGATGGCGACCATAACCGCGCCGGGGTGGTGGAGAAAGGCGAGCTGCTCAATCAGCCGCTCCTCAGCTTCACGACGCCGAAGCATCCCGGGAAGCTGGGACGCAGGTTCTCTTTTGTCGCGGCTTCGACCCCGCAGATCGCCGTCAAGGCGCTTAAGAAGGCCGAGGACGGCAGCGGTTATATCGTCCGTGTATTCGAGACGACGGGCAGGGAGGTGCGCGGCGCCGAGCTGGCTTTCCCCGTGCGGATCGTTTCGGCCGAGGAGGTGAACGGAATCGAGGAACCTGTCGGGGAAGCACGATTCGAAGGCAACCGGCTGCTCGTCGATGCCGGGCATTTTGCTCCCAAGACCTATAAGGTCACGTTGGCGGAGGCTCCCGTGGCCGCCCCTGCGATCGAGAATGCCTTTGTGGATTTTCCTGTAAATCAGAACTCCATTTCGAGCGACCCGTTCAAGTCCGTCGCCAAGGTGGATAAGGAGTGCAACTCCTATGCTGCCGAGCTCATGCCCGAAGTGATCGTCCATGGCGGCATCGAATACCGCCGCGGCGAACCCGACGTGAAAAACGTGCTGAACTGCAGGGAGTCCGTCACGGTCGATTTGCCGCAGGGCGATTATAACAAGGTCTACATCCTCGCATCGTCGTCCAGGGGCGACCGCAAAGCCGTCTTCGACATCGACGGCCGCAAGTACGAGGCTGTCGTGCCCTATTACTCGGGCTTCCGCGCCCAGTGGGCCTGGGCCGACAAGACCAAGTCGTTCGTCAAGGATGGGACGATCGCCCATATCGGGAACCACCGGCACAAGATGAACGGCCGGAACGATGCCTATACCTTCACGTACCTTTACAGGCTCGGGTTCGATATCGCCCCCGGAGCCGGAAAACTGACATTGCCCGAGGATGCCGACATCAATATTTTCGCCATCACGGTCTCCGGGAACCGGATCGACGGGACGCGGTGGGCCTGCGAGCCGCGTGCCCTGCCCGTGATCGAATAACGGAAAGACAGTCTATATGTGATAAGCCCGCTCCGGATGTTTCCGGAACGGGCTTATTCTCTATCCCTTTTCAGTAGTCACGCGATCCATAGCCGGGGATGCGCTATATGGAAACGGCCCTCTGAAATGCAGGCCGGGCGCCATTGCGGACGCGGGGGCATTTACCGCCCGAAAAATTTTGCGATCCGGGTGGCCGCGGCAGTGCCCATGCGGAACCGTCCCTGGATATTTTCGCTCTGGGGCTGCCGGGCGGGGTTGTGCAGCCATTCGTGGAAATCGACGTATATGCCTTTGTTGATCATGAATTCGAAAGCTGCGTTCTTCAGCCTTTTTTCTTCGTTGTAGCCGGACTGGATGTTGGCGATCAGGTCTTCGAACGCGGCAAAATTGTACGGGTTGGAAACTGGGATTTCGGCTGTGTAATGTTGCTTTTTCATAACTTTTATCTTTTTTATAATTGAAGTTTTGTTTCATCAATTCTAAACGACCCAAAGTATTCGGAATCGGCCCCCTGACAGCGTGTGTATGCACTGCAATTTTGCCGGCTTACCCGGCGGGAAAATGGTCGGTATATGTTGCGTCGAAAATAACCGGTACAGCCTGCTTTCGAATCCGGCTGTATCGCAGACAGGAGTGTTCACTGCCGTGATCGTGTCAGCAAAGGTAGGGATAATGTGTTGAAATCCAAGCTTTATATGGTAATTTTTTCAACGCAAAAAATCGAAAAAAAACTTGCATCGGATTTTATTATTATATTAATATAATAATACCTTTGCCGGAAGGGGTGTGAATCCGGGGCGATTTTTCTTGTCTTTTCGCTTGTTCCGTTATCGGATTAATAATGTTCGGAATTGCATCTTGGTGGAAATGGCTTTATTATTGGAGTGGGAGGACGGTGGGGAAAATTGGGAACGTGCGGAATTTTGTCGCCCCGATCGGCGGGAATCCGCCTTAATTTTATACTTTTGCAAAACCATGTCTCCTGCATTGCGGATAAAACTTTTTTTCGCCCTTGCGGCGTTGTGCCTTGCCTCTGCGGCAAGGGCGCAGGGCAGCGCCTATGCCGTCAGCGGCCGGGTGATCGACCGCCTGACGCGGCAGCCGGTCGCCTATGCCGCCGTAGTGCCCGTCGGGCAGGAACAACGCGGCGCATCGACCGATTCGCTGGGACGCTTCCGCCTCGAGCGGGTGCGGGCGGGTATTTTCCGCCTCTCGGCCTCGTCCGTGGGGTACAAGACCGTCGTCACGCCCGAATACCTCGTTTCGGCCGCCACGCCGTTCATCGAAATCGAAATGGAGGAGGATGCCACGCAGCTCGAAGCCGTGACGGTCGTGCCTTCGCCGTTCCGCGCCACGGCCGAAAGCCCCGTCGGGTTGCAGGTCATCGGGGTGCGGGAGATCGAAAAGAGCCCCGGCGCCAACCGCGACGTGTCGCGTATCGTACGTTCGTACCCCGGCGTGTCGTTCTCGCCCGTGGGCTATCGCAACGACCTGATCGTGCGCGGCGGCGGCCCGTCGGAAAACAAGTTCTATCTGGACGGCATCGAAATCCCCAATATCAACCATTTCGCCACGCAGGGCGCCACGGGCGGCCCCGTGAGCATCCTCAATGCCGACCTGATCCGCGAGA
>OGON01002594.1_pt1 | contig 10827 bp, 7 predicted proteins | sample 1552671 | NCBI WGS metagenome assembly OGON01 (sample SAMEA2580136, study PRJEB22360) | human gut metagenome | biome: human gut; feature: human-associated habitat; material: faeces | place: Denmark | collected 2008/2010 | reverse complement strand
GCCCTTCCCGGGCCCCGGCCTGGCCATCCGCGTCATCGGCGAGATTACCGAGGAAAAGCTGTCCATCCTTCGGGATGCCGACGCCATTTTCCGGGAGGAGATGGCGCTGGCCGGTCTGGACCGCACCACCAGCCAGTATTTCGCCGTGCTGACGGATCTGCGCAGCGTGGGCGTCATGGGCGACGAGCGCACCTATGACTATACCCTGGCCCTGCGTGCCGTGCAGTCTCAGGACTTTATGACCGCCACCTGGTCCCGCATCCCCTATGACCTGCTGGACAAGATTTCCGGCCGCATCGTCGGCGAGGTGAAGCACATCAACCGGATCGTCTACGATATCACCTCCAAACCCCCCGCAACGGTGGAGTGGGAGTAGTCGCCGCTTACCCGAAAACCCTTTATTTTCAAGGGTTTTCGGGTTTCTTTTTTGCCCCGGGTACACGAAAGGTACACGGCGGGTACACGAAAAACTTATGCGAAAGCCTCCAAACGGTCGGCAACTTCCCCGTGTTTTGTCGGGTACAGGTGGGAATAGATCTCCAAAGTTGTCGTCACGCTCTCATGCCCGAGGCGTTCGCTGATCAGCAGTGGTGCAAACCCAAGCTCGATCAGCAAGCTGGCGTGGCTGTGACGAAGATCGTGCACCCGTATCTCCCGGAGTCCGGTCTTCTTGCAGCCTCTTTCCATTTCGTGTTTCAGATAATGCTTCGTTACTTCGAACAGTCTGTCTGACGGATCGTAGCCGTACAATCTGTCGGCATAATCCTTTACCATATCGCAAACGAATTGCGGCAAGGTAATCTTGCGATTGCTTTTTGGCGTCTTTGGGTCAAGGAATAGGTCCTCGCCGTCTATACGCGCATAGTTTTTTGTGATGGAAACCGTCCGTTCCTCAAAGTCGAAATCGTTCAGGGTCAAAGCCAGCATTTCTCCGGATCGCATTCCTGTCCAGTAAAGCAGATTAAAGATGACCTTGGACTGCAGCTTATCACTGACGGCATCAATAAAAAACTTGAATTCGTCCGCTGTCCAGATCTGTTCCAATCCGGAATTCTTTTTACCGATAGTTCCGCTTTTTTGTACCGGATTGCTGCTGAGGCCGTAATACTTGACTGCAAAATTGAAAATTGCAGACAACTGGCTGTTCAGTGTTCTCAGATAGGTTGGCTTATAATTCCTCTGATTGTTCATCAGCTCGGTTTGCCAGCGACGCACATTCATCGGCTGGATCTCATTGACTTTCAAATTCTTGAAATACGGCATAATATGTACCGCAATGATGTCCTCTTTCCCTTTGTAGGTAGTCGGTCTGATTCTGGCTTTGCAGTCATCCATATAGATCTCTACCATATCGCTGAAAAGCATATCGCAGGAATTTGAGGTCTTGCTCAGAAAATCCAGTTCATACTGCTTGGCTTCTTTTTGCAGTCGAAAACCTTTCTTCTTTTTCTGCTTTTTGGTGCCTGTCCAATCTGTGTAAACAAATTTACAGTACCATAACCCTGTCTTTTCGTCTTTGTAGGTCGGCAATGATTTCACCTCCGATCCGTAAAAGTTTCATCGCCCGGATACGGTTTCCCTCGTCACTTACAGGTAGGTGTTCTCGTAAAAATATTTGGCAGATACCTTACCTGCCACAGTCAGCTTTCCGGCTTTCTCCAACTCACTGTTGAGTCGTTTGATAATGCGGTATGCTGTGCTGCGGGAAACACCGAGTAATTCGGCAACATCCGTTGCTGTCAAGTATCTTTTGCTCGTCTGTAATGCTGTCGGTTTGTATTCCGCCATGTTTTCCTCCTTTCTGACAGCCTGCAGCAGCGGAGTATCCTTGCGATATTGTCATTATACTACTTTTCGCAATAGATCCCGTGTGAGGGCTGTCCGCATATATTCATATTTAGTTTGTGTTCAAATTAAAAACGCCTGTCCACCGGGCCATTTCCTGCGCCCATTTCAGCCGCGTATTGGCAAGCTGCCGCTATGCGGCAATTCTTCTGTGGGCACGCTCCGAATCGATCATCGTGGCATACTGTCCGCAGATCCTGTATAACTCCCGGCGGAAGGATATTCGGTTTTCAAGGTGCATAAGCGGATAGAGCTTCTTCCTCTATCCGTTCACTAATAAACACGGGGGTATACCCGCCTTTTCTGCAATCAAAATTCAAAAAAAACAAAATTTCCTTTTCCGTATTGCCACCCGCATAACTATATATAGTTTCTAAATTCTTGACAAACACGATATATTGTGCTATACTTCTTCTGTAATTGATTTTTGTGCGTTGTCCGTAAGGACCGGCAGTACGCTTCTGCATTGCACATATCGTTAAGTTTGCAGTATGTCAGTAGTATAACTGTGCCGTGAGGCCGGTTATGTACTGGCATTTTTTATTTTTTCAGGATATTTATATCCTCTGCGAGAATGACACCTGTTCGTAATTCATTACGGACATGAATGCCTGAAAAGGCATCGGCTGTTGTTCTCGCTTTTTTTATGCCCAAAAAGCCTTCGTGCTTTTGGAATACATTTTTAGAAAGGCGGAAACCGAATGAAAAGACGAACCCATCGGCACTCGCACAGAAGAGTGTCCAGACCTGCTGTGTTCAAGCAGCAGGTGAAAAGAAAGGAGGCAAGAAAGCTTGCAAAGTACCCGCTGAAAACGGTATATGTCCCTCACGCAAGGCTTTATCAGCCTCAGAATCGAGGTGCATAATATGCCGAATACAACGAGTACCTACGAACCGCTGGTTTTGGTTGACACGGCAGATCTGCCGGAGGAGGAATGGCTGGAATATCGCCGCAGAGGAATCGGCGGAAGTGACGCCGCTGCCATTTTAGGTGTGTCCCCATTTGCGACCGCCCGCGACCTCTACTACGACAAACTCAAAGTCGTATCGTATGAGGACGGCGAAAGCAACTGGGTGCAAAAGAAGGTCGGGCATTTGCTTGAGGATCTGGTCGCTGAGATTTTCCATGTGAAAACAGGTTTTGAGATCTATCAGGTGAAGAAGATGTTTTATCACCCGGTCTACACCTATATGCTGGCAGACATTGATTACTTCATCCGATTGCCAAACGGCAAAACGGCGATCCTTGAGATCAAGACCACAAACTACAACGCCAAGGATCATTGGTGGTGCGACGGACAGGAGATCGTTCCCGTCAACTACGAGATCCAGGGCCGCCATTATATGTGCGTGATGAATATGGATGAGGTGTACTTCTGCTGCCTTTACGGCAATAACGAAAATGAAGTCATCATCCGGCACATTGATCGTGACCCGGATTACGAGGCGGAAATGATCGCTCTGGAGGGCAACTTCTGGAACGACCATGTTCTGACACAGACACCGCCGCCGTACACAGAGGACGGTGAGCTGACGCTTGAAAGCGTTCGGCGTCACTTCGGCCCTGCCGACGAAAACGCCCCTGAGATCGAGCTGAGCGTGCCGCTGGCAAGCAGTCTGGTGCGCTATACCGAGCTGCAGGCGGAAAAGTCGGAATTGAACCGTGAGGTCAAGCGGGTCGAAAACGAGATGAAACGGCTGCAAGGGCGCATTGTAGCGGAAATGGGACGAAGCTGCACGGCTACGGCAAACAGCGGCGGCGTTTTCTATTCCATCAGCTACAAGCCTACGAGAAAGCCCGACATCGGCAAGGAAGGGCTGATACGGCTGAAAGCACAACATCCCGATATTTACGAGGATTATGTGACGGTATCGGAAAGCCGCCGCTTCTATGTAAAGCGCAAATATGACGAGGCGGCATAAACGGAAGAAAGGATGGTGCAGATGAAAAACGATGCACAGAAAGAAAACGAGAAAGGAGTGGTGAACCGTGGGGTATGTCGGGACTTATGACCGGACGATCTTCTATAATCCGAGCAATAAGTATTGCATTATCAGCGTGAAAACCTCCGACCAAAGCGTACCGCAGCAGGCACGGAGTGCTTACCGTCACCGGGACAATATGATCCGGTTTATCGCCGTCGGGTATGAATTGCCTCAAACCGATAAGGTGAGCATGATCCTGGACGGCGAATGGGAGAACGGAAAACACGGTGTTCAGCTGCAGGTCGATAAGTGCGAGGAGATCGTGCCGCAGACCAAAGAGGGCGTATACGGTTATCTTTCCTCCCGGCTGATCAAAGGCGTCGGTGAAAAGACTGCCGCATTGATCGTAAACCGCTTCGGTGCCGACGCATTGCGTGTGCTGGAAAACGAGCCGGAGCGACTGCTGGAGATTCGAGGAATCACCCCGGATAAGCTGGAGGACATCAAAGCCTCCTATGCGGAAAGCCGGTGCGTGCGGGATCTGATGATCCTGCTGACCCCATTTAATGTCACGCCGGTAACGGCCATGAAGATTTATGAGCATTTCGGCTCCCGCAGCGTAGACATTCTGCAAAAGAACCCATATGAATTGTGCCAGGTATCCGGATTCGGATTTAAGAGAGTCGATGCCATCGTCCGCAAGGGCGATCTGCCGCTGAATTCTCCTATGCGGATCCACGGCGCCGTATTTGCGGCATTGGATACGGGGCGCAGCGAAAAAGGCCATCTTTTTCTGGAAGAAGATGCGCTTGCGAAAACGGGTGTGAAGCTGCTCAATGAGAATATTACCGATGGACAGGTCAAGGTCACACCCGAGGAAGTGGACGCCATTGTTCAGGATATGATCCTCAAGGGTGAGATCGTTTCAAGCAACGGCAACATCTATCAGAGCAATGTTTTCGTGCAGGAGGATGAAACCGCCCGGAAAATTGCGGAAATGCTGGCTGTACCGCCGGTCACGCTGGATATATCCGAATCATTCGAATATGTCCGCAAAAATCTCGGTCTTGCCCTTTCACAAAGGCAGAGCGAGGCGGTGCATATGGCTTTTCGCAGTAATCTGTCTATCATTACGGGCTCTCCCGGTACCGGTAAAACCACGGTCTTGCGTGCGATCATAGAGGTCTTTCAGATGCTCTGCCCCAAGGGGAAGATCCTGCTTGCCGCTCCGACCGGACGGGCCAGCCGAAGAATGGCAGAAAGCACGGGCAGAAACGACGCCAAAACGCTGCATAGCCTTTTAGGGCTGCTGGGCGACAGTGAGCCGATCCAAAAGGATAAACAAAAAGAACCGCTTGACGCCGACCTCATCATCGTGGACGAAAGCTCCATGATCGATATGTGGCTGGCAAGGCAATTCTTCAGCCGTGTCCGTATGGGTACGAGAGTTATCCTGACCGGTGATGTGGACCAGCTGCAAAGCGTGGGCGCCGGCGATGTCTTCCGTGAGCTGATCGACAGCGGACTTATCCCCGTTACGGTACTCAATGAGATCTTCCGTCAGAAAAAAGGCAGCCTCATTGCCTACAATGCAAAGCGCATCAATGAGGCCAACATCGACCTTCAGTACGGCGAGGATTTTCAGTTTGTCAAGTGCCAGACACAGGAAGATGCCGCTGACCTGATTTGCAGGATCTTCTGTGAACAGGTTGCTTTGCACGGAATCGAAAAGGTGCAGATACTCTCTCCGTTCCGTTCGGAAGGGCCGGCCTCGGTCGAGCAGCTTAACGCCGCTATCCGAGAGCTTGTCAATCCGGCGAGGGACGAGTTTGCCGATCTGAAGGTCGGCAGCCACTACTTCCGTGTGGGCGACAAGGTGATGCAGACAAAAAACAATGCGAAGGCATCCAACGGCGACATCGGCTACATTCGCAAAATGGGGCGCAATGCAAAGAACGAAATGGTCGTGACGATCGAATTTTCCGGCGACCGCATTGCCGAATACGGTATGGAAGAAATGGGCCATATGGAACTGGCTTATGCGACTACCGTACATAAGGCGATGGGCTCGGAATTTGATATTGTGATCATGCCTATTCTTCGCAGCCATTACATTATGCTGAATCGGAACATCGTCTACACGGCGATCACCCGTGCGAAGGAGCAGGTCATCCCGGTCGGTCAGAAGAAAGCGCTGATCATGGCGATCCTCAAAAAGGCCACCGGAAAACGAAATACGCAGCTTGGCGAGCGTATCGGCAAATATCTGAAAGCCTTTACCCGCCAAAATGAATTGAAAAAGGTCAGTTGATACGAAGCGGCTTGCAGAAAAGTGCAGGAGTGCTTCGTGTTTATTTATGAAAGGAGATTTCCCGTATGAATACAAATCAAAGTGCAACGATGTATGAATCTGTCCCTGTGGTTTCCGAGTTGAACAAGGTGCAGGGCTTTGACCCGCTCAAATTTCTGCGCAGAACGACCAAGGGCGAAAAGGTTCTTGACCTCAAATACAAAAAGCTCTGGTTCCGCCTGAAATATCCGAACGGCAGGATCAAGCTGTCCTCCCTCAAGATTACGGATCAGCTGGCGATCATCGAGGCCCGTGTGTATTTCGACAAGAACGACGCACAGCCGAGATCCAGCTTCATTGCCCAAAGAGAGGCGAAAGCCACTCCGGGCGGTCTGTATATCGAGTCAGCGCAGCACGCTGCCATCGACCAGGCATTGTCGGACGCCGGTTTTGGCGTACAGTTTTCTGCTGCCGCTCCTACAGCGAACGCAGAGAAAGCGGCTGAAACCGTCAAAGAGCAGCCGACAGTAGCGGAAACCGCCACGGCGGAGCAAGTTTCCACAGAAGTGCCGGTTACGGTTGCCGAAGCGGCGACAGAGGTAATCAACGAGCCTATGCAGGAAGCCCCTGTTGTTCAGGAAACCGTTGCAGAAGCTACTGCCGCAGAGGTCATGGAATCTGCGGCTCCTGTTATGGAAGATGCTGAGGGCGAAGAAATTGAGGAAGAAACTGCCGATACCGATACGGCAGCGCCGACTTATTCCTCAGATATGCCGGTCGATGAGATCTGCTCTATGATGACCTACGAAGAGGCCGGCAATGTGATCGTGCCGCTCGGCACCTGCAAGGGCTGGGCGATGTCGCAAGTGGCTGACCGCCGCCCTGCGAGCCTGAAATGGTACATCAACGGCTATTCCGGCAATGATAACATTCTTCGTGCGGCAGCTACGATCATGCAGGCGTCTTTGGATGAAATGCAGAGAGCAAGCTGACATTCACCGATATTTCTTTAGAAAGGAGGCTTGTTCATGAGCCAGCCGCATGATTTTCCGTTCGACATAACGGATGTGGCGGAACTGCTTCACTTGCGGATACGGCGGCCGAGCCCGCAAGGGCTTTATGTGGATTGTCCCATCTGTAATGACAAGCGAGGGAAAATGCACATCAACACGCAGACCGATACCTGGCGGTGCAATTACTGCGATGAAAGCGGCGGTATGCTGGCTTTATATGCAAAGGTGCATAGCATCAGCACGAGTACTGCCTATCGGGAGATCAGCGATGCGCTGCTCAACGGAGTAAACCTTTCGGATCATGCGGTCAAGTACCCGGATAAGCCGAAGGAAACGCCGGTCGAAGCTGCGCCTGCTGCCGACATTGCCGTGCGCAATAAGACCTATACCGCACTTCTTGCTATGCTGACGCTATCCAAGGAGCACCGTGCGCATCTGCAAACGGTCAGAGGCTTGCCGGACGAACAGATCGAGAGGTTGGGCTACAAGACCATGCCTCCCTTTTATATGTGCCGTTCATTGGCAAACCGGCTTCTGCAAAACGGGCATCAGCTGGATGGCGTGCCGGGATTTTATCAAAAGGACGGTCAGTGGACGATTGCCAGCTCCAGCTTTACCGCCGGCATTATGATCCCTGCACGGACAAGGCAAGGGCTTATCAGCGGCTTTCAGATCCGTTTGGATGTGCCGCTGAAGAATGAGGATGATCCGCCGGAAAAGGACGGGGCCAAATACATCTGGTTTTCGTCTGCCGGTAAGCCGAAAGGCACCTCCTCCGGAAGCCCGGCGCATTTTGTCGGTGATCCGAATGCAGGCGTTGTCTATGTGACGGAAGGGCTTTTGAAAGCCGACATTGCCCATTATCTGATGAACCGTTCCTTTGCCGCTACGGCCGGCGTCAACAATATGGCGCAGCTGGAGCTTCTACTGAAAGAGCTGGCAGAGAACGGCACGCATACGATCATTGAATCAGAGGATATGGACAAATACCGGAATGAGGCTGCCTGCAAGGGCGCCTTGAAGCTGCACGAATTGGCAAGGAAATACGGCATGGTGTGCCGTGGACTCAACTGGAATCCGAATTACAAGGGCGTGGACGACTGGCAGCTTGCCTTAAAGCGAAACGCCTACGCAAAGGAGGATAGCAGGAAGAATTTCAGGCAAAGATTTATGTACGGTCTTTGTGACTTTGAAGTGATCGACGATGATATTGCACAGTGGCACGAAAGCACTGAATGTGCGTGTGAGCTGCACGAATATCTCGGGCTGACGGAGGAAGAGTATTCTTTGTTTGTCAGAAGCTCCGACGAGCTTGAAAATCGGTTGCTGTCGCAAAGGCAGGAGCAACGGTTTCGGATATACCAGTTGGAGGTTAGTCTTTACAAGGTCATTCCCTTTGCCTTCGGCGGAATAAAGGAACTGCAAAAAGCAGGTCACGAATACCCGCCGGCGTCGCAGTACATGCTGATACATGACGGTATGCTGCATTGTGAGGAAACGGCGAGTGATACAGGGCGGCTCACACACATTGCCGAGCTTTTCGGTGATGCTTTGCCAAAGGATTACCGAGGCAGGAGCGTCGCCCCATCCGATGTGATAGAACTGTATGACGACACGGGACGGCGTTATTTCTACCGTGACACAGACGGTTTTTGTCCGGTGAAGTTTTCTCCGATGCTCGCAAAGAAATAGGAACAGCCGGAAACGGCTATATGTCAAGAATGGGATACAGCGTGGGTAAAACTGCGCTGTGTCCCTATTTTTATAGGAGGAACATTTTATGAGTGTTGATACCAACAATACGGAATTGAAAAAAGGCGCTGATCTGGCGACTATCGCAGATCAAAGAGATGATCAACGGCAGCAGGCGGAAGCCGAGGCTGCACAGGAAGTGCTTCAGCGAATGCAGGATACTGCAGCCGAGGACGAAAAGCGCCGTGCTCACGAGGAGGCCGAAGCCAAGCGCAAAGCCGAATGGGAGCAAAAACAGCGCGAAAAAGCCGAAGCTGAACAGGCTGCCTGGGAAAACGCCGTGGCTATGGGTGATGATGAGGTCATGATGGCTTCGATGAAGCGTGTCGGTGATGACGCCGAGCGACTGACCCGCCGCAATATGAAGCTCTGCGTTATGGAGGATGTGCAGACCGAATGCCTGGCTGACCCCGTTTTTGCCCGCCTTGTGATGAACCCCAAGAAAAAGATGGTGAACTGCTTCCACTACATCAACCGCAAGGCGCGGGAGTATCTGGAACAGGAAATGAAGGACAACGACGAAAAGCCTATGGGCGGCGGTTTCGGTGGCGATGTGCCGGACGAACTCTGCTACCAGTGGGCGCGGGAGTATTTCCGTGATGCCGATGCCAAGGAGGACGCAGAACCGGAAGAAAAGTTTGTCCCCAAGACCTACAATGGGAAAGCGACCAAGGCAGGCAAAAAGGAAAAGTCTAAAAAGGCGGCGCCCAAGCCTGCCCCGAAACCCGTAGACGAAGAACAGCTTACTTTCGGTGACTTCGGCACAGAGGAGGCGGCAGGATGAAATTGGACAAACGAGCCTGCCGCCATGCGGCTAATGTTCCGCTGCACATCAGCCTGAATGCCGGGGTGCTGTACACGGATCGGGTGAAATACCTTGTCCCCGCCGCCGTCAAGCTGCTCGGCGGGCATAGGGTGCTGGCGGTTTACTTCTACGACTGTGAACGCCTGAAAGCAAATGACCGTATGCCGAAGTGGGTCGTGTTTCAGGGCAAGGATGACTTTGCCACGCTGGAACGCGATGCCGCAGGAAACGTCAAATGGCGGGATGCCATGCTGACAAATCTGACGGGTTATTATAGTGGGTCATTCCTGCCCGCTCGTGTGTTTTATAAAAAAACAGGATGTCATACGATTGCAAGGTACATCCATGTTGAAGCAAATCCGACATTAGTGCTGAAACAATTGGACAGGTATCAACAAGATATCCGTGACCGACAGGCGAAAATCCGCCGCTACAAGAGAGATGCTGTAGTTCGGGACAAAATGCGCCGTGTGCCGCAAACGCCCGCCAACCTGAAACGCTGGGCGGATAAGCACATTATGCCGCACTATTTGTTCTATAACTACAATAACGGTCGCTCAAAAACACAAGCCCGCTGCACCTATTGCGAGAAATTTTCCGTAATCGAAAGACCAAAAAACAACGATGTTTTGCGCTGTCCAAAGTGCGGACAGAAAGTCATAGCCAAGGCGCAGGGGAAAAGAGCCGCCTACCATGAGGATAGGGAAACCTGTCAGGTAATCCGGCAAATCAGCCCGCAGGAGCTTGTGGTGCGTATCTATAAACTGTACTGGTCTTATGCCAAAGGAAAGGATACCATCAGAAAATCCGCGTATGAAGTCATGCGCATATTTGTCCGCAGTGATAACGGCAAGGACGCAACCATGGAGCCGTACTATTATGACAGCGGGTATGACAGCGTGACCCACTGGCGGTACGGTTATCGTCCGGGAGCACTGTTCGGAATGGCGTGCTTCAGTTCGGAAGAAACCGGCACGGTATATCTTCCGGGGCTTGAAAAGGCCCTGCAAGGTACGCCTTGGGAATACTGCGCATTACGCCAATTTTACGAGCAGACGGGCATCCCGATGCAGGTCAGCTACTATCTGAAAATGTACTTGCAGCATCCGCTTCTGGTTGAACGACTGACGAAAGTGGGCTATAAGAACATTGTGTCAGACGTTGTATACCGCAATGGATTCAGTGATGCACTGGAT
>OGON01002592.1_pt1 | contig 10830 bp, 8 predicted proteins | sample 1552671 | NCBI WGS metagenome assembly OGON01 (sample SAMEA2580136, study PRJEB22360) | human gut metagenome | biome: human gut; feature: human-associated habitat; material: faeces | place: Denmark | collected 2008/2010 | reverse complement strand
AAATCGTGTGCCAACAGGGATGCTACGCGCCCCTATTGGAAACCCAGCGTCAAAGGAGATTGCTCCCCTCTGAGGGCTTCACTTAGGGATTTGGCAAAACAACCATATTTCAAGTGAGATAGCCTTCAAGCGGGTCCAACAGAAATAATGGTCAGATTGAGTAAAGAAAGCTCGGTCTGGCCATTTTTCTTGTTTTATGATTCTGTCGGTTTTACTATCGAAACCACGTTTCTAAACAGCTCAGGTGAATTTACAACTATTATTGCGAGCTTTTCTCTGACGCGAGTTACACCTTGGTAGAATAGGTTTGGATACAAATAATCCGGATTGGGATGTGGCATGCCCTGAAGTACACCATTCTCATCGTAATAGAAAGAAGAATCCATGAGCATTACGACGTTATCAAATTCCTGCCCAATAACATGGTGCGTATCGAAATCCTCCGCATATGCTGAATAAGGGCTTTCCTCATAATTTGACTTTGAATAATTAATGAAGATGTACCCTTTGTTTCGGTAGTATTCCAACATGGACTGTGCCTCTTGCGTTGTATTGGCGTAATTCAGTTCTACGCTTGAATAATCCATAGGCACCCTTGCTCGGTGGTTCAGATTCTTCATACATACGATGAAAGAATGCAATTCTTTATTTGTGTGAATCTTTTCTGACAGTGTGTATTCTGCGTCCGGAGGAATAGCCTTGATTTTGTTTACGATATCGTTTCGCTTCTCCGCGTTTGACAGAATCTGCTCTGGGTCAGAAGAGAAAATGCATACCTGATCGTTGCCCCTAACAGAATCGCATATCGCTTCAAATTGGCTTGTATAGATACGGTGGGTTTCGTCAACAAGAATATAGTTATAATCCGCAAGTGAAACATCATCATTCCGCAACTGCCCTGCAGAGATGATATAAAGCTGTTCGATTTCTTTCCTGATTTCGTATTGCCCAGCAGATAGTTTTCCGCAATGAATTATAAGCGTTTTACCGTTCCGGGAGAGTGTTTTTGCCAAATCGTACAGAAGAAGAGTTTTTCCGGTTCCCGGTTTGCCTGTCAAATGGAAGAAGGCACCAAAGAAAGCCGCATCAATCCCATTAAGTATGTTTTTCTTTATTTGCTCCTGTGCCTGTGTTAAGAAGTATTCGCCCTGAATAAACCGTGCAGGTGTGTTCAATGGAGATACAAGATAATCTGATGCCCGAAACAAATTATCAATCGTATCAGAATAATCGTCAGATATTCTCTTTACCGAACTGACGATTTCATCGAACTCGACAGGAATCAGTTCATCATTCAATGAAAGCTTATAGCAGGTCATCGTATCTGTTACAACCGAATACAGCCGTAACCGCTTTCCCAAATGGCCTAAATAGTGTCGGTTTTTCAACAGTTGTTTAAGTATTTGCTCTTCGGGTACACTGACCGATTTCAGCTCAATATTGAGACATAGTTTGTCTGTGAACTTCAGCAAATCAAATTCTTTGCCAATCTGCGGAATCTGGAAAGAATAGAAAAAGCCATCCATGTCCGCAATAGTGACATCATTTTTCAGAAGCTCATCAGTTAACAATCTGAGGGACTCGATTTCATGGTATTGTGTCCGCAGAAGTTCTTTACATTGAGAATGGTGCCGTTCGACAATATTGAACGGGTCTTCTTCATGTATCCGAGAGAGATTATAAATATTTACTGGACTTGTCATATATCACCTGTCAGTCAAATCACGCTGCCACTCTATACCGCGTGTAAACATATTCGTAAATGCGCTGGCGGTATTCGGAAATACTGATCTCGTCATAGCACTCCGGTAGCTCAGCCCAGAGCGTATCGCGGATCAGATTATCCACGGCTGCTTTCGTTTCCTGCTTATCGGTCCAGTGGTCAAGCGCAGCAATCTTCGCCTTGATCTTTTTCAGAAGACTTGCGGCCACTTCCTTAATTTTCTTAATGTCCGTCTTGGAGAGATCGTCCCGGAAAAGCATATCGTACAGCGTAAGCTCCTCGTCGCTCTCAAAGCCTTCGCGGACATACCGCTGTTCTTCCTGATCGAGACTATTGGCCAGATCCATCAGATCCATAAAGGTTTTCTCAATGGTGGCGCGATCCTGCTCACTGTTATAATCCGTGATGATCTGTTGATACCGCTCATAATAATCAATACGGTCCGGATTATTGAAAAGCAGACGGTCGAGCTTCTGCTGGATGATTTCCTCCAGATCCTTCATCACAAGGTTCTTTTTCTTCACCTTCGCAAATTCCCGACGGAGCAGAGCAAAGTCGATTTCGCTGATGTCAAACCGGCGCGGCTCCTCTTTTACCATCATCGGAGCGTCTTCTATTTCCACATATTCGCTGATGATAGAATTGATTTCCACCATCAGATCGGTAGTATCAACGTGACGGCACTTTTTTTGAAGCTCCCCGTAAATCGCGGCGATGGCTTCATACTCCTTCCGGGTCTGCCCGGTAATATCGTCACGATCCGTGTATTTCATCAAGCGGATCAATTCCGAGGCGTATGTGGAGAAGGACTTCTTATCTTCAATAGTGCCGCATACTGCGTTGGCGGCGGTCTGAAGCAGAGCCAGCTTCGCAAAATCAACGGCTGCCACCAGATCGGCAAGATCAAAATCGCGCTCCCGGAGGAAGGCTTTCGCTTTTTCAATCGTATCGAGAATACGGGCTATCAGCTCGTCCTTATCAACGGTCGGATCGCCTCCGGGCGTGTTTATGTTTGCGGTATAGTCGGCCAGAGCCTTGCGGAGAGCTTTCACGATGCCGATATAATCGATAATTAAACCGTTACTCTTGCCTTCGTTCACGCGGTTGGCACGGGCGATGGTCTGCATGAGCGTATGCGCCTTCAAGGGCTTATCGAGATACAGGCAGGACAGGCACTTCACGTCAAAGCCGGTGAGCCACATGGCGCAGACGAATACCACCCGGAGCGGATTGGACGCATCTTTGAACTCCTTGTCCAGCTCACGCTTTTCCATTTTCGCCCTGTGATATTTGATATCCAGATCCCATTTTTTGAAGGTCTGAATCTCGTTCTGCTCCTGACTTATCACAACGGCCATTTCCGTTTCTTCCATCCATTTCAGCTTGCGCTCCAGTTCCTGCGCTTCTTGCTGAGTGGCTGTTTTGATTTTCGCTTCCAGAGCTTTGATCTCTTCTTTCCAGTATTCCTGAACGAAATTATACATACGGATGCACGTGACCTTATTGAGGCACACGAACATCGCCTTTCCGCTGGTCCACAGGTCGGAATAGTGACCGACAAAATCTTTCGCTATGGATTTCAGGCGAGGCTCCGCCGTCATCAGATGGATTTCCTTAGCAAATTCCGCTTCAAGCTTATCCTGTTGATCGACATCGATATCAGCGTTTTCGATGGCGTCAAGGATGCGGTCGGTGATCTCAGGATTGTGAAGATCGAGTATCTTTTCGCCGCGATTCTCATAATAGAGCGGAACGGTAGCACCGTCCTCCACGGCGCGTTTGAAATCATACACGGAAATGTAGCCGCCAAAAGTACGGGCTGTGATATTGTCGCTGGACAGGAGCGGAGTGCCGGTAAAGCCAATACGGGCCGCTGTCGGGAGCAGCTTCATCATGTTGTCGGCAAAGATACCGTACTGACTGCGGTGTGCTTCATCCGACATGATAATAATATCGTGGTCCGGGTAAATCGGCTGTTCGTCCGGCCTGTTGAATTTCTGTATCAGCGTGAATATGAAGCTCGGATTGCCTTTCAGCTTCGTGACGAGGTCACCGCCGCTTGTGGCGATAAACTGTGAGGCTTTCGTTTTACCGAGCAGACCACAGTTTTCAAAAGTGTCGCTGATCTGCTTGTTCAGTTCATCTCGGTCGGTAAGAACAACGATTGTGGGAGACCCTGCAAACTTGCGGCGGATCTTCTGGGCGAGAAAAACCATGGAATAACTCTTGCCGGAACCTTGTGTATGCCAGAACACGCCCAGCTTGCCGTCGTTGAGCTTCCGTGCCTCGTATGCCTTGACTGCTTCGTTGACACCGAGATACTGGTGGTTACGGGCAAGGATTTTCACCGTGTTGCCGCCGGAGTGGTCATAAAGAATGAAGTTCTCCAGCAGATCAAGGAAGTTCTCTTTTTTGCAGATGCCGCGCAGCATCGTTTCCAAAGCTACGCTGCCTTGCTCTTTTTCGTCAAGACGCTTCCATTCATGGAAGAATTCGTACTTGCTGCCCAACGTACCGACCTTGGCCTCGGTGCCGTTAGACAGTATAAGGAAGGCGTTGTAATAGAACAGATGCGGTATCGTATCCTGATAATCGGTATAGTTGTCATCGTAGGCGTTCTGAACGTCTACGGTGTTTTTCTTTAATTCCACAAAGAGGAGCGGCAAGCCGTTTACAAAGCCCACGATATCCGTGCGGCGGCGGTAAAGATCACCGTGTATTTTCAGTTCTTTTATGGCAAGGAAATAGTTGTTCTCCGGGTGGAGAAAATCGATCACGGCAGCTTTCTTTGTTTCCGTTTTGCCGTCCGGACGCTTTACTGTCACGGGAATGCCGTCGCGGATCAGGAAATACTTTTCTTCGTTGACCTGAAGGAGCGAGGCTGTGGACAAGCGTTTTTCGAGTGCGACCTGCGCTTCAAGTATCTGTGCCTCGGTGATCCAAGGATTTAGCTTTTTCAGAGCAGCACGAAAATACCGCACAAGCAGAATCTCTTTGTACGACTTCCTGCCAAAGGTACCGTTATCGCCCAGCACCTCCGTGTTATATGCAAATTTCACATCCCATTGGAGCTCGTCCCGGAGAAGGTTTCCGGCGCTTTCCTGCACAAGAATGTTTTCAGAGTAATCGTAGCTCACCTTTGCGCACCTCCTTCTCTGTTATTGGAAATTCCCAACATTTGCAGTTTCATCATTCTTTCATTAACGTTTTTTGGGGTATTTGCATTTTTTAATAGCAACTGCGACTTAGCATCAGATCGGCTGATTAAAGTCCATAGAATTGTAAAATTCGCTACCTGAATATCATTTAATGATAGAGATATCGAGTGCGTCTGCTCAATAGAATTATCATCCAAGAACATAAAAAGTCTTCTAAGAAGTCCGGCAATCATATCAGATACTTGAATATAAATATTCTCATGCGATTTGACAAACTGCCAGTTATTCATCAATTTGCCATCCTCATACAGCTGAATATTTGATAGTTTCTTTTCTACGGTCGGTTCTTCGTCAAAAATGTGATGCGATTTGCTGAATATCTCACATCTTTCCAAATAGAACAGATAGTATTCTGTAATTAATACACCGGGCTCATTATCCTGAATGAATGGCATTTTTTCAAGCGTTCCTGCCGTCTTTATCATTTGTCTGAATAGCTCCAGAAAAAAACCAGGATAGTAGTTGTCCTCATTATTATAGTTTTTAATTAATTCGCATAATTCGACGCAAAATGAGCAAATATCTTTAACATCGGGATAAGTATGTTTTACGAAGATGCTAACAACTTCATCTTGATGTCCAATAACAAAATCATATAGCGCACTTTTTATCTTCCAACAGTACATGATACATTGCGGATGTGTTTCCCAAAGAGAATCTACGATATCAACCAGTGAATAAAAGAGGTTGTTTAGCGTACTGTAATGAATATACAATCCACTATTAGCCAGCCAATTTAGGAATCCCGTTGCTCGATTGCTTTCTATAAAAGATAGGAAGTTATTGGAATTGTGATATAGGTGCTTGAATTTTATTTCTTTCTGACCTTCTTTATAGTCAAGAGCTGCATACAGTGCAGGAACATCAATATCAAAAGACTCCTCTTTATAAGCGACCCCGGCTAATACGAAGTCACCTTTTAATGCATCGCTATTATTAAAACCGGTTTCTGTAAGAGAGAACTTTCTGCAGTTACCGCTTTCATCATAATAGAACGTCATTTTTTCATCAAAAGGTGCAATCCCGTTCAGATCAAACACTGCTTTCTTTTGGTCTTCAACATTGATTTTAGTCATAACTACACCTCGATTTCGCCGCTCATCAGCTTGGGCAGCAGACGGTCACGGGCTTCGGAAGCAACATCTATCTGTTCCTGAAGTGACTCAATGCGAAAACAAATAGGATTAAAGACGTTATCGAAAGCTTCCATTACCGAACTTGATGGAACTAATATTGGAAGGTTCATAATGGCTTCTGGTTTAAGATGCAGGACATTCACACCATTAGCAAGAGGAGAAATCTTATAGCTGAATCCACCGTAAAGCATGGTCCCATATAGATAATTCTTCGAAACGCTTATCGGGATTAGTTTGATTAAATCCATCGAGAATGTCATTTTTTCTTTTAAATCTGGCACCATTGCTGTGTGACCTACAAGCCTACGTTCTTGGGTCATATCAGTTACTCCCATAATGATATCGCCGGGAGTTAATTGCTGTTCCTCTTTATATTTTCCGGTAAATCGTTTTTCCGCGTTTCTGTTATAACCTCCAAAAGCACTGATATTTTTAAGGTTTACCATTAATGTTCCTTGATTGTTACTTAATTCTTTGGACGTATATGATTTTCCCCTAATGAAAGTAAATACATCTGACGAGGGTCTGATTTCCCATCCTTCCGGCACACCGTCAACGATAGGCGTATCCTCATATCCGGGAAAGCGGAAATTGACAAACCACTCCTTGTACAGCCGCCGAGCAGCCTCTTCAAGTAGTTTGATTTGCTTCTGGTTGTTTTCGATGAGGTTGTCGTAGGCAGCAAGAATAGAAGACAAACGTTCTTGCTCTGCAAAATCCTCGTGAAGATCAATTTGGAACTTTCTGATGGTTCCAAGAAGAAGGTTTTTCTGCGCGGAGCCGTTTGAGCAATTAACAAAATCCGTCACACAGTTTTGCAATTTATAGTACAAATATGTTGGCAGGACAACCGAGATGTCTGGTTTTACGATAGCGACGCTCTTTTGGAAAGTTGTTCTATATGTTTCGGGGATGTCCTTTACTAAAGCCATTCTACCGATTGTCCCACTATTTGTTATTAAGATATCATTTGGCTCAAGTTGAGTCCTTTTATGTGTTTCGAGAAAAGCCCTTTCTGATATTTGTCTTGCATTAGCATAGTCAATCGTACCATTATTAACATCTTTGCAGCTAACAAAATAATACCCTGAATTCTCAGCCGGCTCACAATCACCGTGCTTTCCGTCAGTTATATTTAGAGTTATTTCCCGAAGGGTAACCGTCTTCATAGCCCCATCTCCTTCATGTTCTGCGAGATGGTGTCCATCAGATCGTTGGATTCAGCCTGAAGGGACAGAAGCTCCCTGTGAATCTCTGCCATTCGTTCGGCAAAATCCACGCCGTCATCCTCCATGGGAGCAACGCCTACATATGCACCGGGTGTGAGCGACCAGCCTTTTTCTTCGATTTCGGCAATCGTTGCCAGTTTACACAGGCCAAGGACATCGGCATAAATGCCGTCACCGAACTTCTCATAGAGCCAGTGCGCTTCCTTGGCAACGGTCAGCATATTCTCGATATAGGCAATTCTATCGCCGTACTGCTGCTGCACGCTCTTTTTGTCACGCTTCCCGGCAGCTTCCACTTCGGCTTTTGCCGTCTTGCGGAGCGCGGAGAGCTTTTCCTTCAGCGCAGAAACGATATCGACAAAGGATTCCTGATATACAGCATCTTTCAAATCGTCATTTTCAGCGGCCTCGGCTTCATCGTGCAGATAGTGGTGGTATTCCTGCAGCAGAGCTGTGTATTTTTCTGTCTCGCCGCGATAGAGCCACACGATGGCGTTCAGGTTCTTAAGCTGCCATTCGCTCCATTCATTCAGCGTGCGGTCTACAACAGTATAGTAATTACGGGCATCAATGAACAGAACCTTATCTCGGATTGCTTCGCCCTTCGCTTTATCGAAAAACCACAGGGAGCAAGGCAGCGATTTCGTATAGAAGAAATTATTACCGACGGAGATCATCACGTCAACGTGACCGGTCTTGATGAGCTTTTCACGGATATCCTTATCTTTGCCCTGACTGTCGGTAGCGGAGGATGCCATAACGAAACCGGCGCGGCCATGCTCGTTCAGATAGGAATAGAAATAGGAGATCCATAGGTAATTGGCGTTGCCGACCTCTTTGTTCTTGTTTACGCTCGGCAGACCGAACGGAAGGCGTCCGGCGTTTTCGCATGATTCGGCTTTGACCTTATCCACATTAAACGGAGGATTCGCCATGATGTAATCGCAGCAGCCGTTCAGGTTATGTGCGTCATGATAGAAGGTATTCGCCTCGTCACCGGATTTGATAACGCCTGTCAGCCCGTGCACCGCCATGTTCATAAGGCAGAGCTGTGCATTATATTCCACCTTCTCCTGTCCGTAGAAGGTCATGGTGCTGTTGGCGTTCATACCGGCGGCATTCACAAAATCTCCGCTCTGTACGAACATACCGCCGCTGCCGCACGCGCAATCAAGAAGAACACCCTGTTTCGGCTCGATGATGTTTACAATCATTTTTACGAGAGATTTCGGCGTGAAGAACACACCGTCATCAGAGGCGATGTTTTTGGCGAATTTATTGAGGAAGTATTCATATATGCGTCCGATGATATCACCGCCGACGTCATCAAGTGCGCTGTTATTGAAAATGCGAAGCAGCTCCGCCAGCAGTTCGTCGGAGAAGTCGGTATAGCTTTTCGGCAAAACGCCTGTGAGCTGTTCGCTCTGATCCTCGATCAAAGCCATAGCGTTATTTACCACTTCACCGAGGCTGTTCATCGGATGTCCGGCTTTATTGGCAAGTCCTGCCGCCGCGATATTCTCCGGCAGATTGACAAGATACTCGTACTGCGCCTCTTTCGGCAGAAACAGCGCACTCTTTGCGGAAAAGTCGCTGGCCTCCACGGGCATTACGCGTCCACCTCGTGAGGGACGGTCCTTCAGTATCTCGGCCTCTACCTTTTTAAAGCGGCTGTACGCATAGCGCAGGAAAATAAGCCCTAGCACGGGCATACAGTATTGATTCGACGTCAACTTTGACCCTGCACGAAGGAGATCGGCGGATTCCCACAGTTCCGCTTCCAGTTTCCGTATGTTAATCATCCTTTTTTTCTCCTTCCGGGTTATCAGGTATAAACTCCATCATATCGTTGGGGGAGCAGCCCATAGCGTGGCAAATGCTCTCTACCTTATCCAAGGCGATGTATTGCCCGTTCTTGATCTTCGTGATTATATTTGCGGAAATGTTCGCACGGCGCATCAGCTCCGCATTGGAAATATCCCGCTCGATCATCATATGCATTAGAGGTTTATAACTCACGGCCATATCATCAGCCTCCTTTTCAGAACTTAGATAATTTATTGTATCACACTTCCGTGAAAAAATCAATGAATATATTTTGAACTTTGGACCTCCGGGAATTTCTCGGAGGTTTTTTCATTTTCTTTCGTTCAAAACCGCTCCTTTTATCCAGTTGGTACTGGGAAGAGAAAAAATCTTCAGAATCGTTTGGCCAAATGACGATTTTTGTCCAGTGGGTACTGGAGAGAAAAAAGTTTCAGAATTTTTTGGTCAAAACGGATGCTCATGACCGGTGGGAAGTGAGAAGTAAAAATTTTCGGATTCTTTAGAGCAAACGGCAATTTTTGTCAAGGGGGTGCTGGAGAGAAAAAGTTTCAGAAATTTTTGGCCAAACAGCCCATTTCCCTCCAGTGGGTAGTGAAGAAAGAAAATTTGAAAATCTTTCGTTCAAAACCCTCCAGTGGGTAGTGGAGAGAAGAAATTTTCGGAAACCGTCAGTTTTGGCCCTCCGCCGAGGCTACCAGATGAGGGAACGAAATTTTTCTTCAAAAACCTTAGACCAAAACGGTTTCTCGTGACCGGTGAGAAGCGAAGGAAAGATTTTTTTCAAAAAAGTGGACCACTTGGACGGTTTTCCTCCAGTGGGTATTGAGGACGGGATTAACCCTCAGGAAAGGATGATCAGAAATATATATGAAAAGCTGCCACAGGAATTAAAAGAACGAGGTGCTTTCTGCCTCTGGAAATATGAGGAGCGAGACGGGAGCAGGACGAAGGTGCCGTATCAGCCGAACAGCTTCCGTGCGGATTCTGCGAATAAGGCCACCTTCACGGATTACGCCATCGCCGTCCGGCATCGGGCCGGATATGACGGTATCGGCATCGGCGTCTTCGGGGACATCTGCGCCATCGACATCGACAGCTGTGTCGAGGACGGTGTGCTGTCGGATATGGCCGAGGACATCATCGCACGGATGGATACCTATACGGAATACAGCCCGTCCGGGACCGGCGTGCGGATTCTGTTCAAAGCCTCGCTCCCAGCCTATGACAAGGATCGCTATTACATCAATAACCGCCAGATCAAGCTGGAGGTCTATGAATAGACAGCTGAATATCGATGCGGCCCTTGACAGCAGAATCACCGCACTCTACTGCAGATTATCCCGTGATGATGAGCTTCAAGGTGACAGCAACAGTATAAAAAACCAGAAAGCGATTTTACAGAAATATGCGGATGATAACAGATTCCGCAACACCCAATTCTTCGTGGACGAGGCTGTGATAATAGGACTAAAAACATTAAGGCTCAAAAAGTGCTGAAAATACGGCGTTTTTGAGCCTTGTCATATAAATAAGCGCAAATAGTACATAGCGCGTCTGTTTACCCAAAGTGGCGCTTGGGTCGGCAGGCGCGCTATTTTTATGCCCAGATGCGGGCGAAGGAGGTGTTATTGTGAAAGCATATGGGAAGTCGTGGGGCTACAACGTATATGACTGCCGGTACTGCCTGTACCGGAAAT
>OGON01002590.1_pt1 | contig 10834 bp, 6 predicted proteins | sample 1552671 | NCBI WGS metagenome assembly OGON01 (sample SAMEA2580136, study PRJEB22360) | human gut metagenome | biome: human gut; feature: human-associated habitat; material: faeces | place: Denmark | collected 2008/2010 | reverse complement strand
GTTGCTGGAGGCATGGAATAAATATCGGGTATTGTTGAATCGTGTTGATACATCAGTAGCTCTGGGTATGAAGCTGTTTGTAACTCATGTTACAGTAACATCCATTACTATCTCGAAGGTGCAAAATGTATATTGATTTGATATTTTATAAATTTACTTCGAATCTGGCACGTCAACTTTTGATTAAAGTAATATCAGTTTTCGGCGAAAAAAGGACCGTGTACATGAGACGATTTCATACAAGAATAACAAAAATATGAATATGCTCCCAATGCAATATATGTTTTGCATTGGGAGCAAATAGCGGAATATTTTGAAATTATTGTATTTCTGCTTCAGAATTTCCTGGGCAGTATATATTTTCTATTTTTTGTGGAGTGATCAGGTGATGTACAACTGCTTTATCTACACATAAATTAACTCCGGTGAGAGCTAATGTATGCCCATCACCATTTATTGTTAGTAACGGGCTGGAAAATTTCTCTGCCATCTTACGGGCATTAATCCAGGGCGTTGTTGGGTCGTATTTGTGTGCTACAAACAGTAAACCAGAGGGCAGAACAGTATTTTTCAGGCGAGTTTTGTTCAGGTCGCTATGTATTGGCCATAATTCACAAAAATCAGGTGAATCGGAACGTCCATTGTCAAAGTTAATAGCCGGGAAGGCATTCGCAAGAGCGTCTTTTCGGGATTTTCGCTCTTCTGGTGTTAATTGCTCATCCCCCTGATCTACACAGAGGATTACCCCCGAAGCATCGCTTGACTCTTCTGAGGCTATCGGAGCACTGAGCGCAGTTTCAATTTCATTACTGACAATCCCCTGAGAGAACTGGCGTATGGCAGTTGCAAGGGTTGGCCATGATGAACGCCATAGCAGAAGGTCTGTTGTTAATGATATGAGTTCATCTGAAGATATATTTTCTCCCTTACTGTCTAATAAAGGTTTGTGATGTAATTTTGATAATAGCTCATGGAACTGAGTTATTGCCTTATCTCTGTCTGAAGAAAGCGGGCAACTTTTTGTACGCGCACACCAGGATGCAAAGCGATCAAACGTTTCCTGATAACTCTGTGCCTGTTTGAGTTGCCATGTGAAGTTGTCCTCCAGGTCATCGATATCGACGACTCCATCAAGAACGATAGATCTTACGTTGTAGGGAAAACGTTCTGCATATAAGGCTGCAATTTGAGTTCCATACGAATACGCCACGGCTGTCAGTTGTTTATCCCCCAAGGCTTGCCTAATACGATCAATATCGTACACAGCCTCGTTAGAGCCGATATGGCGAATGACTTCGGCTCCGGTATTATGGATACAGGCATTAATTTTATTTAATACTTGTTGCTTTTCGGTTATGTTTTCCTGAGTCTCTATATCTGATTGCCGGCAGTTTATTGTCGGAGTGGACTGTCCGACGCCTCGAGGATCGAATCCAATAATATCCCATGACTCACGAAGATTTGTGACTGGCCAGTCAAAGTTAATATAAGGATTTATGCCTGGTAACCCGGGACCACCACTTATTATCAGGATACTTCCTTTATGCTTGCTTTTTGCCGGCAATTTTGTCAACGCTAGTTTGACTTGTGATTTTTTTTCATAAGAAGCATCTCCGCCTGTGTCTGTATATTTTAATGGAACAGACAAATAACCACATAGTAAGTCAGGAGACGGTTTTTCCTCACCAAACCAGTGGTTGAATTGACTGGCCATACAGGATTGCCACTGTATCTGCTGGGCAGATACGGTTACTGGTAAAAGTAACGTTAAAACAACTTTGAAATGAGTAATTATTTTTCGCATTGTGTCTCTGAATATCGGAATAAAGATAAAATTTGAATATATTGAGGTCTTGTGTTGCGGCAAGAGATTACACGTTATGACATAGGTTAAATACTTACAAAATTAGTGGATATTGTCTACTTGTAACTGTAAACAAATTCCCCGGGGTTATACAATACCACCGGGGAGAAAATCTGGTTAACTTCGTTAAAAGATGTACTTAAGACCAGCAGTAGTGATGAAGTTATAGTTTTCTATGCCTGCACCATTTTTGCTGTAGTCTGAAGTGTTATCATTGTGATCATAAAGTGAAGTATTACCTTTTTTATTCGTAACCCGATTCCATGCGCCTTCAACATAAACTTTTGCGTTAGGTGTTACGTAATAACCTGCATTGACTGCAACAGAATAGTAATTTTGGTCTTTGACTTTACTGCGATAAGTGATTCTTTTTCCTGGGTCATAGTGCTCATCGTTATCAGATGCTTCCACCCAGCCGCTGTATTTAAATGTGCCACCTAGCTCAAAATCTTCATAACGATAACTTCCAGTCAAGCCAATGTAGGGCATTTTAAAACGTTGTTTGTAGCCGATTGCTCTTTCTCCATTCGGGAAGGAGCCGATATCATCTCTGAATCCCTCCTCAGAACTGTAGATATAGGAACCACCTCTGGCTGTAAAGCTATAACGGCTTTCCTGATATCCGGCCATGAGTCCCAGGCGGTAATTGGGTTCGTTGAGGAGCCAGCCTTTGATATTCAGATCAAATTCGTTGGCATAATTGAGTTGTGTATCAGGGTGTCTACTTTCATCCGTCCAGGTTCCGGGGTTACTGGAATCCATCCAGTCCTGATCGACCATATTGCCACCTCGGCTGCCGAGAGTTGTCCAGCCAGCAGCCCCGATAGATATCTGGGGCATCAAATCCCAATTAATTGCACCTTTAATAATTGCAGCGTTATTGAATTTCCAGTCGAGTTGACTGACTTTTCGGCCTCCTTCTTCGGCTAGATAAACGCGCTCTTTTGTTTTTCCGCTCAGAGTTCCAAGACTAATGTCCGCATTTATGTTGTCAGGAGTAAACGATAAAGTCTCGGTAGAAGCAAAAGAGCTGATCGCAATAGGGGTTGTCAGGACTATTCCCAGAAGTTTCGCCCGCATAAAAGTTCTCCATTCAATCGTTTTAATGATTGAATATGTATTTTTTATATCTAACTTAATGAGTCAATTACATATTGCTCCACTGTTTATATTTTGTTTAGTATTGAATGATTATCACAATGCGCTATCTGTTTTTGGTTTAATTATCTGTTATTGTTTCATATTGCGGTTTTACTGTGTGGTTTTTTTATGCTTTTGTGGTGCTTTTATCTATTTAAGTGCCATGCCTTTAGAGGCATATAAGCGAAAATAGCATGAGGTTTATCCTCAATTACTATGTTTTTTAGTACAAAAAAGAGGGACAAAACTGAGACACATAAGGCCTCACAATGGCTTGCAAGGCTTTACATGTTTTGAGGTAGTGGGACGTGTGAGCGCAGAGATGGCGTGGTAAGTTGTTGACTTAAAATGTCGTTCTAGGAACTTCTAAGTCGTGGGCCGCAGGTTCGAATCCTGCAGGGCGCGCCATTTCTTCTTCATTTATGCCCGTCTTATCCGTTTCCGCTTTGCCCTTCACCACATCACTTTTTGTCGCTGTTTGGCGAGATAATTCAACGGTGTCAGGCCGTAAAACGCCTTAAAAACAGAGATAAAGTACGACGTGCTGCTATAGCCACATAATTGCGCCACCTGAGTGATATTTTTGTTATCCATCAATAACATCTGTACGGCGTAACGCATACGACACTCTGTGACAATCTGGCTATAGCTGGTATTTTCGTTTTTTAATTTCTTTTTGAGCAGGCTGGGGCTTAAACATAGCGAACTGGCGACAATTCGCAGATTCCAGTAATGCTGAATATCGCTTTGAATAATGCGGCAGACGCTGTCGCGGACGCTGCTGCGTAAGATATACATCAGTAGGGCAATAAACCGCGATTGCTCAAGAAAGTTAGACAATACGGTAAAAAGTAATGCGCGCGTCAACTCCGCTTCGCAGGGTTTGCTGGGTTGCTGCTTGCTGTGGTTGGCGGCTAGCCGGAACACTTCCGGTGTACGGCTATGACAAGCGATAACTGGGGTTGCCAGCCGCGACCAGGGCTTTACACAGGTTAAGTTCTTATTTAAAAACAACAGATAATCGTTGATGATGTTACGGTTGATGTGGGTGATTAATACGTGATTTAACGTTGAGAGTTCAATGACGTTATTGTTGCACGCGAAGGCGGCCAGGTAGTTTTTCGGAAGGGTAAACGTAGCATGGTTATTGACGCTTACCTCTACCTCTTTTTCGGTCAGGATCACCACGCAAGGTTCACTGCTGCTCAATTGCATTTCGCACTCCTCAGATATCAGAAACTCCGCTCAAAGGATCTATGCTTCCTGCATGAGTGATCGGCCCGTTCGCCGATAACGATCTTCTTTCTTTAGCACGCTTTTTAGCAATTAATCTTGATGGAATTCTGACGAGAGCGAAAGAGGTAAGCCAGGTCGTACCCGACTTACCTGGAGGAGATTTAATACTCGAGAATGCCGTGCGCGACGGGCAAATAGCGCAGAGAGAAATAGAGAGTGTCTTTACCGCAAGAGGAACGTTTCGCTAACAGCGAGGCGATCTCTGCGTCCGGTTTCGGTTTCGCTGTAAAGGTTTTGCCTTTGCCGGCGACAAACAGTTCATAAACAATGCCGCTTGCTGGGGCGGAACTTTGGCAATCGGCGCTGGCCTGTAGATAACGTTCACGCTGTTCAGCGGTCAGTTTATCCACGCCGCTGCCATCCTGTACCCAAACATTAACGCCGGTTGCTTTAACGTGTTCCAGCAGTTGGCGATAGCCATCGGGCGACATGTTTCCGGCGAAAAAACTACTGATATAAACCGGTTTTGCTGAAACATCGCTAATCAGCCGCTGCGCGTTGTTTAACCATGTTAGCAAAGGCTGACGGGCAGCTTCGCTGCGCCAGTTCAGGTCGTCAATTTCCGCGCTGATGTACCAGCCATCCGGCGTTACGCCAGGCGCGGCGCTCCATAATCTGGCTTGCTGGAGATCGGCAGCCAGCAGGCGATTAAGATAGCTTTCCAGCGCTGCGGACGACTGTTTCTGGTGCATAAAAAATTCCGGATCGGCGTTCAGCCCGACAATCAGCTTCAGGCCAGCCTGTTGCGCAGCTGCGGCACGCTTAAACAATAACGCGCGCTGTTCTGGCTGGGTAAATGCATCGCCGTAACGGGTCCATTGCAAAACCAGGGTATCGAAGCCTTGCAAACGTAACTGACTCATCAGCCCCTGCCACTGGGTATCGGTAACCTGACTATCTCGGTTTTGTGGTTGCCAGATAATACCTTTCATCGCAAAGGAAAAAGGGCTGACCAAAAGCAGTGTCAGCAATACGAAAATGAACTTACGCATTTACCAGTGCACTCCAATGGTGAGAAACGCGTTGTTGCGCTCTCCGTTACGTTGATTAATCGCCTTAAAGGTATGTTGATACTCGACGCCGAGACTGACTTTGTGCGGCCAGGCGTCGTAGTGCGTCTCGCCGGTCCAGATATTCCAGCGGACCCCGACTCCGCCAAGCTGCGCGCCCTGAGTGCCTTTATCACGATAGCCGTTGTCCTGAACGTGAGCGTAAGGCTCAATAGTCTGTCCGTTAGCTACCTTCTGATGCCAGCTGACGCGATAATCTGCCGTCCACGCCTGAATATCCTGGCGGATATATTGCGCCGCATCGAGGTACAGGTTTTGGGCAAACCAGCCTGAACCGTTCGGGTGCCATTCGTCGCTGTATTTGCCGCCATTAAAGAATGAGGCGCTGGCGCGCAGCATGGTATCGGATGCGCCATTTTGCCCGTTCAGCGGCAACTGCTGTTCGACGGCGAGGAAAAAGATCTGATCGCGCAGCGGCTTCCAGCGCAGACCGGTGCCGGACATCGGATTTTTCACCGGCATCATCACCCCGTTTTCTCCGGTATCGGCAAAGACGCGGCTATAAACTGAGAGCAGGTCGCCTTCCAGCAGCATATTGCGTCCGATGCGGTACTCGGCTTCCAGTTGCCCGTAGCTACGATAGCTTTTCCCTGGCGCTGCGCCGCCGACATTATTGTTAGCGGTGCTCATTGCCCCGGAACGCAAGCCGATAGAAGAATCGAAACTGAACGTCCAGCGGCGACCGACCTCCTCATGCAAACGGCGGAAATTGAAGCGTTGCTGATTTTGCTCTGGGGTCAGTGGGGTTATCAGCGCCTGATTATCAATGTCATCAATCACCAGCCGGGCGTAGTGCTGCGTCGCAGGCATGTCATCCAGACGCTGGTTCACGTAGGCCAGTTGTCGGATCAGTGCCGGATCGTCCGGAAGCCCTTTATGCGCCTGTTCGAGCATTTCCCGCGACTGTGCGATATCACCGCTATCCCACAAGGCGTAACCAAGCGCTGCCTGGATGTTGCTATTATTCGGTTCCAGTTCCAGCGCGGCGCGCAAATCACTCACCGCCGCCGGGACATTATGACGTTGGCGATAAATTGTCGCCCGCGCAACGTAAGCGTTGGCAGAAGGGGCAATATTGATTGAGCGCGTGAGATCGCTCAGTGCGAGTTCCGGCTGACCAGGAATGTAACGTTGCGCATGCAGCCACCAGTAGAGGGCATTGTTTCCCAGTCCACGTTGTTCTGCCTGTTGTAGCCAGCGATCGCGAGCTGCACCATTTCCTGCCGCCTGGGCGGTATTGGCAGCAGCAAGCAGATCCTCATTGCTCATGTCGTGAAGACTGATTTTCTGCCAGGCCGCCAGTGCGGTGGCGTAGTCCTCAACCTGATACGCCTGATAGGCTACCGCACGATGTTGCCAGGCGTTCGGTTGTCGTTGTTCGGCCTGAAGCCATGCATACAGCGCCACACCGGGTAGCGTGTCCCGATAACACTTTGCCAGACGGTTCCAGGCGGCGGCATCGTAGGAAGGCGACATATCGCCCAGCAAGCGAACTATTGCCGGGCAATTATCTGCAATACCCGGCAACTGACTTTGCCACTGACGTTGCTCCGCCAGCGGTAAGGGTTTCGATAAAATCGCCACCTTCGCCGGCGTTGCCAGGTAAGGATGACTTTCCAGCAGAGACGCCAGTCGCGCCATTAAAGTCTGGCTGACACGCGCATCGCCCTGGAAAGGATAGCGTTGCAGCAATAAATCGGCAGCTTCGCGTGACTGCTCGTTCTGCATCAGTTGCCAGGTCAGTTGATCCAGGCGGGTAAGATTTGCCGGTTCTTGCTGATACAGCAATCGTGCCAGACGCAGAGATTCAGCCTTGTTACGGGTCGCCACGCTGACAGCATAACGCTCCTCAAGCATTTCATTGGCGGGGAGGGTGGCGAGCAGTTTTTGCGCTGCGTCGTACTGACCTTCTTTTAACAGCACCGGTAGCGTCGCGCCAACAACATACTGGCGGTTATCGGCAAACTGCACCGTATAATTCGCCAATGCCTGAACGGGGTTGGCGCTGTATTTAGATAACAGATAGAGCCAACTTTTCTCTTGTGCGTCCGTGGTAAACAGCGGCTTATTTTCATTGAGATAATGCTGGAGGCGTGCTTTTTCGCCACGATAAGCCAGCGCGGTCGCGTAAGTAATATATGACTGAGGATCGGTGAAGATCCCCTGTGATTGCAGTGCCAGGATCCGATCGTCCAGCTGCTCGGCAAGAAGCACGTCAAACCACTGACGGCGTTCTGCCGCGCTTAATGTGTTCTGCTGGCGTGCTTCATTGTATAGCGTATCTGCCTGGGACCATTGTTTCAGGTAGATTGCCCGTTGCAGCAGATCGGTTCGCAGCGTTTTTCCTTCTGGCGATGCAGCAAACGTCGCATCGTTCAGTTGCGCTCTGGCGACAGGTAATTGTGCCAGCCGCAGGGCATTCTGCCCGACTTCACTGCGACAACGCAGGGTCGGCGCAGCGTCGCACGCTTTTTGCTGGGCAAGCAGTTCTTCAACAGTCGTAACGCTTTTCACTTCAACCGGAATAGCCGCCAGACTGCGCTCAAGTCGGGCATCTCCTGGGTGACGTTTCAGTTGATCCTCAAGCAACAGCCGCGCCCGGTCATCATGACCAAAATGGCGATAGGCTTCCGCAAGGTATAAAGTCAGCGGAATATTATCCGGCACCTGCTGGTGTATATATTCAAATTCGCGGATGGCGGTTGCTTCGTCGTTATTTTTCTGTGCCTTCAGCGCCTTATCGAGACGGGGATAAATAACAAAATGGCGATAATCGCTCAGCCCCAGCTCTTCTGCGCTGGTGCCGATATTGTCTGCGAGTGCGCTGGTACTCAATAAAGACGTCAGCAGTAAACCAGACCATCCGATGACGCGATTAAGGTTATTCTCCTTCATTTTCGGACTCCAGTTGCGCAACCTGTTCTGTGTTTAAACCTGCTTTGAGTAATAGTGATTGCATCGAAACTTGTAATTCGCGTTGAATTGTCAGGACGCGATCCAACGTTTCCTGGCTGATAACGCCTTCGGTGACCAAAAACTTGCCGAGCGGCAGAGAACTGCGTTCATGGCGCAATAACAACACGTTAATTGCTGAACGATTAATATGACCGAGCGTGGTCAGTATTTCGGCGAACAGGAACTGATGCGGCACATATTGCCGCCAGATTTCACCGGTCTGCTGTTCCGTGAGCCACTGATGCTGAACCGCATTGTACAACATTGCCCGCGGATCGTGACCGCGTCGGCGTGCATACCAGTGACGTAACCCCGTGACAATTTGTCCCCGCAGAACAATGACGTAACGCACTTTGCGTCCGACTTTACGCGTCAGGGCCGCCAGCGAAACCGGGTCAATACCATCTTCACTGCCGACAATTAACTCATCATTTTCCAGACGCAGCGGCAGTACTGCATAATGCAGCGCTACGGAGGCTGGCATTTCGGCAATCAGCGAGGACGGGATCTGCCAGGCATCGATGGATTCCCACGCCACGCCGTTTTGCTCTGCCAGCGCCTGCATCAGCATTGAACCGCCCAGGCGTAGACCTTCGACGCGATTACGCAGTGCTGTATCGAGTTGTTCTTCAGTGATGACCTGATTTTCCAGCAGAATTTGGCCTAACGGGCGCAACGAGCGGGTATCGCCAGTCACGCTGGGGAAGTCATGCGTTGTTTTATCCCACGCGACGCGACGTGGATCGCCGTGTTGAAGTACCTGTTTTAGCGCGCGCCAGTTGGCCATGAAGTTAATCAGGTTGCCCCAGAAAAGACGCAGGACAGATAGCAGCCCCTGCGTCAGACCGTAGTAGCCAGTGACGAAAATCACCCGCTGCACGATGCGGTTAACCATCAAGCCAAAGTTTAGCCACAGCAGGGTCATTAACCATGCGCTGCCGCTAAAAATAGAAAGGAAATGCCAGGCATTGGGCCACAAACTTTCATACGCCAGCAACAGCAAAAGCTGGAGCATCACCAGCATCGCGAGGAAGCTGACAAAGTTACTGATTGCCCCTTTGCGGTCGCGCCAGAGAAAGTAGTTCAGCGTCAGGCTGGAGGTCCATTTGTGGGTTTTAAAGCCCTGGAAAACAATGCCGATGATCCAGCGAGATTTTTGTCGAACTGCAGTCGAAAAGGTATCGGGGAAATATTCGCGCACGCAGATCATGTTTGACGTCCGTGCGTGCTGTAAAAATTTGCGCTGCTCGCGTTCTTTGGCTTCGTCCACCACCGGAAAACGGACAAAAATTTCCGTCATACCTTTCTCTTTCAGGCGGAAACCAATGTCGTAATCTTCAGTCAGACTCTGCACGTCGAAAGCAATACCGTCACCGTCAGCTAACAGAGCGGTCACGGCGCGGCGGCTGAAACAGGTGCCGACGCCTGCGCTGGGCACTTGTCCGGCGAGGGCTTCACGCACCGGAACATCTTTGCCATGCAGCTCTGAAAACTCATCAATGTAAGTCATGCTGGTGAAGTGCGTCCATTCGCGTTCGAACGGATACACCGGGATCTGAATCAGATCTTTACGCTCGACCAGATAGTTGAACAGACGCAATTCCATCGGTGAAATCACATCTTCGGCGTCATGCAGAATAAAACCAGCAAAAGCGAAATTGGCGCTACGTTCAAACTGGGTGATGGCGTCCAGCACGTTGTTCAGACAGTCGGCTTTGCTGGTGGGACCAGGACGCGCGCAGACTACCTTATGCACGTTCGGAAAGCGAGCGCACACTTCGTCAACATCACGTTGAGTATCGGGGTCGTTGGGGTAGGTGCCAACAAAGATATGATAGTTTTCGTAGTCGAGCGTGGTCGCCGCCAGCTCGGCCATATTGCCGATGACGCCCGTTTCATTCCACGCCGGAACCATAATCGCTAACGGTTTTTCATCTGGTTTATACAGTTCGCGGTAACTCATTCGCGGGTAGCGGCGATAAACACTCAACTTGCGTTTAATGCGGCGTACCCAGTAGACGACATCAATAAAAAAATCGTCCAGCCCGCTGATGAACATGATGACCGCTAACGTTATCGCGATTACTTTTAAGCCGTAGAGCCAGGTTGCAAAAACATCAAGAAGCCAGTCCACACAAAAACCTTACATTAACGCTGGTTATGTTTAGGGTGGCGTATATTAAGGTTTTTTATGAATTGTGACAGCTTTTTACCATTAATAGGTATGACTATTGCGGCACGTTATTTTTACACTGGTTATAAAAGTTGCCGTTTGCGTAGAATGTAGACAAAAGCATGGTGTCAAGGAGGGGAGGTTAACGTCATAGTGAAAAGGAGCGGTGGCACCGAGCAGGTCATAATGTAGTGGAAGTGCCTGGAGGAGGTGAGCAGGCAGGGCAAGATTACGAAAGCCCGCTCCCCGCAAGGACTGACGCGAGATAGTTTCTGTCCATGGCTGCTTTTCGCATCTTACGTCTTAACCCTGCCTTGAATACCTTATCATTCGTCA
>OGON01002588.1_pt1 | contig 10835 bp, 5 predicted proteins | sample 1552671 | NCBI WGS metagenome assembly OGON01 (sample SAMEA2580136, study PRJEB22360) | human gut metagenome | biome: human gut; feature: human-associated habitat; material: faeces | place: Denmark | collected 2008/2010 | reverse complement strand
CGTCAAGCACCGTTCCCGATACTTCCATTGTATCGATCTGCGCACCGGTAGAAAAAGTAAATGCAAAATTACCCAGAGGATTGCCTTCGTTATTATCGACGATGGCATCCGAGAAATCTATAGTATAGGTAGTATTAGGCTTTAGTGAGTCAAGCAGATTCACTTGTATTTTCTTTCCGGAAGCCTTTATCTCCGGTTGTTGAATCTGAGGAGGAGAAACAACCACTTTCTCGGTTGCTTTCTCTAGCTTAATAAACTCATCGAACTGAAGAGAAACTTTAGTCCTCTTATTATTAATCGCACCTGCAGCAGGGGTACTGCCGACAAAACGCGGAGGATCGTAATCCTTAGGCCCGCCTTCCGGCCGTCCAATGCTGGCACAGGAGTACAATATAGCCACCAGTGCAATCACCGGAAGAGCTTTGCGCACGATATGTTTTATCTTTTGATTCTCAAATTGTAACATGTTGCAAAAATAAACGTTCTTCACCAATAAACACTACACTTTCTAGCTAATTTATTAAAAAGTAGCCTTAAATGAATGATTATTGGTCCTTATCTTGTTAATAAATCCCTATCTTTGACTCCCGAAATTCAAACCTAATACAAAAAACCCATGAAGAAACAACTACTTTCCTGCTGTTTGGCTGCACTAGGACTAACAACAGCCATCCAAGCACAAAACTTTAACGAGTGGAAAGACCCGGAAGTGAATTCCGTAAACCGCTCCGCAATGCACACTAATTATTTCGCCTATGCATCGGCTGATGAAGCTAAAGCGGGCAGCAAAGAAGACTCTCAGAATTTTATGACTCTGAACGGTCTCTGGAAATTTAACTGGGTAAGAAATGCAGACGCACGCCCGACAAACTTTTATCAGACAAGTTTTAACGACAAAGGCTGGGACAATATTAAAGTACCCGCCGTTTGGGAATTGAATGGTTATGGCGATCCGATTTACGTAAATGTCGGCTATGCCTGGAGAAACCAATTTCAGAACAATCCTCCCCTTGTCCCCACAGAAAACAATCACGTAGGCTCTTACCGAAAAGAAATCGTTCTTCCTGCTGACTGGAAAGGAAAAGACATCTTTGCCCACTTCGGCTCGGTAACTTCCAATATGTATCTTTGGGTAAACGGCCGCTACGTAGGCTATAGCGAAGACAGCAAACTGGAAGCCGAATTTGATCTGACCAACTACCTGAAACCCGGCAAAAACCTGATTGCCTTTCAGGTGTTCCGTTGGTGCGACGGCAGTTATCTGGAAGATCAGGACTTCTTCCGTTATTCCGGCGTAGGACGTGACTGCTATCTGTATGCACGCGACAAGAAACGCATTCAGGATATCCGCGTCACTCCCGACCTGGACAGCCAGTATAAGGATGGTACACTGAACATAGCTATCGACATGAAAGGCAGCGGCACTGTAGCTCTTGACCTGACAGACGCACAAGGAAAAAGTGTAGCCACAGCCGATCTGAAAGGTTCCGGCAAATTGGACACGACTATCAACGTGGCCAATCCCGCCAAATGGACTGCTGAAACACCCAACCTCTACACATTGACCGCTACTCTGAAAAATGGAAGTACCATTACTGAAGTGATCCCTGTCAAGGTAGGTTTCCGCAAGATCGAACTGACAGGCGGACAAATACTCGTCAACGGCCAACCAGTACTCTTTAAAGGAGCAGACCGTCACGAAATGGACCCGGACGGAGGTTATGTCGTTTCCCTCGAACGTATGATACAAGATATCAAGGTTATGAAACAGCTTAATATCAATGCTGTACGTACCTGCCATTATCCGGACGACAACCGCTGGTATGACCTTTGCGACCAATATGGTTTATACGTGGTAGCCGAAGCCAATGTCGAATCTCACGGAATGGGATATGGAGACAAGAGCCTTGCCAAAAACCCCATTTACGCAAAAGCACACATGGAACGTAATCAACGCAATGTACAGCGTGGTTACAACCATCCGTCCATCATCTTCTGGTCATTGGGTAACGAAGCCGGTATGGGACCTAACTTCGAACATTGCTATACATGGATCAAGAACGAAGACAAGACACGTGCCGTACAATATGAACAAGCGGGAACCAGCGAATTCACCGACATTTTCTGCCCGATGTATTATGATTACAATAACTGTATCAAATATTGTGAAGGCAACATTGACAAACCCCTTATCCAATGCGAATATGCACACGCTATGGGCAACTCACAAGGTGGATTCAAGGAGTACTGGGACATCACCCGCAAGTACCCGAAATATCAAGGTGGATTTATCTGGGACTTTGTCGACCAGTCCTGCCATTGGAAAAACAAAGACGGTGTAGCCATCTACGGCTATGGAGGCGACTTTAACAAATACGACGCTTCGGACAATAACTTCAACGACAACGGCTTGATCAGTCCCGATCGTGTACCGAACCCACACGCTTACGAAGTAGGATACTTCTATCAGAATATCTGGACTACTCCGGCCGATCTTTCCAAAGGTGAGATCAATATCTATAACGAGAACTTCTTCCGTGACTTATCCGCATTCTATTTGGAATGGCAGTTACTGGCTAACGGAGAAATCGTACAAAACGGCATCGTATCAGACCTGAATGTAGCCCCGCAACAGACTGCAAAACTTCTGCCATTCGACACAAAGAACATCTGTTCTTGCAAAGAGTTACTTCTGAACGTCAGCTACAAGCTAAAAGCTGCCGAAACATTGCTTCCTGCGGGAGAAACCATCGCCTATGACCAGATGAGTATCCGTGACTACAAGGCACCGGAACTAAAACTGGAAAACAAGCAGTCCTCCAATATCGCAGTCGTAGTTCCCTCTTTCCAGAATAACGACCGCAACTATCTGATTGTTTCCGGCGAAGACTTCACGCTCGAATTCAACAAGCACAACGGCTACCTCTGCCGCTATGACGTCGACGGAATGCAACTGATGGAAGACGGAAGCGCACTGACTCCCAACTTCTGGCGTGCTCCGACCGACAACGACTTTGGAGCAGGATTACAACACAGATATGCCGCATGGAAGAATCCGGAACTGAAACTGACTTCATTGAAGCATGATATAGAAAACGAACAAGCAGTGGTTCGCGCAGAATACGACATGAAATCTATTGGTGGAAAGCTATTCCTGACGTATACCATCAATAATAAGGGAGCAGTAAAAGTGACTCAAAAGATGGAAGCAGACAAGAGCAAGAAGGTTTCCGATATGTTCCGTTTCGGAATGCAGCTGCGTATGCCTGTCACCTTTAATGAGATAGAATATTACGGACGCGGACCAGGTGAAAACTATTCTGACCGTAACCACGCCGCAAGGATCGGCAAGTACCGCCAGACCGTAGAAGAACAATTCTATCCATACATCCGCCCGCAGGAAACCGGTACCAAAACTGATATCCGTTGGTGGAGACTGCTTAATATCGGCGGCAACGGACTGCAGTTTGTAGCCGATGCACCGTTCTCCGCTTCCGCACTGAATTATACAATCGAATCATTGGATGACGGTGCCGGCAAAGACCAGCGTCACTCACCGGAAGTAGAAAAAGCCAACTTCACAAACTTCTGTATTGATAAGGCACAAACGGGACTCGCCTGCGTAAATAGCTGGGGTGCTATCGCTTTGGAAAAATACCGTCTTTCATATCAGGATTATGAGTTCAGTTTCATAATGAATCCTGTATATCATAAACTGAAGTAAAAAACATAGTTAAAAAACACGGTATCAGAGTACAAGAATACCGAATTTAAAGTACTTTTGCAGCCGGAAACTTATTTCATGGAATAAGTTTCCGGCTTTTCTTCCTTAGATCATCTATCCATACAATGAATGTACACAGCGACGAACGCACAATTTTAAAAAACAGATAAATATAAAGTATGAAAAGTAGAATTGTTTTTTTTGCATTTTGCTTAGCCCTCTTGTCTAGTTGCGGCAATAAGGGCAATGACACAGGGAAAGTCCCAGAATATGCAGTACAAGAATTACAGAAGACAACTGCAGATCTAATGAAAGCTTATCCGGCTACTATCAAAGGTAGACAAGACGTAGAAATCCGCCCGCAGGTATCGGGATTCATCACAAAGTTATGTGTAGATGAAGGAGCAACCGTTCGCAAAGGACAGCTCTTATTCATCATAGACCCTACTCAGTATGAAGCAGCAGTACGCACAGCAAAAGCTTCAGTTGCAACAGCAGAAGCAGCCGTGAATACACAACAAATGACTGTTGACAATAAGATCGAACTGAACAAGAAACAGATTATCAGCGATTATGACTTGTCAATGGCGAAGAACTCACTGGCACAGGCTCAGGCACAACTCGCCCAGGCTAAAGCACAGCTGACCACAGCACAACAAAATTACTCTTTCACACAAGTAAAGAGTCCTTCAGACGGCGTTATCAACGACATTCCTTATCGTTTGGGAGCACTCGTAAGCCCCTCTATGGCTACGCCAATGACTACAGTATCTGAAATAGACGAAGTATATGTATACTTCTCTACAACTGAAAAAGAACTGCTGGCTATGACCAAAACCGGAGGAACCATCAAAGAAGAAATCAGTAAAATACCAGCCATCAAACTACAATTGATTGACGGCACAACATATGATGCAGAAGGAAAGGTAGACGCTATCACAGGAGTGATCGACCAGTCAACCGGTTCTGTTAGCATGCGTGCTATCTTCCCTAACAAGGAACATATGCTTCGTAGTGGTGGAACTGCCAACGTTCTGATCCCTTATAATATGGAGAACGTTATCAGCATCCCACAATCGGCTACTGTAGAAATCCAGGACAAAAAGTTCGTTTACGTTCTGCAGCCGGACAACACGGTGAAATATACCGAGATCGGTATATTCAACCTGGACAACGGAAAAGAATATCTGGTAACTTCCGGACTGAACCCCGGCGATAAAATCGTAGTCGAAGGTGTACAGAGCCTGAAGGACGGCCAAAAAATACAACCAATCACGCCGGCTCAAAAAGAAGCGAACTATCAACAGCATTTGAAAGACCAGCACGACGGAAATTTAGCTACAGCTTTCAACTAATAATTTAGATAATCGTATGAAATTAGATAAATTCATTAACCGTCCGGTACTATCAACAGTTATTTCCATTTTGATAGTTATCCTAGGTGCTATCGGATTGGCAACACTGCCTATCACACAGTATCCGGACATTGCGCCTCCTACCGTATCGGTAAGAGCCACATATACGGGTGCCAGTGCATCAACCGTATTGAACTCTGTAATTGCCCCTCTGGAAGAGCAGATCAACGGTGTAGAAAACATGATGTACATGACTTCCAACGCATCCAATACCGGTTCCGGTGATATCTCGATCTACTTCAAACAAGGAACTGATCCGGATATGGCTGCCGTTAACGTACAGAACCGTGTTTCCATGGCACAAGGTTTGCTACCTGCCGAAGTTACCAGAATTGGTGTGACTACTCAGAAACGTCAGACATCCATGCTGGTAGTATTCTCTCTTTACGATGAAACCGATACATATACAGATGCTTTCATCGAAAACTATGCAAAAATCAACCTGATTCCTCAGGTTCAACGTGTACAGGGTGTAGGTGATGCCAGTGTGATGGGTCAGGACTACTCCATGCGTATCTGGCTGAGACCGGACGTAATGGCTCAGTATAAACTGATCCCCAACGATGTATCTACCGCTTTGGCTGAACAGAATATAGAAGCGGCTCCGGGACAATTCGGTGAACGTAGTAACCAGACTTTCCAATATACCATTCGTTACAAAGGACGTCTGCAACAGCCGGAAGAGTTTGAGAACATTGTCATCAAGTCTCTGCCTAACGGTGAGGTACTTCGACTGAATGATATTGCGGAGATTCAGCTGGACCGTCTGGGATATAACTTTACCAACCGTGTAAACGGACACAAAGCTGTAACCTGTATCGTTTATCAGATGGCTGGTACAAATGCTACGCAAACCATCACTGATATCCAGAAATTATTGGATGAAGCATCCACAACACTGCCTTCGGGATTGAAGATTAACGTTTCCATGAACGCCAACGACTTCTTGTTCGCTTCTATCCACGAAGTGTTGAAGACATTGATCGAGGCATTTATTCTAGTATTTATCGTAGTATATATCTTCTTGCAGGATTTGCGTTCTACCTTGATTCCGACCATTGCTATTCCGGTAGCCCTTATCGGTACATTCTTCGTACTGTCACTGATCGGATTCAGTTTGAACTTGCTGACCCTGTGTGCCCTTGTGCTTGCCATTGCGATCGTGGTCGATGATGCGATTGTGGTTGTCGAGGGTGTACATGCCAAGCTCGATCAGGGATATACATCCGCCCGTCTGGCATCTATCGATGCGATGAACGAATTGGGTGGTGCTATCGTATCTATCACACTGGTCATGATGTCCGTGTTTATTCCGGTAAGTTTCATGGGTGGTACGGCAGGTACGTTCTATCGCCAATTCGGTTTGACAATGGCTATCGCTATCGGTCTGTCCGCATTGAACGCCTTGACACTGAGTCCGGCATTGTGTGCCGTTCTTCTGAAACCGCATACTGATCATGGAGATAAGAAACAAACACTTGTTTCTCGCTTCCACACTTCTTTCAATGCCGCTTATGACTCTATATTAAAGAGGTATAAGAAACGCGTACTCTTCTTTATCCAGAAAAAGTGGTTGTCAATGGGACTGGTGGTTCTCTCTATCGTATTGCTGATCTTCTTTATGAACACTACTCCGACAGGTATGGTCCCTAATGAAGATACCGGTACGCTGATGGGAGCTGTAACACTACCTCCGGGTACATCACAAGACCGCTCGGAACAAATACTGGCACGTGTAGACAGTCTGATTGCTGCGGACCCTGCCGTAGCTTCACGTACATTGATCTCCGGTTTCAGTTTCATTGGTGGTCAGGGACCGTCTTACGGTTCTTTCATTATCAAACTGAAAGACTGGGATGAACGCTCCATGATTCAGAACTCAGACGTTATCGTCGGTTCTTTATACATGCGTGCGCAGAAGATTATCAAGGAAGCACAGGTATTGTTCTTCGCTCCTCCTATGATCCCCGGTTACTCGGCATCTACGGATATCGAGGTGAACATGCAGGACAAGACAGGTGGTGACCTGAACAAATTCTTTGATGTAGCCAACAACTACACCGCAGCATTGGAGGCACGTCCGGAAATTAACTCTGCAAAAACGACCTTCAACCCGAACTTCCCGCAATATATGATTGATATTGATGCGGCAGCTTGTAAGAAGGCAGGTATCAGCCCAAGCGATATTCTTAGCACGATGCAGGGATATTACGGAGGTTTGTACGCATCCAACTTCAACCGTTTCGGTAAGATGTACCGTGTAATGATCCAGTCGGACCCGTTATCACGCAAGAATCTGGAATCACTGAATAATGTCAAGGTTCGTAACAACCAAGGCGAAATGGCTCCGATTTCCCAGTTCATCTCTGTAGAGAAGGTATACGGACCTGATATTATCAGCCGTTTCAACTTGTATACTTCCATGAAGGTGATGGTAGCTCCAGCTTCCGGTTATACTTCCGGTCAGGCACTGGCTGCACTGGCAGAAGTGGCCAAAGAAAACCTTCCGGCAGGTTACACCTATGAACTAGGAGGTATGGCTCGTGAGGAAGCACAAAGTAGCGGCAGTACGACTGGTTTGATCTTTATCCTTTGTTTCGTATTCGTTTATTTGCTGTTGAGTGCTCAGTACGAAAGTTATATTCTTCCGCTGGCCGTATTGTTATCCATTCCGTTCGGTTTGCTAGGCAGCTTCCTGTTCGTCAACGGAATGAGCGCGATCGGTAGTATATCGGCCTTGAAAATGATACTCGGTACCATGTCCAACAATATCTATATGCAGATTGCGTTGATCATGTTGATGGGTCTGTTGGCAAAGAACGCGATCCTGATTGTAGAGTTTGCCCTCGACCGTCGTAAGATGGGTATGAGCATCACATGGGAAGCCGTTCTGGGTGCCGGTGCCCGTCTCCGCCCGATCCTGATGACCTCATTGGCTATGGTAGTCGGTCTGCTTCCGTTGATGTTCGCATTCGGTGTAGGTGCCCACGGTAACCGTACACTGGGTACAGCTTCTATTGGTGGTATGTTGATCGGTATGATCTGCCAGATCTTCATCGTTCCTGCTTTGTTCGTAATCTTCCAGTACCTACAAGAGAAGGTTAAACCGATGGAATGGGAAGACATCGACAATACGGATGCCGTAACTGAGATTGAACAATACGCTAAATAATGAAATTCGATATGAAGAAACAGATTCTATATATGTTGTGTGCAACTGCTCTCCTGAGCAGCTGCCACATCTATAAGTCGTATGACAGACCCGAAGATATTACCGCTTCCGGCCTGTATCGTGATCCGGCAGCGGACAATGATACATTAGCTTCGGATACCACCAACTTCGGTAACCTGCCGTGGAGAGAAGTCTTCACCGACCCACAGCTCCAGTCTCTCATCGAACAGGGACTGAAACAAAACACTGACCTCCTTTCCGCTGCATTGAACGTCAAAGCGGCAGAAGCGTCTCTGATGTCAGCCCGACTGGCTTATGCACCGTCCATCGGTTTGTCTCCACAGGGAACAATCAGCAGTTTTGACAAGAACGCAGCAACTAAAACGTACTCATTGCCGGTTACTGCCAGTTGGCAAGTAGACCTGTTCGGGCAACTGCTGAACTCCAAACGAAATGCACAAGTCACCCTGAAACAGACAAAGGCTTATCGCCAGGCTGTACAGACACAAGTTATTGCCAACATTGCCAACATGTATTATACCTTGCTTATGCTCGACCGCCAGCTGGAGATCACTCAGGCTACGGCTGAGGTACTGAAGCGTAATGCTGAAACCGTACAGGCACTTTCGGAAAGATCGACCTACACATCTGCCGCTTTAGCACAAAGCAAAGCTGCCTATGCACAAGTAGTGGCTTCCATCCCCGACATCGAGCAAAGCATCCGCGAAACGGAAAATGCCCTGTCTACCTTCCTGGGAGAAGCTCCGCACGCGATCAAACGTGGTGTACTGGAAGCACAGGCACTTCCTGAGGAACTTTCCGCAGGGATTCCTTTGCAGTTGTTATCTAACCGTCCGGACGTAAAAGCAGCCGAAATGTCCTTGGCAAGCTGCTATTATAATACGAACTCTGCCCGTGCCGCTTTCTATCCGCAGATCACTCTCAGCGGTTCTGCCGGATGGACGAACAGTGCAGGTTCCGCCATTATCAATCCGGGTAAGTTACTGGCTTCCGCTATCGGTTCACTGACTCAGCCATTGTTCTACCGTGGTACGAATATCGCCCGCCTGAAAGCAGCGAAAGCACAGGAAGAACAAGCTAAATTATCTTTCCAGCAAACGTTGTACAATGCCGGAAGCGAAGTCAGCAATGCGCTAAGTTTATACCAAAACACCAGTAAAAAGGCTGAATCCCGCCAAATGCAGGTAGAATCTGCCAAGAAAGCTTCGGAAGATACAAAAGAATTGTTTAACTTAGGGACGTCAACCTATCTGGAAGTATTGTCGGCACAGCAATCTTATCTGAGCGCACAGATTTCTCAGGTTTCCGACTGTTTCGACAAGATGCAGGCTGTGGTCAGCCTCTACCAGGCATTAGGCGGTGGAAGAGAAGATTAACTTTAAACATATACTATTATGATTAGTCCGTTAGCTTACGTAGACCCCGAAGCGAAATTAGGCAAGAATGTAACTGTCTTGCCTTTCGCCTACATCGAGAAGGATGTGGAAATCGGCGATGACTGTACCATCATGTCATACGCCAGTATCCTGAAAGGTACAAAAATGGGGAAAGGAAACAAAATACATCAGAATGCTGTCCTGGGAGCAGAACCACAAGACTTTCACTATACAGGGGAAGAAAGTAGTCTGATCATCGGAGACAATAACGATATCCGTGAGAATGTAGTAATCAGCCGTGCCACTTTTGCAGGAAATGCTACCAGAATCGGAAACGGGAACTACCTGATGGATAAGGTACACCTTTGCCATGATGTGCAGATCAGCAATAATTGTGTGGTAGGAATAGGTACTACAATTGCAGGAGAATGCTCATTAGATGATTGTGTGATCCTAAGCGGCAACGTAACGTTGCACCAATATTGTCACATTGGTAGCTGGACACTTGTACAAAGCGGATGCCGCATCTCCAAAGATGTTCCTCCCTACGTAATTATGTCCGGTAATCCTGTTGCCTATCATGGAGTGAATGCAGTCGTTCTGTCACAGCATCACAATACGTCGGAAAGAATCCTTCGTCATATTGCCAATGCTTACCGGTTGATCTATCAAGGTAATTTCAGTGTTCAAGATGCTGTCCAGAAGATTATCGATCAGGTTCCGATGAGTGAAGAAATCGAGAATATCGTGAATTTCGTAAAAGGTTCGGAACGTGGGATTGTGAAATAGACAAAATACACTTTTCATAGAGAAAGGGTGATGTCTTTTTACGGACATCACCCTTCTTATTTATTCAAACTCCAGCGTACCGAAGAAGTCGGGACGATGGAAGTCCGGTTTCTCAATCTTTATCGGATTCCATGACAGGAAGTGAGGGGTTTGCAGTTCATCCCCGCATTTATAGAAATTCGCTTTAACTTCCTTTCCATCCAGTGACTGTATCTGATGCTTGAAGAATGCAGCATAAGGAATAATCAAGGCTACTTCCCAAGTCGTATCGTCCACACGTTCTTCGAAGGGTTCATTGCCCAGACTGGACCAACGCTGCACGAGAGCCGTCACTTCTT
>OGON01002587.1_pt1 | contig 10843 bp, 6 predicted proteins | sample 1552671 | NCBI WGS metagenome assembly OGON01 (sample SAMEA2580136, study PRJEB22360) | human gut metagenome | biome: human gut; feature: human-associated habitat; material: faeces | place: Denmark | collected 2008/2010 | reverse complement strand
CTCTTTTACATGGACAGGATATACAGGCTCAAGCTTGCCCTCCCAAAGTGTCTGGAGCTTGTCAAGGCTTATTGTGTAATTGTCTGACTTTATCTCGTAGCTTTCTGTTGTTTCACCGATAACTCTCTCGTCAGTGTCAACACCCTCTGCAAGCTCGATAACAAATGCACCATAGCAAGCTCTGTAAAGCTCTTCTGCTGTGAGCTTGTCTGTGAACTTAAAGCCTATCTTGTTACCAAATGCCATTTTTGCAACAGCCTCAGATACACCGCCGTAGGATACAGCCCAGCATGAAAGCACCTTGCCCTCAGCGATAAGCTTTTCTACCTTTTCAAATACTGCCTTCAGTGAATCGAAGTTCACAAGCTTGTTGTCGTCATATTCAGGCTTGATAAGAATTACCTTAGAGCCGGCCTTCTTGAACTCCTGTGAAACTACCTTGTCTGCGTCTGTTACTGAAACAGCGAATGAAACAAGTGTAGGTGGAACGTCTATTTCCTCGAATGTACCTGACATTGAGTCCTTACCGCCGATAGAACCGCATCCCAGCTCTATCTGTGCCTTGTATGCACCGAGGAGGGCAGACATAGGCTTGCCCCAACGCTCAGGATCATTCTGAGTTCTCTCGAAATACTCCTGGAATGTGAGCCAGCACTTCTCATATGTACCGCCTGTTGCGATGACCTTTGCGATAGACTCAACTACAGCGCTCATTGCGCCGTGGTATGGGCTTACAGATGAGAGATATGGGTCATAGCCCCAGCCCATAATGGACGTTGTCTTTGTATTGCCGTGAAGAACAGGGAGCTTTGCAGCCATTGCCTGTGTAGGTGTGTTCTGATATTTACCGCCAAATGGCATAAGAACTGTGTTTGCACCGATAGTTGAGTCAAATCTCTCAATAAGACCCTTCTGTGAGCAGATGTTGAGGTTTGATATCATAGACTCCCAGCGGTCAGCAGTGTCAGCGTCGTTGCTCTCTGCTGCGAAAACAGGAGCAGGGATAGAAATATCTGTGTGCTTTTCAGCTCCGTTTGAGTTAAGGAACTCTCTTGTAAGGTCAACGATAGTGTTGCCGCACCAGTTCATTTTAAGTCTTGGCTCAGCAGTTACTCTTGCCACCATTGTTGCTTCAAGGTTTTCCTTTGCAGCCTCAGCCATGAACTTTTCAAGGTCGCTCTTTGCGATAACAACAGCCATTCTCTCCTGTGACTCAGAGATAGCAAGCTCGGTGCCGTCAAGACCGTCATACTTCTTTGTAACAGCGTCAAGGTTGATAGAAAGTCCGTCAGCAAGCTCGCCGATAGCAACGGAAACTCCGCCTGCACCGAAGTCGTTACAACGCTTTATCATTGAAGTAACTTCAGGGTTTCTGAACAAACGCTGAAGTTTTCTTTCCTCAGGTGCGTTACCCTTCTGTACCTCAGCTCCGCAGTTTTCAAGTGAGTGGAGGTTGTGTGATTTTGAAGAGCCTGTTGCTCCGCCGCAGCCGTCACGTCCTGTTCTTCCGCCAAGGAGGATAACGATATCCTCAGGCTCAGGTCTTTCACGTCTTACGTTCTCAGCAGGAGCAGCACCGACTACAGCACCTATTTCCATTCTCTTCGCAACATAGCCCGGGTGATATATCTCGTGAACGTGACCGGTAGCAAGACCTATCTGGTTGCCGTATGAAGAATAACCGTTGGCAGCACCGACAACAATCTTTCTCTGTGGCAGCTTGCCTGTGATAGTGTCCTCAACAGGAACGAGCGGATTGCCGGCACCAGTTACTCTCATTGCCTGATATACATATGAACGTCCTGACAGCGGATCTCTGATAGCACCGCCGAGGCAGGTAGCAGCACCGCCGAAAGGCTCGATCTCTGTAGGGTGGTTGTGTGTTTCGTTTTTGAACATGAGCAGCCATTCCTCAGGATTGCCGTCAACGTCAACAGTTATCTTAACGGAGCAAGCGTTTATCTCCTCACTCTCGTCAAGGTCTTTGAGCAGACCAGCCTTTTTAAGCTGCTTTGCGCCGATACAAGCAAGATCCATAAGTGTAACAGGCTTGTCAGTTCTGCCTGCATAAAGGTCTTTTCTTGTGTTGATATAGTCTGCAAAGGTAGCAGCTATGTAGTCTGAGTCGATAGAAACGTTATCGACGATAGTGGAGAATGTAGTATGACGGCAGTGGTCAGACCAATATGTGTCTATCATTCTTATCTCAGTGATAGTAGGATTTCTCTTTTCAACGTTCTTGAAATAATCCTGACAGAACTTGATATCGTCAAAGTCCATTGCAAGACCCAAGTCTGTGAGCATGAATCTCAGGTCATCGTCTGTTGAATAGATAAAGCCCTCAACAGTCTTAACTGTGGTAGGGATAGTATACTTGATATCGAGTGTATCGAAGCAATCAAGGGAAGCTTCTCTTGACTCAACAGGGTTTATCATATAGTGCTTGATCTGGTCAAGCTCTGCTTCTGTGAGTTTGCCAGAAACAATATAAATTCTCGCTGACTTGATAGTAGGTCTTTTTCCTCCAGTGAGAAGTGAGATACACTGTGCACAGGAATCAGCTCTCTGATCGAACTGACCTGGCAGATACTCAACTGCAAAAACAAACTCGTCAGCTTTTACAGCAGGAAGGTGATCGTAAGTAACGTCAACAGCAGGCTCAGAGAAAACGACTGGTGCTGCAAGGTCGAAATCCTCTCTTGAAAGACCCTCTGCGTCATAGCGGTTTATAACTCTCAGACCTGTAAGGTTATCAAGTCCCAGGGCTGACTTTATTCCGCTGATAAGTGAATTTGCTTCAACTGCAAATTCAGGCTTTTTTTCTACATAAATACGGTAAACAGACATGGCTACATCTCCTTATAATAGTTACTTCTATTATACTACATTTTTCGCATATTTGTCAATAAAATTATTATTATTCGGCAGGGCATATAATTATGTGTGAATAAGCGTTGGTTCACTTGTTGATTTTTTAGTTCATAAAAGCAGAAATACCGCACCATTACAGTGCGGTATCCCTAAAATATTAATCTGCAAACGGATTTTCTGTTGGATAAAGCATACCCTTTGGCTGATTGAAGCCTATGTCTGTCATGCCAAGATATGTCATAACACTGTGGAGTGCCTTTCCATAGTGACCAAAAGCAACAGCACCGTGGTGAGGATAGTTCTTCTGAACGAGAACATGGCGGTAAAATCTGCCCATTTCGTTGATAGCGAAAATACCGATAGAGCCGAATGAACGTGTTGCAACAGGAAGAACTTCGCCCTCTGCAATATATCCTTTGAGCTGTGCGTCAGCCGTTGACTGGAATCGGAAGAATGTTATATTTCCGTCAACGATATCGCCCTCAAGAGTACCTCTTGAAATATTAGGCTCGCTGTCTGGCTCAAGATTTCTCTTCATGATACGCTGGAACTTCATCTCAGGCTCTTTTACAAGGCATGAAGCTGTGTTTCCGCAGTGGAAGCCCATGAATGTATCCTTATGTGTGTAAGGGAACTTTCCTGCGATATCATCATTGTATATGTCCGCAGGAACAGTGTTGTTGATGTCAAGGAGCGTAACAGGCTTCTGTGATACACAAACGCCTATGTATTCGCTGACAGCACCGTAGATATCTACTTCGCAGGCAACAGGAATGCCTATCTTTGTAAGTCTTGAATTAACATAGCAAGGAACGAAGCCAAACTGCGTCTGGAATGCAGGCCAGCACTTGTCAGCAAAAGCAACGTACTTCTTGTTGCCCTTGTGTGCATCTGCCCAGTCCAGCAGGGTCAGCTCAAACTGAGCCATGCGGGCCAGCAGGTCGGGATAGTAGTGGCCTTCGCCCATCTCGGCAGCCATATCCTTGCAGACATCCTCGATGCGCGGGTCATTTGCATGCTCTTTGTAGGAAACCAGCAGGTCCAGCTCGCTGTTCTCTTCCACTTCAACGCCCAGCTCGTACAGGCCCTTGATGGGTGCGTTGCAGGCAAAGAAGTCCTGCGGGCGGGGGCCGAAGGTGATGATCTTCAGATCACGCACACCCAGCAGGGTGCGGGCGATGGGAACGAACTCGATCATCTTGTCAGCGATCTCATCAGCAGTGCCGATGGGGTATTCGGGGATGTAGCCCTTCAGGTGGCGCATACCCAGGTTGTAGGAGCAGTTCAGCATGCCGCAGTAGGCGTCGCCGCGGCCGTTGATCATATCGCCGTCACCCTCGGCAGCCGCCACGTACATCACGGGGCCGTGGAAATACTTGGCCAGCAGGGTTTCGGGGGTTTCGGGGCCAAAGTTGCCCAGGAACACCGTCAGGGCGTTGCAGCCCGCGGCTTTGACCTCCTCGACAGCCTTGAGCATATCGGTCTCGTTTTCCACCGTGACGCTGCACTCATAAGGCTCAAAGCCTTTGGTCTTGCAGGCGGTCACGATGTTCTGGCGGCGCTGGGTGGACAGGGCAATGGGGAAACAGTCGCGGCTGACAGCCACAATGCCCAGGCGGACTTCGGGAATGTTGGTGGATTTCATGGAAAATTCCTCCGTTTCGTGCATGGTGTTACAGGTCGTTGGCGATATCGATATTCACACCGGTCAGGGCGACAGCTACGCCTTGTCCGGCTTCAGACGATTCGGCATGGGCCAGCAGCCACTTGTTGCAGGCCCACAGGTATGCGTCGTCCCCGCCCTTGACGGCCAACGCCGGCTTGTCGGTGTTGGTGCCCTTGGGCAGCGCCACCAGGACCTTGAAGCCATGGGCCGGGTCGGTGTGGCAGGGAGCGTAATGCAGGGTGGTGGCGTAGACTTCCACCAGGGTACCGGCGGGAACCCGGAAAGCCTTTACCTTGGCGGTGTCCAGCTTGCCGTCCACGATCTCGTCCTGCTTGGCCAGCAGGAGGATGAAATCCCCAGTGCCCAGATTGAATTCGCTGTCACGATGGTATTCCAGGCAGTTCAGCTTGGTGTTGTGGCCGTTGCACCAGCCCATCTGGAAGGGCATACCGCCAAAGAGCGAAGCCCCCAGCGCGGCGGATTCCGGCAGGTTTTGCAGGGCCGGATCTTCAGCCAGATAGTCGGTGCCCTCCGGCAGCGGGGTGGAAGCGCTCAGGGCTGCAACCACGGCCTCGCATTCGGATTCATATCCGGTGATGACACGGCCGTAAGGGGCAAACTCGGGGGCAGTAACAGGATAGATGGTCATTTGTTTTTCCTCCCTTTTTCTTAACTTGTTACTTGGCAAGTTCTTTGAACAGCGGCTTACAGGTGGGGTAGATTTGCTTGAATTTCTGATACCGTTCTTCATACAGGGCGGTGAGTTCCGCGTCCGGCTCAATGGTACGGCTGACATGGACCAGGGCATTGGTGGCCTCCTGCACGGTCGCATATTTACCGCAGCAGACCATGGCCAGCAGCGCACCGCCGTAACCGGGTCCCTGTTCGGTAACCAGGATATCCAAGGGAATGCCCAACACGTTGGCCATGATGGTACACCACAGCGGGCTCTTGGCTCCGCCACCGCAGATATTGGAGCGGGGGATCTCCACGCCGATGGAGCGGGCGGTTTCCACCGAATCCCGGATGGCAAATGCCACGCCTTCCAGTACGGCTTGTGTGATATCTGCACGCGTCGTGTCCATGCTCAGCCCGATGAGGGTACCTCGGGCATCGGTGTCGTTGATAGGGCTGCGCTCGCCCATAAGGTAAGGCAGGAAAAAGACGGGGTTGCGGCCCAGCTTGTCCCGGGTAATGGGGGCCTGCTCGGCGGGATAGTCTTTATCAGTGACCTTGAGAATGTCATCCATCCACCACTTGTTGCAGGAGGCAGCGGAGAGCATGCAGCCCATCAGATGCCAGCCGCCGTCTGCGTGAGCGAAGGCATGCAGACCATTGGTGGCATCCACGCCGAACTTTTCACTGCTGATAAACACAGTGCCGGAGGTACCCAAACTGATGTTGCAGTGCCCTTTCCCTACCGTGCCGGTGCCCACAGCTGCGGCTGCGTTATCTCCCGCACCCGCACAGACCTTTACACTTTCGGGCAGACCCAGGGCGGCGGCTGCGTCCGGTTTCAAGGTACCAACAAACTGCCAACTTTCATAGAGATGGGCCAGCCATTCTTCCTTGACACCGCAGATTTCGCACATTTCCTTGCTCCAGCATTTGTGTTCTACATCCAGGAGCAGCATGCCGGAAGCATCGGAATAATCGGTGGCGTGCACGCCGGTCATGCGGTAGACCAAATAATCCTTGGGCAGCATGATCTTGGCAATAGCCGCATAAAGTTCAGGCTCGTTCTCCTTCATCCACAGGATCTTGGGGGCGGTGAATCCTGCGAAAGCGATGTTGCCGGTGTATTTGCTCAGGGTCTCACGGCCGATTTCCTTGTTCAGATAGTCGGTCTGTCTGGCGGTGCGGCCGTCGTTCCACAGGATGGCGGGGCGCAGCACCTTGTCGGCGGCGTCCAGGGCCACCAGACCGTGCATCTGGCCGCCCATGCCGATGCCCTGCACCTGGGCGGGGTCGAAGCCTTCCAGCAGAGCCGGAATGCCATCCAGGCATGCCTGCCACCAGGAGGAAGGATCCTGTTCGCTCCATCCCGTATGAGGCATACTCAGGGGATATTCCCGGGAAACCTGGTTGCACACCTTGCCGGTTTCGTCCACCAGAAGAAATTTGCACGCCGAGGTACCCAGATCCACGCCGATATACAACATAAGAATACCGCCTTTCTCGCTATTCTTTTGTAAAGAACATTTATATAAGTTCTTTACATATGATACTGCAAGCATACACCAGTGTCAATCATCAAAACCAACAAAAGCATTTGAAAATTATCACCATATATCTACAAAAATATATGATTTGGTTGACTTTTTTGTTGCGGTTGGGTAAGATGAAAGTGTTTTACATTGATTTCACTTTTAAAAAGTTAAAGGGTTTATGTATGAAAAAGCTTTCGCCGCCACCTACCAAACGCCGTCGCTTGACCCGGAACCAGATCTATCAATATATTTATAGAAGATCCGGATGTTCTAAACAGGAAATCTCTGACAGCCTTGGTCTCAGTATGCCAACTATACACCAAAATCTGAACGAACTGACACAAGCGGGGTTGGTGCGTATCGATGGGGTTGGAGAATCTACGGGTGGGCGCCGGCCTCTTCAATTAACTATTAATGAAAATGCGCGCTTTTCTTTGGGAGTTTCTGTCACAGAAAGTCATTTTCGGATCATTGCTGCGAACCTCCGGCTGGATGAAATTGCATACCAAAAGTATGGTCATCCCCATTGCAACAATATGAAAGACTTAGGGAGCTTTCTTACTGCTGATTTGGAGGATTTCCTAAACAGATTTGGTCTGAACCGCGAAAAACTGCTGGGGGTCGGGATCGCGCTACCAGCCATTTTTAATACCGACAGAACTTGTGTGGTCGCAGCACCGACGCTTAATTTGAGGGATCAAAGTATTCGTCCGCTGATTTGCAGCATCCCTTACCCTGTTTCCGTTTGCAATGATGCGACCAGCGGCGGGTATGCTGAATGGTACGTTCAGCAAGATTCCGATTGCATGGCATATATTTCCTTAGAAGGTGGCGTAGGCGGCGCTATCCTTGTGAATGGTGTTCCTTACACCGGACTCAATGGCCGCAGTGGCGAGTTCGGGCACATTTGTGTGCAGCCGGAAGGGCTTTCCTGTAAGTGTGGTTTGCGTGGCTGTCTGGAAGCTTACTGCTCTTCTGATCGAATTTCTACCGATTTAGGTATCTCCGTGGAGCAGTTTTTTGCCGGCTTGGAAGCCGGGAACTTAGCATACCAAACGTTATGGAAAGATTATCTCCGCCATTTGGCGTCGGCTCTTGCCACAATCCGTATGATGTTTGACTGTCGTATTGTGCTGGGTGGGTATGTTGCTCAATATCTCGCTCCTTTTTTAAAGGAGCTCCGGGGGCTGACGGCCAGCCGCGATCCGTTTGATGAGGAAGCTGAATATATTTCCCTTTGTCATTACCCCAAGCACGCTGTTCCACTTGGTGCAGCATTGCATTTTATCAATCTTTTTGTTGAAGAGTTATGATTGCGGCTACCGTCATGATTAAGAGGAATTTTCTATGATTGAAAAATTGAACGGTACCACCGAAACTGTAGACTTTACACTCGCTTCCAATATCCGGTTATATCACAACAATTCAGCGGAAGACTTCCCGTTACACTGGCATGTCCCCGGGGAAATCATCTGCCCGATTAAAAACACCTATAATGTGACCGTTGCAGGCGAAATTCTTTATTTGAAACCCCATGACATACTGTTCATCGGCTCAGGTGAATTGCACAGCATTACAGCTCCAAAGGAGGGCGAACGGTACATTTTGAATTTTAGTACCGCAATGTTTGAGCAGTTCCACGAGCTTGCGCTTTTTTTTGCCACTCTACATCCCTTCAAGCTGTTGCGATATCAGGATCAACCGCAGTTCAACGACCAGCTTCTGGCCCTGATGACCCGGATGGAAAAAGAATACTTTGGTGCGGCGGTCTTTCGGGATTGCGAGCTGTCTTCGCTGATGCTGCACTTTTTCGCAATCATAGGCCGCAAGCTCCATCAGAATGCACCGCATGAAAACATCTCTTCCCTACGGCAAAAAGAACAGCAAGAGCGTTTTTCCATGTTATGTAATTACATTAACGCTCACTGCACAGAAGATTTGTCTTTGGACGAATTGGCCAACGAAGCAGGATTCAGTAAGTACCACTTTGCAAGACTTTTTAAAGAAATAACAGGGACTACCTGTCACAATTATCTGTTGGGGCGGCGGCTTCTCTACGCCAAATCCCTGCTTGCGGATTTCTCCTTGCCCATTACGGAAGTAGCCATGCGTTCGGGGTTTAATTCGCTGGCCACCTTCAACCGGATTTTTAAATTCCAGATTGGCTGTACGCCCAGCGAATTCCGAAAGTTGGGGTTGGGCTTTTCTACTCCGCAGGAATAACAGGCACCCGCCGGACGCCCTCCGTCTGAATTCGTACGGTTTCAGACAAAAGGTTCCGAGAAGACAATCACAGAGAGCGTTTGGGCATAGATTGAAGAATTTGCATCAGTCTTTGTGCAGCTTGCGTTCCATCGCCGGGCTGATTGGCCCGGCCAAAACTAAACCGAAGTGTACACAATGCATTACGAGCCGCAGTTCCCCCCAGGGCCAGCAATACATGGGAGGCATTGCGGCTCCTTGTGTTATTGCACGCAGCACCCGGCGAAACACACACGCCGGCCACATCTAGCCGGTAGGTAAGATTCTGACCCTCGTAGCCTGGCAGCCCCACGCTAACCAAACCAGGCAAACCTGCTTTGGTACTATTGAAATATACTTCTGCCCAAGATTGACGAAGTGTTTGGCAAAATTCTTCTGCTAACATTCGTTTGAATGTGGCATGTTGCTCCATCTGTTTGCAGGTTAGTTTGAGCGCGCATGCCAGTCCTACAATCTGAGCTACCGGTTCCGTTCCGGGGCGTAATCCGCTCTGTTGTTCGCCACCAAAAATTAAAGGTTTCAACAAAGCAGGATTTCGTGCATACAGGAAGCCGATGCCTTTGGGGCCGCCAAATTTATGCGCGGAAGCACTGAGAAAATCGATGCCGTCTAATGCTACGGGGATATGCCCTACTGCCTGTACAGCATCCACATGGAGCAATACACCTTTTTTTTGACAAAGGGTGGAAATGGTAGGAATGTCCTGAATCGTGCCTACCTCGTTGTTGGCGTATTGAATGGTCACCAATCTGGGCTGCCGTTCCAGAGCCCGCAGCAAGGCAGGCAAATCTATTTTCCCTTCTTCGCTGACCGGCAACGTATATGTAGCTATTCCGCTATTTTTTAGCGATGCGCACGCTCTACCGACCGAGTGATGTTCAATAGGCGTAGTGACAACTTCTCTGCTACCGATGCCTGCTCTGCTGGCACCGCTCAGGATTGCCCACGTGTTGCTTTCGCTGCCGCCGGACGTGAAAAATATTTGTGATGCGCTGCATCTCAGGCATTCTGCCACACTTTGGCGCGCTCGCTCTACTGCTTGATGTGCAGCAATTCCGCTTCGATACAAGGCTGCCGGATTGGAAAAATCCTTAGTAAGCCAATAACACATCGCTTCCCAGGCTTCCGGTTCAAGCGGGGTCGTAGCAGCGTGATCTGCGTAAATCGTATCACTCATCAAATCATCTCCAACAAACGGAAGAATGGTTCAGGAGGGGACATCAGTCGGAGATAACAACTTTCTCCTTTTGATGCAACAGGATGTTGAGTGGTTTCTGTCCCGTCAGCAGGATGCTGCGTGCATCGGGCTGACTTCCTCCTACCCAAACGGTATATTCACCCGGCAGCACTTCCGAAATGCCCTCCTCGTTGCAAAGAGCAAAAGCACACTGCGGCAGATGCAGCGTAACGCACTTTTCTTCCCCAGGCATAAGGTCCACTTTTGCCAGTGCTTTCAGCTGCGCATTCGGTGTGCCAGGGCGTTCGGCCTTGACATAAACTTCAACGGTTTCACGGCCGCGGTACTGCCCGTCGTTGACTACCGTTACCCTTACATCCACACCGTCCGGCCCAATCTGTGCAGCATCGGCTTTGGCATCACAGAAGGTAAAATGACTGTAAGAAAGGCCATAACCGAAGGGGTAAAGCGGTTCTTTTTCCATATAGCGATAGGTGCGTCCCTTCATTGCATAATCCGTGAATGCAGGCAGATCCTCATCCGAATGATAAAAAGTGACCGGCAGCTTCCCCTGCGGATTGCATTCCCCGAACAAGGCACGCGCTACGGCCCGGCCGCCCTGGGCACCGGGGTACCATGCCTGCAGAACGGCGGCTG
>OGON01002575.1_pt1 | contig 10884 bp, 9 predicted proteins | sample 1552671 | NCBI WGS metagenome assembly OGON01 (sample SAMEA2580136, study PRJEB22360) | human gut metagenome | biome: human gut; feature: human-associated habitat; material: faeces | place: Denmark | collected 2008/2010 | reverse complement strand
GAACAAGGGCTGGTCCAACCAGCGCATCGCCGAAAAACTCGGTTCCACCCCCGCCACTGTGAAAAAGGACGTCGACTGGCTGACCGCCAACGAGGGCTACGAGCGCCCCGCCGTAATTCCCAAGCGTGGCTGAGCGGAATTATTGCTCTACTTGCGTTTCAAGGGGCTGATTTCTCGTTTTGAGAATATCTACTTCCGCTTCAAGGGGCTGGTCATCTGCTGAACCACGAGTATGAACGGCTCCGCGCCAACGTCATTCCGCCGTTTTGGAACGTTGTCTACTTGGGCAACAGCCCCTCGAAACGGAAGTAGACCTTCAGAAAAGACCAAATCAGCCCCTTGAAACGGAGGTAGAGCTGGTTTAACTGCCTGTTGGGCGCAACTCTGCGCCTAACGCTAAGGTCAATAGCATGAGCGGTCTGTTTGTTTCGTTTGAAGGTGTCGATGGCGTGGGCAAGACCACGCAAGTCGAGCGGCTGCATGCGTATCTTGAGGCTCAGGGGCGTACCGTGGTCGTTACCCGTGAGCCGGGAGGCACTGCGTTAGGCAAGGCCATTCGCCAACTGCTGTTGCACGGTGTGGATGGGGGCGCAGTCGACATCGCACCGCGCGCCGAGGCGCTGCTATTCGCTGCAGACCGAGCCCAGCACGTTGCCGAAACCATCCGCCCGGCATTGGAGCGCGGTGAAGTGGTGATCACCGACCGCTATTTAGACTCTTCCTTGGCCTATCAGGCCGGTGGCCGCGAACTCACTCCAGAAGAGATTCGATCCTTAAGCATGTGGGCCACCAACAACCTGCTGCCCGACCGCACGTATTTGCTGGATATGGACCCAGCCCTGTCCCACCATCGCCTCGAACACGCGGAAGACCGTATGGAATCGGCCGGGGATGACTTCCAGTCCCGCACCCGCCAGGCCTTCTTGGACTTGGCCGCCGCCGAGCCGAATCGTTTCCGCGTTATCGATGCGAGCCAGAGCATTGAAGCGGTATGGGCTGCCATCGAATCCGACATCAAGGAGCTCGCATGAGCGTATGGGATTCACTAGTCGGCCAAAAGCTGGTAATCGACATGCTCAGTCGTATCGCGCAGGGCGACCCGAGCCAGATCACCCAGTCGTGGCTGATCTGTGGACCTCCCGGATCGGGCCGTTCCAACATGGCCCGAGCATTCGCGGCGGCGCTGGAAAGCCCGGATCACGGCATGAGCGCTGAGCCCACGCGCGTCACCCAGCAGGTGCTTGCCGGCACGCATCCGGATGTCACGGTGCTGACCACGAACAAGGTGACTATTGGTATCGATCAGGTGCGTGAGATCATCACTACCTCCGAGCAGATGCCCGCCACCGCACCGTGGCGCATCATCATCATCGAAGACGTGGATCGCATGCTTGAGCGCACCACCAACGTGCTCTTGAAAGAGATTGAGGAGCCGGCCGAGCATTGCATCTGGCTACTGTGCGCGCCCAGCGCCCAGGACGTGCTGCCCACCATCCGCTCGCGCACACGCATCGTGAACCTCGCCGTGCCCTCCACCCAGGCGGTGGCCGGATTCCTGACCTCCACCACCAATGTCGAGCCAAAAGTGGCGCAGCGTGCGGCCCGACTCGCCGAAGGCCATATCGGCATCGCCAAGTTGTACGCCACCGACGAACGGGTTATGTCCGACCGCGATGAACTTGTGGTCGGTGTGCTGAATCTGGCCCGTGCCTCGGATGCAGTGTTGTTGGCCGGCAATCTTATCGACAATGCCAAGGCCCAGGCCGAGGCAGACGCGAACCGCATCACCGCCGGTCAGGAAGCGGAATTCCGCCGCATCAACGGACTGGCACCGAGCGACCGCATCCCGCCGAAACTGCGTGGCGCATTCAACCAGATTGCCAAGAAAGACGATGTGAAGCGTTTGGTCACCCGCCGTACGCGCGACGTATTGGATCGTGCGCTGAACTCCATCGCTTCCATCTACCGAGATGTGGCGGTGCTGCAGAACAATGCGGAGGATTCGGTGGGCCTCATCAACCTGGAGAACCGCTCGTCGATCACCGAATTGTCGGTGCGATTGAACCGGGCCGGTGCCGTGACCCGTCTGGACGAAGTGGCCCACGCCCGCAAGCGCCTAGCCGGCAACGGCAACCCGCTACTGGTATTCGAGTCCCTCTTCTGCGCCCTGATCTCATAACCCGACGCAACTAGCCCCCCTCTGATGAGTGGGGGCTGTCGAGCGCAGCGAGACTGGGGGAGAGACCCCGTAACGCACAGCCCCCAGTACGTCACACATATGAGCGATACTGGGACGTATGAAGATTTCCGCCGATTTCACCGTCATCCCGGACGATTTCGCCAAGGCTGCGGCCCCTGAATATTTCAATGGTGGCGTGCCTGTGGTCTCCTTCCCGTTCTACATCGATGATGTGGATCCCGAGGCCCGCTACCTGCACTGGGAGTTCGTGGACCCGGATTCGATTCCGGTCTGCGGCTTCGAGTGGATTCACTGGTCCGTGGCCAATCTGCCGATTGATGCGCTGATGTACGACTTCAATGATTCGCATGCGTTGGCCATCCCGCCGGACTTCTCCCGTCAGCTGCCGGCCATGATTCCCGAGACCGTGCAGGGGTGCAACTCCTCGGCCTCCAAGTTCTTGGGCCGCAGCACTGACCCGGCGGTGATCATGCGGTACAACGGTCCGCAGCCGCCGGACAAGGATCATGAGTACTACCTGCAGGTGTGGGCCACCAAGAAGCCGTTGCCCGGCTTGAATCAGGGCTTCTGGCTCAACGAGCTGTTGCACGCGCTGCGCAACAGCGGTGAAGTGCCCGACACCGACGGCATCTTCCTGACCGGCAAGGCGTGAGCCACATGAGCCCCCGCAGGCGGGGGCTGTCAGCATCACTGACTGGGGGTGGGTCAGTACAAAACCACCTTCAGTCCGACTTCGTCGTCCAGCTCCCGCCAGTGGGAGCGTGACCACAACAAAGAAAGGACACCATCACACTATGGCCTGCACCACGATTCTGGTAGGCAAAGACGCGAGCTATGACGGCTCGACCATCATCGCCCGCAACGAGGATTCCGCGAACGGCGAGTTCAACCCGAAGCGCTTCATCGTCGTGAAGCCGGAGGAACAGCCGCGCGAATACAAGTCGGTGATCTCCCACCTAACCATCACCCTGCCGGACGACCCGCTGCAGTACACCGCCGTGCCGAACGCGGACCTCAAGGAAGGTATTTGGGGCGAGGCCGGCGTCAACGAGGCGAACGTGGCGATGAGCGCCACCGAAACCCTGACCACCAACGAGCGCGTGCTCGGCGCCGACCCGTTCGTGGAATACACGCCGGCCAAGGGCGATGAGCCCGAGGTGCCCGGCGGCATCGGCGAAGAGGACTTCCTGACCATCGTGCTGCCGTATGTCAAGACCGCACGCGAGGGCGTCCAGCGCCTCGGCGCGCTGCTTGAGGAATTCGGCACCTACGAGATGAATGGCGTCGCCTTCTCCGACTCCAACGAAATCTGGTGGCTGGAAACTGTGGGCGGCCATCACTGGATTGCCAAGCGCGTGCCGGACGAGGCCTACGTGACCATGCCGAACCAGCTCGGTATCGACGAATTCGACCTTGAGGACGCTCTGGGTGACCAGGAAGCGCACATGTGTTCCGAAGACCTTGCCGAATTCATCGAAACCAACCATTTGGACCTCGCGGTGGAGAACACTACCCCGTTCAACCCGCGCGATGCCTTCGGCTCCCACTCCGACTCCGACCACGTGTACAACACCCCGCGCGCCTGGTACATGCAGCGCTTCCTCAACCCGTACGACGAGGTGTGGGACGGCCCGGACGCCGACCACAAGCCCACCTCCGACGACATCCCGTGGGCCCGTCAGCCTGAGCGCAAGGTGACCATCGAGGATATCAAGTACGTGCTGAGCTCCCACTACCAGGGCACCCCGTTCGATCCGTACGGCCAGCTGGGCGATGAGCGCACCCGCCACATGTACCGCACGATCGGCATCAACCGCCAGAGCCAGCTCGCGGTGATGCAGATCCGCCCGTACCGCCCGCAGGCCTCCCGCGCCATCCAGTGGATGGCATACGGCTCCAACCCGTTCAACACGCTGGTACCGTTCTTCCCGAACGTGGACACCACGCCCGCCTACCTTGAGGACACCACCACCCGCGTGACGTCCGAGAACTTCTACTGGGCCAACCGCATCATCGCCGCCCTGTGCGATGGCGCCTTCCGCTCCACGTCCAACGCCGTTGAGCGCTACCAGGAGAAGACCGGTGCGATGGGCCACCGCTTGGTCGCCGCCACCGACGAGCAGATCGCCCGTCTGGGCTTGACGGCCGCCGAGGAAGCCGCGCAGTCCGCCGCTGAAGAGGAATTTGAGGCCGACAACGTGGATGGCGATGTGCAGCCGATGACCCCGGACGAGACCATCGCCGCGCTGCGTAACCCCGAGGTGCGCGAGATTCTCGCCGCCGCCAACCAGACCATGGCCGACCAGCTCAAGGAGGAAACCGAAAAGCTGCTTGACTCCGTGCTGTACACTCGCAGCATGGAAATGAAGAACGGCTTCCACATGTCCGACTTTTAGTCCGTATTGAGCTCCCCTCCCTGAGGGGAGCTGACCGCGAAGCGGACTGAGGGGGCTAAGCCGTTAAGAAAACAGCCCAGTGGGCTGTTTTTAGGCGAAGAGGCGGCGGCAGCCGCCCCACCACCCCGCCCCACCATCATCAACACAGAAAGGCTTTATATGACCACCATCGAAGACTTCACCAGCCAGTACGGGCTGGTCAAGAAGATCGACGCCTTCGGGTTTATGAAGTACCTGCACGACAATCCCGACGCGCCGCGCAAGCACGGCAAGGTCGTGCTCGTCACCGCCGATACGCCGCTCAAGGCGTCGCGCGGCGAGGGCAAGACCACGACGACGATCGCGCTGATCGATGCGCTGCGGGCTCGCGGCATCGACGCGACCGCCGTGCTGCGCCAGCCGAGCATGGGCATCACCGCCGCCGGTTCCAAAGGCGGTGCCTCGGGCGGCGGCAAGGCTTCGCTGACCCACCCCGAGCTCATCGACTGGGGCCTGTGCGGTGAGATGGCCGCCATCGCCGCCGCGCAGAACCTGCTCGTCTCCTTCGCCGAGAAGGCTGTGGACGAGGGGCGTATCGACACGATCCTCGTGCCGCGCGTCTCCGAAGTGCCGTCCCGCTCGCTGCGTTCCATCACCGTGGACGCGGGCAAGAACAACGTCGCCGAGAAGGTCGTGCTCACCCCGACGTCCGAGCTGATGCAGATCGTCGTGCTGTCCCGTTCGATGGATGAGATCGGCGAGCGCGTGGCCGCGATGATCGCCGGCACGAAGGACGGCGAACCAGTCAAGTTCGGCGACTTCATCGACCTGTGGCGTATCACCGATATGCTCGCCGATGCGGTCAAGCCGGCGCTCACCGAGACGGTGAACGGCTCGCCGGTGTATGTGCATGGCGGCCCGTTCGCCAACGTGTCGATCGGCATCCCGACGCTGGTCTCCGTGGAGCTGGCGTGCGCCCTGCACGATGTGGTCATCGTCGAGGCCGGTTACGGCACCGACGCCGGCGCCCAGAAGTGGCTGGACATCGCCTGTCGCGAGTATGGCGCGCAGTGGCCGTCCGCGGCGGTCGTCGTGACCCGCGCCTCGACGTGGCGTGATGACCCGGAGCTGGCGTGGCGCTACCCGTTCCACGTGGACCGCTTGGAGAAGCTCGACATTCCGGCGTTCCCGCTGGTGAACCTGTGGGACGGCGAGGACGATCAGATTCCCGAACTGCGCGAGACCGCGGCCCGTCTGGAGCTGCGCGACCCCATCATCGGCAACCTGTATCGCGACGGCGGCGAGGGTCTGAGCGACCAGATCGACGCATTCGTCGATGTGCTGTCCAACGCGTCGATGCCGTCCAAGCACGACAGCCACAAGGGCATGGCCCTGCTGGAGAACGTGAAGTGGGTGGCCGAGAACGCCTACGGCGTGCCGGCCAGCCGTGTGCTGCTCAAGGACGGTTTCCTGGATTCCCTGGGTGCTGCGGATGATCTGTGCAAGGCCGCCGGCATGTCGCTGGACGATCTGGCGCTGGTCGCCGTCAAGTCCCCGGCCACGATGACCGACAACGACCGCGCTCCGGAAGACGAGCGTACGGTCACCCTGAAGAAGGTCGAAGTGCACGCAGGCGCCGGGCTGGTTCACGTGAACCTCACCACGTCCCTGACCACCCCGATGCCCAAGATCGTCTGATTGCGGCAGAGGCGTGCCGCCGGGGTGCCGGGGTACGCGTGCTGTGAGAGTGTGCGGCGGCGTGGCATGCGGAATCATGCCGCACTCGCGCTGGCCGCACACCGTGACTGCATCATCACAACCCCTTTCGGATTGTCGGCCGATCATACGGGCCGACTGGCCGCAAGGGGCTCTTTCATTTATATATCGGCAACCTGTGTGCCGCAGAAAAGGCGTCACTGTGTGAGGGTTACGTCACTGTGTGCGTCCTCACACTCCGTGACGCACCCCCGCAACCCTTGCAAAATAAGGGTTTTGCGATTTACGTCACTGTGTGAGGGCTCGCAGCGTGACGGTGGTCGCACACAGTGACGCTATGCGCGACAATATAGCGGCGGATACCATCACACCTGAGCTCAGAAGTTACCGCCGTTCCAGCCCCAGTCGGTGGTGGCGGTGTAGCGGATGTAGGTGCGGTCCTCGGGGATGCCGAGCTCGCTGTTGAGCGCGGCCATGATCGACTTGGTCAGCTTCTCCCACGCAGAACCGGGCACGGAACGGCCGAACACATTGACCTCGACGTATGCGGCCGGGGCATCGTCGCTGCCGCCGAAGTAGATCGGCATATCATCCTCGAATGGGCACATCAGCCAGCCCTCGGACTTGCCGGGGACGGCCGTGATCGCCTTGCCGTAGGCGGCCTTCAGCGCTTCGCGCTGCTCGGGAGTGGTCTTGACGGATACGTGAGTGTGGATAACGGGCATGATTCCTCCTTGATTGGGTTCGTTCCCTATCCTAATCGGTTCCGCGGCGGGCGCGGGCTGTGCGGCCATGTGTGAAATCAGTGGCGGTTCAGGAAAACCGCGGTGTGAAGTCAGCGATATGTATTAGACAATCAATGTGAGGAAATTGATTGAACAGCTGATGAAGTTCGGTATTGTCGGTGTGGTCGCGTTCATCATCGACTGGGGTCTGATGAACATTCTGCTGATGACGCATATGCATAACGTGCTGGCCACGTCAATCTCGTTCTTCGTCTCGCTGATATTCAATTACTTGGCGAGCATGAAATTCGTGTTCAAGCACCGGCCGGACATGGCGCGCTGGATGGAGATCGCGATTTTCTTCGTGGCGGCGCTTATCGGCTGGTTCATGAACGAGGCGATCGTGTGGACCAGCACGTCGTGGATGCCGCATGATTCCATGTATTCCATGCACACGAAGTACGTGCTGTGGACGAATGTCGGCAAGCTGGTAGCCACGGTAGTGGTGATGATCTGGAACTTCGTGATCCGCAAGTGGCTGCTTGACGATACGCATACCAATGCGATGAACCGTTTGAGGAAGTCCGAGAACCGTTTGAGTCAGGAAGAGCTCGAAGCGAAGTGGGAGAACAGCTTCTCGCATCGGCTTGGCCTGTGGTCGCTCGCGCATACGCCGGAGGGCTGGCCGAAGTAGCGCGGTATGCGCTCTCAAAACTCGCAGATAGAGTGTGTTTTCCTTCAAAAATGCCTTGTATCCGCGAGTTTTGAGAGCGGCACCCGGCGTATCACACGCTGACTTCGGTCAGAGTCGGGGTTTCGGTGCTGGATTTGATCTGCCGGAAGCCGACGAAGGCGATGGCAAGCGAGGTGATCGCCAGCACGGTCGCCATCAGGAAGCCTCCATGCGATCCCATGTGATCGATGAAGACACCCGCGATGGCTGAGCCGGCTGACGAGCCGATCGAGTTCATTGCGCCCATCCACGCCACGCCTTCGGTGAATCGCGTGGGAGGCACCAGATGCAGCATCAGCTGATTGCCGTTGATCCACGTAGGTGCCTGGCAGACACCGATCAGCAGGTAGATGATCATGATCACCCACAGATGCTTGGCGAACATGAACGTGCCCACGCCGAGATTCACCACGATGAGGCAGAAGTAGAAGCGCTTCCACAGCGGGATGGTCCAGTTCTTCGCGCCGTACACCAGTGCGCCGCATAGCGAGCTGAACGAGAAGCATGCGAACACGAAACCGGTGTATTGCTTCATGTTCGCTTCGGTGGCGAACGCGATGATCGAGATGTTCGACGCCGACTGGAACGCGCCAAGACTGAACCAGGTCACGCACACGGCGATCAGGCCCGGCCCCCAGATCGACTCCTTCTTGCCGGCGCGGGAATCGGCGATGGCTCGGTCGACGGCGGCCTGCACGGCCTGCTCATCGTCGCCGCGGGCCTCGGCCTCTCGGCGGGCGCGGTCGGCGGCGTCCCTCTCGCGCATCCTCTGCGCCTTGGCGGCCTCGCGCTTGCGGTACTCCTCGCGGGTCAGACCGGCCTCTCGGGCCAGCTGGGTCTGTGATTTCGGCTCGGTCGTCAGCTCGGTCAGGAACATCAGCGCGCCGATGACGACGCACACGCCGGTGAACGAGAACGCCAGCAGGCCAGAAATCACCGCCAGCGTAGAAGCCAGCGGATTGCCGATGATCCACATGCATTCATCGAACACGCCGGACAGCGAGAGCGCGCGGTCGGTGCGCTCCCGGTCTCCCTTGAGCATGGTCGTCCAGCGGGCGCGGCTCATCGCGCCCCACGGCGGAATCGCGGCGAGGAACGGCGTCAGGCAGTACAGCACCCATACCTGGGCGCGGTTGGTGATGCTGGTGGTCAGGGCGATGGCGGCGACGATCCAGACCAGGATCGTCGGAATCGACACCTGCCGCTGGCCGAACTTGTCGACCAGCTTGCCGAGCAGCGGGCTGGAGACCGCCAGCGCGATCGCCTGGATGGCGGTGAGCACGCCGGCCAGCGAGTAGTTGCCGTAGTAATGCTGCACGGAGATGGTGATGGTCATGCCGACCATGGGGAACGGCATGCAGGCGATCACCGAGCCGATGGAGAACCTTGCGGTGTGCGGCATACGCAGCAGTTCCGCGTATCCGCCGAATACCTTATGGGCGACTTCCTTGATTGCAGCCGCGACATTGGCGTTATTGGACATGACAGCATCTCCTTTCCGCTCCCGATTGGATGTCCCCCGTCGGCGTGGCGTTGCCGGCGGAGCCCTCATCGTATTGATGTGTTGTCCTGTTGGTCGCGCAAAGGATGCTTTGCATGTTTGCGTCACGGCAACTTTAATCGCGCGTCGGGGCGCGACACGCGGTGTTGATATCACGAACGCATCAATTTTCATAACGTTCATAAACGACGGTGATATATCGGTGTATCAGATGGGGTGACGAGCCGGAGTCGGGTGGTGCCGGGACGATATCGGGTGGGGCTGAGCTGTGCCGGGGCGGGGCGATGTTCGTCGGGCAAACGCCGCCGCGGACGCGGCATCGCCGGCCGGCCGGTGAATGTGGGACAATGAAAGACAGACATCACGAGTCCCGCAGGAAGGCCGCATATGCCGACAACCACCATACATTTCGTCCGCCATGGCAAGGTATACAATCCCGACCATCTGTTGTACGAGCGGCTGCCCGGATTCCACCTGTCCGACCGCGGCATGCGCATGGCGCAGGCGACGGGCGCATACATCGCAGCCGACCCCAGGCTCAACACGGTTGCCGCGGTGTATTCGTCCCCGCTGGAACGCACCTGCGAAACCGCCGGTGCCATTCTCGACGCGCTCAACCCGGTACGCGCCGGGCGTGGGGAGGAGCCGCTGGAACTCATCACCGACCCGCGTGTGATCGAAGCGGGCAACGAGTTTCGCGGCAAGCGCATCGGACATGGCAAGGGCGCGCTGTGGCGCGACGGCAACTGGAAGCTCGTGCTCAACCTGTGGAAGCCGAGCTGGGGCGAGCCGTACCGGCACATCGCCGAACGCGTGGGCGCGTTCGCGAACGAGAAGATCCGCGAGTATGCCGGACGGCAGATCATCGTCGTCAGCCACGAGTCGCCGATCTGGAGCTACCGGCACCTGCTGGAGACCGGCCACCCCGAGCATTGGATGTTCCTACGCAAGACCGCGCTCGCGTCGATCACCTCGATCACCTACGACAGCGATACGGGCAAGGTGATGTCCATCACATATGCCGACCCTGCGGCGCAAGTCGAGTGAGTGCGGCGTGCGCCGGCCGTACAATACACAGAGAGGACGGCTGCGGGCTCGCCCGCGAAAAGGTGCGCATGCGGCGCGGGCCGGGACTGACGGCGGCCGCGTAGCGGTCACTTGTGACGACGCCGCGTAACGGCAGACGGCGAGTGGCCGGCGGTGCTGTGACGCGGTGGCCCGCGGTGCCGGCGACCGGCACCTGGCACCCGGCACGGCGGAAGGTTCCGCGCGTCGGCGGACAATGAAAGCGAAGGAGCGATATGGCATTCCAACTTGACGCGACGGCGATCGCCCATGTGTCGATGAATCCCGCGGTACGCGATGCGGCGGCCGTCGGCGCCGGACTGATCGAACTGTGGCCGCTGACCGACGCCAAGCAGATGGACAATGACACGAAATACGGTGAGAACCTGCAGGTGCGGATGACCCGCATGGCCGCACGGGTCATGACCGGTGACGACGTGACGGTCCCCGATGCGGAGTTCGTGTATGAGGGTGCGGATGAGATTCCCGGTCGTCCGCAGCGAATCGTCGATGCGTTGCTCGCCGCGAATGACGCTTACGACGAGATGGGCGACTACTCCGAAACCGGC
>OGON01002573.1_pt1 | contig 10888 bp, 6 predicted proteins | sample 1552671 | NCBI WGS metagenome assembly OGON01 (sample SAMEA2580136, study PRJEB22360) | human gut metagenome | biome: human gut; feature: human-associated habitat; material: faeces | place: Denmark | collected 2008/2010 | reverse complement strand
GCTATAAATCACATGGGGGAGTTGTGAAGATCAGCTTTGCAGGAAAATGCTCTCTGGAAGAAAGCCTGAGCAGATGTATCTCCATGTAAAAGAAAAATCGTCCAGAAAAAATAATCGAAAAAAGAAAGAAAAAGGTATGGTAGTAATCCAGAAGTTATGTTAATATGGATGTGGGTCAAAATTTAAAAGCATTCAAGGAGCCGTGAATTTCTTGGTTTACACCGCCACAGAGCGAGTAAAGTAGGAGGTTGATGGCTTTATGTATTTCAATCAAAAGTCTATTTTAGCAGCGGATTATCTCCGGTTATCCAGAGAGGATGGAGACAAACTGGAGAGTGACAGCATCCGCAATCAAAGAAGTCTCATTAACGATTTTGTAAAACAGCACAAAGAGATTCAGCTGGTCGAGGAATATATCGACGATGGATACAGTGGAACGAACTTTGACCGTCCAGCATTTCAAAGAATGCTTGAGGATGTGAAAAGGAAGAAGATCAACTGTATCATCGTAAAAGATTTATCCAGATTGGGAAGAAACTACATTGAAACAGGAAGGTATCTGGAAAAGATCTTTCCATTTATGGGTGTACGGTTCATCGCAATCACAGACCATTATGACAGTGCTGCAGGATCGGATGATGCAGATCAGATCATTGTTCCGTTTAAGAATCTTATCAATGATGCTTATTGCAGGGACATCTCAATTAAAATCCGAAGTCAGTTAGATGTAAAAAGGAAAAACGGGCAGTTTATTGGCAGCTTTGCAGCCTATGGATACTTAAAAGATCCAGAAGATAAGAACCATCTTATTGTTGATGAATATGCGGCAGATATTGTACGGCTTATTTTCAATCTAAAAATAGATGGGTACAGTTCACAAAGAATAGCAGCCCGGTTAAATGAAATGGGAGTTTTGCCGCCATTGGAATATAAGAGAAGCCGGGGGATGAATTATAACAGCGGATTCCGTTCCGGTTCTGATCCCAAATGGGCAGTCACTTCTATCAACCGTATTTTGCAGAATGAACTTTACATAGGCACAATGGTTCAGGGCAAAAACCGAAAGATTAATTATAAGGTGAAGAAGAGTTCGCCTATCGCAAGAGAAAACTGGATACGAGTAGAAAATACACATGAAGCAATCATTCCAGAAGAAAGTTTTCAATATGTGCAAAGTCTGTTGAAAATAGATACCCGGATCGCTCCGAAAAGAAAATCAGTTTATTTGTTTTCTGGATTTGTACGTTGTGGGGACTGTGGTGAGAACATGGTCAAGAGAAGCACAACGAAAAAGGGGAAAAAATACTGTTATTATCATTGCTCCACTTATAAGAACAAAGAAGGATGCAGTTCCCATCTGATCAGTGAAAAAATGATTTATGATGTAGTTCTGGATTCTGTAAAAAAACAGATCGCATTATTGACCGAAGCAGAAAAGATCATCAAGAAAAATGGAATGGATACTTACAAGAAAGTGGAGAGCCGGTCTTTAGAACAGCAGTTAATGGCACTTTATGAGGAAGTGGAAAGATATAAAGACTTAAAGGCGAGACTGTATCAGGATATGGTAGATGGTATTGTCAGCAGAGAAGAGTACCATGAATATAATCAGAGATTTACAGAGAAGATGCAGAAAGCAGAAAAGGCAAAACAGGAAACGGAAGAGAAGAAAGAAAAGTTATCTGCGGAAGAAAAACGGATGCATCCATGGATAGAGGATTTCAAAAAATATGAAAATATCCAAAGCCTTGACCGGAAAGCGGTTGTTACATTGATAGAGCAGATCATTGTATACAGCAAGGAACAGATTGAGATTCGGTTCAGGTATAGTGACGAGATGCAGGAAATGATAGAAGCAGTGCAGATTATACGTGAGCGGCAGGAACGGAAAGGAGAGTTTGTATGCGGTGCGTAAGTTATACCAGAACGACTTCTTGTAAAGAGGACGGAAAGATCCCGGCAGATATTATAAAACAGCAGGATCAGCATATACAGGAATACTTGAAAAAACAGGGATGGACATTATCGGCAAAGTATTGCGACAGAAAAAAAGATACAGAAGAGAACACAGCTTTTGAAGAACTGACAAAAGATGGGATCGACCGCAAATTTGATATGGTAGTTGTAGACAGCATTGACAGATGCAGCAGGACAATATCCTGTGCAGATGATGTCTTAGTAAAAACATTTGTCCCGGCAGGAATACATTTTGCAGTTGTACAGGATGAATTTATCAGCATTGGAAAAACGAAAGAAGAATTATATGAATATATAAAGAAAGCAAGGTATGAAGCAGTACAGTTAAAAGGCATGAGAGAGTATGCAATCAGAGAACAGCTGGAGGGACTTTATACCGTGCATGATGAAAAGTATGGCTACATTCTTTCTGATGACCGCAGGGAATTGCTTATTGATGAAGAAGCGGCAGTTGTTGTGCGGGAAATCTTTCAGATGGTATTGGATGGTATGCTGCTTACAAATATCGTGAAAATATTAAATGACAGTGAAATAGAATCTCCGATGGTGCATAATGCACGGGTCGGTCATAAGGTATGGCCGGCATATGACAATAAATGGTTATTCTGTTCCGTAAGGAGAATCCTTAGATGCACAGCGTATGCTGGCTACTGGCAAAAGACCATCAACAAAAAAATCTGTACACTTCCCATCGCTCCAATTTTGGAAGAAGGCATATTTGAAAAAGTGCAGGAGATTCTCGATAAGAGAAAAAAGCCAAGGAAAGTAAGAACAGGTAAAAGGGGATTATTTGTAAAAAAGATATTTGATGCTGAGACAGGAAGAAAAATATCACAGAGAAATTTTAAAACGGGGGAAACGGTTTTTCTTTTCGCAAGTGGGACGAATCAGCTTCCAAGAGATAAAAGTACCTACATTTCTTTTGAAACCGTGATTGCTGAAGTAAGAAAAGCCATACAAAGAGAAATGGAACTGGCGGAACAGATAAAAAAGAAATTGTCAGCCAGAGAAGCAGAATCAGAAAAATATAAATGGTTGAAGCAGTATTCACAAAGAGCGTGGGCGATCTTTGAAGAGATGGAGCAAGTGGAAAAAGAGCGTATTCCATTATATCAGAACTACCAGACAGGAAAAATCAATGAAGAAGAATATTTGGCGGGAAAAGAAGAAATACGGGATCAGCTTCGTATGTATGATGGAGATTTCAGTGAACTTATGGAAGCGGTATCCGTTATAGAAAAGACATATAGCAATAAAAATGAATGGTTAGGGACTTTTAAGAAAGAGAATCTTCCGAAAGAACTACAGCCAGAGCATATCAATAAATGGATTGAGAAAGTATTGATAAGAGATTTTAAAGAAGTGCAGGTATGTTTATCCAAACAGGAATGGAAAAAATACTTTCCTGCAGAATGGATGGAGGAATAGGGATGGCAAGAAAGAGCAGAAAAAACAGAAACGTAGAATCTAATATACAAACGGTTGTCAAAAAAGAGAACTTACTGGATACGGCTGCGTATATTCGCCTGTCTGTTGAAAACGGAGGAAATGAAACGGATGAAACATTAGTTGTGCAGCAGATGCTTGTAGAAAGATTTATAGAAGAGCATCCGGATCTGAGATTGGAAGAGGTATACATTGATAATGGATTTACAGGCACAAATTTTGAACGTCCCGGATTTATGAGGTTGATGGAAGATGTTCGTTCTGGCAAGGTGCAATGTATCGTTGTAAAAGATTTGTCCAGATTCGGCAGAGACTATCTGGAAACAGGATATTACCTGGAGACTATATTGCCAAAGTTAAATGTACGCTTTATTGCGATTACGGATGATTATGATAGCTCCAGAAAGGAGGACAGGGAAAATATAAGTGTTCCCATCAAAAACATGGTAAATGCCATGTATGCAAAGGATATGTCTAAAAAAATCCTGGCGGCAAAGGAAGCACAAAAGCGGAACGGAAATATTACGTTATCTAAGGTTGCATTTGGTTATGTCCGTTCTGAGGATAAAACAAGACAGGTCGTAGATGAAACGGTTGCCTCGGTTGTGCGTATGATATTCCAATGGACATTGCTGGGAGTCAGTAAAAGAGAAATTGCTGACAGGCTGAACCTGTTGGGAGTTGCGACACCTGGACAGAAAGAAAAAAGAAAGATAGCAAGAGTGCCACTTGAGGAGACAAAGTGGAATGGAGGAACTGTCAGAAAAATATTAGAAAATCCAACCTATACAGGAGATATTGTCACAGGAAAACTGAAACAGTCTTTGTACAAAGGAGTGAAACAGTACCATACCGAACCAGAAGAGTGGGATGTGCAGAAAGATATGCATACTCCGCTGGTTGCGAGGGATGATTATGAAGAATTGCAGGAAAGCAGAGAAGAGATTCATAAGGTAACGAAGAAACGCCAGTCCAGATATACGAAGGACAGAGAAAAATATCAGGATAGTTTTCTGGGAATGGTTCGCTGTGGAGAGTGTGGGAACGTTATGTATTTCAGACGATATACCCATAATTATACAACCAATGAAAAAATGGGAAGCGATTACTATTGTGGGAATAAACAGTGTTCCAGAAATTTGATAGAAGAAAACTTACTCAAGATCCTGGTGATGGATCAGATCCAGATTTTGATCAAGAGTATGTGTGACAGGAAATTGCTTTTGCAGAAAATGAAAAGTGCAACAAAAGAAAACAATATTTTTTATAAAGCAGCGGCAAAAGTAAGGACATTGGAGCGTAAGATCACACAGACGGAAGAACGCAATACAAGACTATATGAAGATTATGTAGCAGGTATTGTGGATAAAGATGATTTTGATATGATGAAGGAACGCTATATAGGGGAACTCCAAAATCTCCGGGAAGAGCTTCAGGTACAAGAACAGAATCAAAGAATCTTGGAAAAGAAAGCAAACCGATATATGGATATGGTAAATCATATGGAAAAATATCTGGATAAAAGAGAATATAATGAGGCACTTGTACAGGAACTGGTGGAATATATAGAAGTATATGCAAATGGGAGTATCCATGTGTGCTTCAAATGTAAGGATGAATTCCAGCAGATAGCAGAAGAAATGGAAGGTGTTCAGATTGGCTAATGGATTGTATTTAAGACTCTCTATAGCAGATGGAGATTTAGGGAAAGAGAATAAAGATGAAAGCAACAGCATTGACAACCAGAGATCGCTTCTTGTCAGTTTTATCACTGACAGAGAGGACATGAGTGATGAATACATAGAATATGTGGATGATGGGTATTCCGGAACAAATTTTGACCGTCCGGCATTTAAGAAAATGATAGAAGATGCGAAGGCAGGAAAAATAGATACCGTCATTGTAAAAGACTTTTCACGATTTGGGAGAGATTATATTGGAGTTGGAGATTATCTGGAGCAAGTGTTCCCACTCCTGGGAATCCGCTTTATTTCATTAAACAATAATTATGACAGTAAAGAGTACATAGGAAAAACGATGGGATTAGATATGGCAATCAATAATCTTGTCAACAATCTTTACAGTAAGGATATATCCAAAAAGTTAAAGAGTGCCTTAAAAGTGAAATGGAAGAATGGAAAATGGACAGGCTCGAAACCTCCATTTGGTTATTTAAAAGATGAAGAGCATGGATGCTGGAAAATAGATCCGGTAGCAGGTAAATATGTCCGTATGATATTTGATAAAGCGATGGAAGGTTGCAATACTTCTCAGATCTGCTATTACATGAACGAGCAGAAGGTGCCAACACCTGGAAAATATAATCAGATGAACGGATTGCTGCGGCAGGGGAATTATAAAATGCCAGATAAGGAAGTTGTTTGGGATACCGGAATGATCCGTACAATTCTTGGAAGATTTGAGTACACAGGTGCTTTAGTTATGGGAAGGCGGCATACCGTAGCGGTTGGAAGTAAAGTAACAAGAAAGACAGCAGAACGAGATGTCGTTATCCGGAAGAATATCAATCCGGCAATCATTACGGAAGAAGAGTATGAAGTGGCAAGTGCATCTATTATGTTTATGACAAAGCCAGAATATCGTGGTGCGAAAGACTTCCTTCTGAAAGGAAAAGTGCGGTGTGGAAACTGCCACAGGTCATTAGCTTATACAGATGGCGGTATTCATCCAAAAATATATTGTCCCCATAAAGCTCAGGCAGGAAGATATTCTCATTGTTCTGAAGATGCGTATCCGGTATCTGTGATAGAGGGACATATCTGGTATTCTTTAAAAAGGATACTAAGGATATTGGATTCAGTGCAAAGAGAATCCGAAGAAAAATATACGGATAATAGTTTTACAGGGAAAAGACAACAAAGAGTGTTGGAGTCGGAACTGGAAAAATTAAAAAATGAACGTATCCATCAGTATGAAGCTTATGCAGAAGGCGTACTTAGCAGAGAAAAATATATAACAGTGAAGAAACAGCTGACAGAAACAATTGAAAAGATACAATCCGAACAAAAAGCACTTGCCAGTGTGATCATTGAAGAAGAACGATACAGAAGCCGGATAAGAACAGCAGTCCAACAGTTGGAGGTACAGATAGAAAGAGGAAAGCTGACGAAAGAGATTATAGATACAATGATTGATACCGTGTATGTGTATGATAAAAAACGGATCGAAGTAATTTTAAGATTTGATGATGTTTTACAAAAGGTGATCTCAGAATATATGGAAGGGGCGAAGGGTGCATGACATTTAAAGATTTTATGTATAAAGGGGTATTGATGATAGCTGTGCTGGCATTGATCGGATGGCTTGGAAAGTATCTGTATCTGGGCAAGGGGGAGAACCTGACCGGCGGAAGAGGACGCAAGTCGATTCTTTCGGATGCGCTGGAAGCCGTGATCGGTGCGATCTATCTGGACGGCGGTTTTGAGCCGGCAAAAGCTTTTATCCACCGCTTCATTCTGACGGATATTGAACACAAGAAGCTGTTCTATGACAGCAAGACAATTCTGCAGGAAGTGGTACAGGGGCATTACGAGGAACCGCTTCACTATGAACTCATCGGCGAGGAGGGACCGGATCACGACAAACGTTTCCTGGTGGAGGCGGTGATCGGGAATACGACAATTGGCGAGGGAAGCGGACATACCAAGAAGGCAGCGGAGCAGGAGGCGGCATATCAGGCATTGCTCTGGATGAAAGAGAGAGGTTTATATGTATCTTAAGAGCATTGAAGTGCAGGGATTCAAATCATTTGCGAACAAGATCGTATTTGATTTTCATAACGGAATTACGGGAATTGTCGGACCGAACGGCAGTGGAAAAAGTAATGTCGCGGACGCTGTGCGCTGGGTGCTCGGAGAGCAGAGTGCCAAGCAGCTTCGCGGCGCCAGCATGCAGGACGTCATCTTCGCGGGTACGGAGAACCGCAAGCCGTTAAGTTATGCCTATGTGGCGATTACCATGGACAATTCGGATCATCAGCTTGCCATTGATTTTGAGGAAGTCACCGTGGCGCGGCGTGTGTACCGCTCCGGCGAGAGCGAGTATCTGATCAACGGAAGTCCGTGCAGACTCAAGGATGTGACGGAGCTTTTTTACGATACCGGTATCGGCAAGGAGGGTTACTCCATCATCGGACAGGGACAGATCGAGCGCATCTTAAGCGGTAAGCCGGAGGAGCGCAGAGAGCTGTTCGACGAGGCGGCCGGCATTGTAAAATATAAAAAGCGCAAGGCGACAGCACAGAAAAAGCTGGAGAATGAGCGCGAGAATCTGGTTCGTGTGAATGATATTTTAGCCGAGCTGGAGCGCCAGGTCGGGCCGTTGGAGCGTCAGGCGGAGAAAGCCCGCATCTACCTGAAGAAAAAAGAAGAATTAAAAGAATATGATGTGAATATGTTCCTTCTGGAAGTGGAGCGCATTGAGGCGCAGCTTAAGGAAGTAGAAGGAAAATATCACATCGCGGACGAGGAATCGAAGGAAGCAAGCCAGTCTTACGAGAATATCAAGAGTGAATACGAGAAGCTGGAACAGGACATGGCTTCCATGGATGACAAGATTGCATCCATTCGTGAGGAGATGAGCCAGTCCACCGTGACCAAGGGAAAGCTGGAAGGACAGATCAATGTCTTAAATGAGCAGATCCACACGGCGGAGATGACCGATGAGCATTTAAAGAGCCGTCTGGACTCGATCGATCGGGAAAAGCAGGAGCGCATCGAGTCGCGCGGTACATACGAAGCGGAAAAGCAGGAACTCGACACAGAGCTTGTAGCGGCGGCGACGGAAAAGGAGACGGCGGCAGAGCAGCTGCGGAACATTCAGGAGGAGATCGCGCGCTGCACCGAGGGCATTGAAAAGGGCAAGAACGAGATTATCGAACTGTTGAACCGCAAGGCATCCGTCAAGGCGAGACAGCAGCGCTACGACACGATGATGGAGCAGGTGAACATCCGCAAGGCGCAGCTGACGCAGCGTCTGCTTGCGCGCAAGACCGAGGAGGCGGATCTTACCTCCGTTCTGGAAAGCTATCAGAAGGAGCTCGATGCGGTGAACGCGTCGATCGCAGAACTGAAGAAAAACGCTGCCGGAATGGATGAGCAGAACCGGGAGTGGAAGCGCAAGTCCCTGGAAGCCAATCAGAAGCTGGAGAGCGCGGTTGCACAGTACCATAAGCAGCAGTCCCGTCTGGAGTCTTTGAAAAATATTGCGGAGCGCTATGACGGCTACGGCAACAGCATCCGCCGCGTCATGGAGCAGAAGAGCCGCAACGCGGGAATCCTTGGTGTTGTTTCCGATCTGATCCAGGTGGACAAAAAGTACGAGACGGCGATTGAGACAGCGCTTGGCGGAAATATCCAGAACATCGTGACCGAGGACGAGGAGACGGCAAAACAGATGATCTCCTACTTAAAGCAGAACCGGTACGGACGGGCGACGTTTCTGCCGCTGACGAGTGTGGACGGCAAGGGCAACTTTAAAAACACGGATGCCTTAAAGGAGCCGGGAGTCATCGGTCTTGCCAATACCCTCGTGAAGACGGAGGAAAAATATGCTGGAGTGACCGCTTATCTGCTTGGCAGAGTGATCGTGACGGAGAATATCGACTATGCGATCAAGCTGGCGAAAAAGAACCGCTACTCGTTACATATTGTGACGCTGGAGGGAGAATATTTAAGCCCGGGCGGTTCCATGACAGGTGGAGCATTTAAGAACAGCAGCAATCTGCTCGCAAGAAACCGCGAGATTGAAGAACTCGAGAAGAACGTAAAAGATCTGGATAAACAGATTGCAGAGCTTAAAAACCGTCTTGAGGACATCAAGACGGCGCAGAGCCTGCTTGCGGAGGACGTCGAGAGCAATAAGGCGAGCCTGCAGGAGGCGTACATTGCGCAGAATACCGCGAAGATGAACGTGGAGCGCGCGATGGAGCAGAAGAACGAGAGCGAGAACGTGTTTGCAGGTTTACAGATGGAGAACCGTGAGATTGAGAGCCAGCTCCGTGAGATTGCGGAGAACAAGGACAAGATTGCAGAGGAACTGCAGTCGGCAAAGGAGCGGGAGGCACAGATCGAGGAGGAGAGCGCCGGATTCCAGAAGATTCTGGATGAGAATGCGGGCAGAGAGGAAGAAGCCCAGAAGGCGGTGTCCGATGTACAGTTAAAGGAAGCCGGTGTGCGTCAGAAGTTAGAGTTTGTTCTGCAGAATCTCGAGCGTGTGAACGGAGAGATAAGACGTTACGAGGAAGAGCGCGAGGGATTCGTCACGGAAGCGAAGGAAGCGAAGGCGGATGCGGAGAAGAAGCGCCACGATATTGAGGAGATCAAAAAGACGATCCTGGCGTCAAAGGACAATTCCGAGCAGCTGGAGCAGGCGCTTAAGGAGCACACGGCGCGCAGGGAAGAAATGTCCTCGGAATACAAGGGATTTTTCCAGAAGCGTGAAGACATTTCCAAGAAGATCTCCGATCTGGACAAGGAGATTTTCCGTCTGAACAGCCAGCGTGAAAAGCTGGAGGAGGCGCACGAGTACCAGAACAATTACATGTGGGAGGAGTATGAACTGACCCTGCATGCGGCGATGGAGCTCCGCAACGAAGAATATACGGATCTTGCGGCGATGAAGAAGATGATCGCGTCCATCAAGGATGAGATCCGCAAGCTGGGCGATGTCAATGTCAACGCGATCGAGGATTATAAGGAGATCTCGGAGCGCTACGGATTTTTGAAAACACAGCATGACGATCTGGTCGAGGCGGAGAAGACGCTGGTCGGCATTATTGAGGAACTCGATACCGGCATGCGCAAGCAGTTCCTGGAGAAGTTCGCGGAGATCCAGACCGAGTTTGACAAGGTATTCAAGGAGCTGTTCGGCGGTGGAAAAGGAACGCTGGAACTGGTCGAGGACGAGGATATTCTGGAGTGCGGCATCCGCATTATCGCGCAGCCACCGGGAAAGAAACTGCAGAATATGATGCAGCTGTCCGGTGGAGAAAAGGCACTGACAGCGATTGCGCTGCTTTTTGCAATCCAGAACTTAAAGCCGTCCCCGTTCTGTTTACTTGACGAGATCGAGGCGGCGCTCGACGATTCCAACGTCGGACGTTTTGCAAAGTATTTGCATAAGCTGACGAAGAGCACGCAGTTCATTGTGATTACGCACAGGCGCGGCACGATGGCGGCGGCAGACCGTCTGTATGGTATTACCATGCAGGAAAAGGGTGTATCCACCCTGGTATCCGTGAATCTGATCGAGGGCGATCTCGACAAATAGCAGGAGGAATGAGTACATTATGGGCGAGGAAAAGAAAGGCTTCTGGGGACGTCTGGTCGAGGGCCTCAGCAAGACGAGAGATAATATCGTATCCGGCATAGATTCCATTTTCAGTGGATTTTCCAGCATTGACGATGATTTCTATGAGGAGATCGAGGAGATTCTGATTATGGGA
>OGON01002569.1_pt1 | contig 10906 bp, 9 predicted proteins | sample 1552671 | NCBI WGS metagenome assembly OGON01 (sample SAMEA2580136, study PRJEB22360) | human gut metagenome | biome: human gut; feature: human-associated habitat; material: faeces | place: Denmark | collected 2008/2010 | reverse complement strand
ATCGTCATACCGTCAATACGTTCGGCTTTTGTGAGAACTAAATAGCAAAGCGCCAACCAAAGCAGGCTAATGCAAACTATTTGTGATTTGGATAACGGTCTTCTCATTAGCCTTCTTTTTTCTTCTTGTCTATCGCCATTTTATATGACCTCCCTATCTTATCGGTGTTTTATCCGTATCTATATCATATCACACTAACTGTCCGTTTGTCTGTACAGTAACCGTAATTTATCTATCTGTACAAATTTTAGTACTATTTCTCATAAATGCCCGAAACACAGCGGTAAACACCGCACAAGTCTTTCCTGCATCTCACGTTCTTAAAGCCGTGCTGTATCATCAGCCGCATTACCTCGTCCTCCTGACCGATACCGATCTCAAAGAGCATAATGCCGCCGCTTTTAAGCTTTTTCTTCCACTTGCGAACTATCTCACGATAGAAGTCCAAGCCGTCCTCACCGCCGAAAAGAGCTTCCGCAGGCTCAAAAGTGACCTCACGCTGTAAAGCGTCCATGTCCTCTGTTGTGAGATAAGGGGGATTGCACACTATAAGGTCAGCCTCAGGCATATCCTCCACAAGCTTTTCGTCTGTAACGTCGCCCATGACTATCTCAGTCCCCGAGCCGTTCAGACTTATATTCTCACGGAGATACTCTGCCGCCTTTTCAGACTTTTCCACACACACTGCCCGACCGCAGTCAAGTTTCCTTTCAAGGGTGATACCAATACACCCCGAGCCTGAACAAAGGTCTATAACAGTGATATCCTTCTTGCCTGCAAACATCTTCAAAGCCGTGTCAACAATAGTTTCCGTGTCCTGACGTGGTATCAGCACGCCCTCGCCCACCTTGAAAGGCAGACCATAAAACTCCCACTGTCCAAGGAGATACTGCAAAGGATAGCCATCACAGCGACGTGTGACAATGTCGCTTATACGCTTTTCCTGCTCAGGAGTGATATCATCCCCCTCAGCCACATCTTCAAACACCCATGTGACCTCGCAGACAGCGTTCTCACCAAGACCGCTTTCTTCAAGCAGTCCCACACATTTATCAAACAGTTTCTTTTTTACCATTTGTCATCTTCCTTATTTTCAGGTATACAAGCTTTCAGTGCTGCGATCGCACATTCTATCTGACTTTCATCAGGCTCGCTTGTAGTTATCCTCTGTATCCACAGACCCGGTGCAGAGATTATCTTAGTGAAAATATTGTCATATTTTCCCGCAAGCCTTATAAGCTCGTAAGCAATACCCGTAACGATAGGCAGAAGCGCTATCTTTATAACAACTCTCAGCAAAATGCTTGCCCATGATACTCTGAATATTGTGTTTACAAAAATGCTTATGAACAGCACAAGGAAAATAAAGCTCGTTCCGCATCGAGGGTGAAAACGTGTGTATTTCTTCACATTCTCAACCGTCAGCTCTTCTTCATGCTCATAGCAAGCGATAGTCTTGTGTTCAGCACCGTGATATTCATATGTACGCCTGATATCCTTAGTAAGAGCAGTCAAAGCCGTGTAGCCAATGAAAATAGCTATCTTCAAAATACCCTCGATAAGATTCTTTCCAAAAGCCGACAGGTCAATGAACTTGCTTATGAATTTAGACACCAGCGACGGCAGATACATAAACAGCAATATCGCCAGACCCACACCCAGCACCATAGATATCGCCGTGATGATAGGACCGAGCTTGTCCCCCAGCTTATCGTCCAGCCACTGTTCAAACTTGGTCTGCTCCTCCTCATCTTCCTCCGTCATCTGCTTCTCAGCCGACCTTGTAAGGCACTTGTAACCGTCTATAAGAGAAGTAAGGAAGCTGAAAATGCCCCTCACAAAAGGCGTTTTCCTATACCAAGGCGTATCTTTTCCGCCTTTTATCGCCCACTCCTCCAGGTCTATGGTGCCGTCAGGCAGGCGGCAAGCCATAGCCGCCTTGTGGATGCCACGCATCATAACGCCCTCGATAACAGCCTGTCCGCCGATCTTTGACTTGAATTTTTCCTTGCTTTGTGCTTTACTGCTCATTTTCTTTCCTTTCAAGGCGGTGTGTGCGTCTACTGCACGTTGTCGTTGTTTTCGATAGGCTCAGAAGAAATAAGCTCCACGTCTACAGTTGCCTGGTTGTCAGGCTTTTTCTTCTGCTCGATACAAGGGAGCGTTATCATCACTGTTGTACCTACTCCCTGCTCACTGTTTATCTCCAGCGTACCGCCATGCCGCTGAATGATCTCGTCTGCCACCGCAAGACCTATTCCCGAACCACGTCTTGTGTGGTTTGCCTTAAAGAATTTCGTCTTGACCTTTGGCAGGTCATCCTTTGATATTCCCATACCGGTGTCGGAAATGGAAATACATACCTCATTGTCCTCCTCATAAGCCTCCACCGATACAGTGTCGCCCTTGTTGGAGTATTTGATAGCGTTGTCCACAATATTTATGAATACCTGACGAAGCCTGTTCTTGTCGCCGTAAACAAACGGCAGCATTTTCGGCTCGTAGTAATTGAGTGTTATACCAAGCGCCTTGGCTCTCTCCTGATAGATAAGCACAGTTTCCCCAAGCTCCGCAAGAATATCTATTGTATCCATAATAAGCGTGAGTCTGTTGTCCTGTATCCTCGAAAAGTCAAGAAGCTCCTCAACCATTTGCGAAAGCCTCTCCGTCTCACTTGTGATGACCCTCATACCCTTCTTGAAGGTTTCCTTGTCCTCATACATACTGGTAACAGTTTCCGTCCAGCCCCTTATAGCGGTAAGCGGAGTTCTCAGCTCATGAGATACAGAGGATATGAACTCATTCTTCATCTGTTCTGTATTAGAAAGCTCCTGCGCCATGTAGTTGATAGAGTCGCAAAGCTCGCCAAGCTCGTCATTTCGTTTCTTTTCAAGACGTTCGCTGAAATCTCCCGTAGCATACCGCCTTGTTATGCTGTTTATGCTTCTTATAGGCAAAACAATAGATTTGATAAAAAACATTCCCGAGAAAAACATGAGCATTATGACAGCCACAACGATGGCCGTGATTATCATAGACATAATAAAGATCTGATGGTCGATATTTTTCATGGAAGACAACATTCTCAGTGCTTCATATTCGCTTCCCTTCGGAGATATGACCGACGTTATCGCCATGACCTTTTCCCCTGTTGACAGCTCATATATCTGTGTGCCTATTCCCGTGTCGGACTTCTTTGCGTCCTCATAATCGGTCATGTTGTCATTCTCCGAGGGAGAGAATCCTGATGATGTAACATCGACCTCACCGTCGGTCTTGATAGCCATAAGCTCTATCTTGTCTTTCTCGTCATAGCTTTCCACAAGGGAGCGTATCTGAGAATTATAGTTAGTCTGCTCGTCACCTGAAGCGTTCACTACCGCCGTGGTGACTATCTTCATTTTAGATGTAAGATACTGCCTTGTGGAACTGTAGTAATAATTCCTCACCACCACGATAAGCAGTATTTCAAGCACCACAAGTATTCCCACGACCACCCCGAGATTGTTCCTCAGCCAGTGCTGTGTGATACTGAGTCTGCCGCTTTTTCTTTTTTTTCCGCTCAACTGATAAAAACTCCGTTCATCATGTTTTCACAGCTCAGTTAGAGCCGCCTGCCCACTTGTAGCCAAAGCCCCATATAGTAAGGATATACTTAGGATTAGAAGGCTCGTCCTCTATCTTCATTCTTATTCTTCTGATATTCACGTCCACTATCTTATCGTCGCCGTAATAGCTCTCGCCCCATATGTGATTGAGTATACTCGAACGGTCAAGTGCAGTATTCTGATTTTTGAAGAAATACTCCATTATCTGATACTCCACCTGTGTAAGGTCTATCTGCTCACCGTTCTTGAAAACAGTTCTGCTCTTAAGATTAAGCGTAAATGGACCTGAAACTATCTGTGAAGCCTCCTCAGGCTTAGAGCCTGAACGATTTACACGCCTGCAAACAGCGTCAACTCTTGCAATAAGCTCAGAAATAGAGAACGGCTTTGTGATATAATCGTCAGCACCGCTCATAAGGCATGATATCTTATCCATTTCCTGTGATTTTGCCGAAAGCATGATAATGCCGATAGTGTTGCTTTTCTCTCTTATCTTCTTGCACACCTGCATTCCGTCGATGCCGGGCATCATAATATCAAGCAGAGCAACGTCAAAACCGCCGTCCTTTTCGTCATAGGCTTTGAGAGCGTCCTCACCGCAGTTTACGTCAACTACCTCGTAACCGCTTCTTACAAGGTTTATGACCACAAATTCTCTAATTGAATCTTCGTCCTCGCAAACCAAAACTCTTTTCATTACATTTACTCCTCTCCAAGATCAGTTTATTATGTAAAAATTATTCTGAATTTCGTCAATAGTCGGTATGAGCTTTTCACGCCTGTCAAGAGGAAGCTTCACAAAATAATCAAGCTGACCCTTGCTGTCGATAAGCTCATATCCGTCAGAGATATAATCCTCCGAATCATTCTTTGAAGACACAGCGATACGCATTATCTCCTCGTTGCTCTCGTTTATATCTCCCGTGTATTTATAGAAAACAAGCTCGTTTGTGTCGCTGTCCTTTTTCACCGTAACAGAACTGTTCCAGCGTTTTGGGAACGTTACAAAATATCCGTCAGATATGGCATAATAGCCTGTGTATTTTGTTTTCAGATCATAAAAATCCTCGTAAACGCTCCATGTAGTCATATAGAGCATTTCGTCTGCCACAGCGTTTTCATAACCCACCATAGGCGAAGTTGACGGTATCTCCACATCACCGTCGCCGTCCATGTCCTCACTGTAGTAGCCCGCTGGTCTTGTGCATAAAGGCAGCAGCTTTTCGCTTCTAAGCTGCATAGGATTTTGAAGTCCCGAATATCTGTAGTATATTATCTCCGTCTGCAATTTTCCGTCAGCAGTCAGTCCGTCAATAAAAATAGCACACCTGCCGCTGTCAAGCATTCCCGTCTTTGATGACACATAAGAAGTCACATTATCGCACATATCAACGTTCTCGCCGCGGGTTATCTCATTGTTTTTCATGTTGAGCATAGAAGCCTTTGCCGTCACCGCACCTGTATCATTATTGGTGCTTCTCTGAATGGTGATAAGCTCTATATAACCATCATTGTTTATATCCAAAGGCTCCAGCACCGAATAAGTATCAAGCGCCACACGCTTGAAATCTCCGTCGGTATAGCTGTATATCTCCATAGTCTTTTCATCATTAGTAAGATTTTGATATCCCACAAAAACGTCCGTCTGGTTATTGCTTCCCATAGGCGAGATAATGACCTGATCTATGTCCGTGCCTGCGCCTGCAAGCTCTTTCACAGAATACCACTTGCCGTCCTCGTCCTTGTCGAGAATGTTCACCCTCAAGCCGTCCTCCTCAGATCCGTTTGAAGTGTACTCATAGAAGACCATAGCCTCGTCCGTAGGCTCATCGTCGATATTTGCGATAACATAAGCCGAGCGGTATTCACCGTTTTTAGGATATTTCAGAGTTATATTGCTGCCCACGCTCTCGATAAGCGCCTGATGTATCTCGCTTTGCTCAGAGGTAAGCTTCGGGGCGTTTATAAGTCCCTCAACAGAAAAATTCAGTGCCGAACAGCCTGTCATAGTAAGACAAGAAAGACAAACAGCAGCCAATTTAAGATTTTTCAAGCGATCCCTCCTGATACACCAAACAAAAAAATAGAACCGGGCATATACCCGATTCTATTATATCATATACGCAAAAATATTTCAAGCCTTTTTCCGCCCATTAGGAACAGGTAAAAATTATTTTGCTTATCTTTCGTCCAATGGGATATACTTCTTCTCACCTGAGATAGCCTTGTATGCAGGACGGATTATCCTCTTGCCTGTTACAAGCTCTTCAAATCTGTGTGCGCACCAGCCTGCCATTCTTGAAACAGCGAACATAGGTGTGTAAAGATCCTCAGGAATACCCAGCATACTGTAAACAAAGCCCGAGTACATATCAACGTTAGCGCACATCGCCTTGTCACTGCCCTTGATCTTCTTGAACAGCTCAGGAGTAAGTCTTTCCACCGTTTCAAGAAGCTTGTATTCTCTCTCAAACTCAGTGTTCTCAGCCATTTTCTTGGCATTCTCTCTGAGTATGACAGCTCTAGGGTCAGACAATGTGTAAACAGCGTGACCCATGCCATAGACAAGACCTGTGTGGTCAAAAGCTTCCTTGTTGAGTATCTTTGTGAGGAAATCAGCGATCTCGCCCTCGTCCTCCCAGTTCTGAACGTTGTCCTTTATGCACTGGTGCATTGCCGCCACCTTAAGGTTAGCGCCACCATGACGCGGACCTTTCAGTGAACCGATAGCCGCAGAGTATGCAGAATAAGGATCCGTTCCGGAAGATGTAAGCACACGGCAGGCAAAAGTTGAGTTATTTCCTCCGCCATGCTCAGCGTGGAGCATAAGTAACAGATCAAGTATCTTAGCCTCTTCCTCAGTGAACTGTCTGTCCGGACGCAGTGCCGACAGTATCATCTCCGCAGTAGAATGTGTAGGTATCAGAGGGTGCATGAACAAGCTTTCACCGTCATAACAGCGTTTCTTTACCTGATAAGCCGAAACCATGATGTTAGGCAATTTAGAGATTATAGAGATAGCCGTAGCCATTTCATACTCAGGAGAACGGTTCTCAGGGTTATCGTCATAAGAGTAAAGAGCCAGAATTGCTCTCGCCATTTTATTCATGATGTTCTTTGACGGAGCTTTAAGTATCATGTCCTCAAAGAAGTTGTCAGGGAGAGGTCTGTTTTCAGCCATCATTCCCTTGAACGCAGTAAGCTCCTCCCTGTTAGGAAGGTCGCCCATAAGAAGAAGATAAACTATCTCCTCATAACCAAAACGGTTCTCCTTCTGAGCGTTGGACACCAGATCATTGATGTTGTATCCACGGAAGATAAGCTGACCTTGAATAGGAGATTTCTCACCCTCGTTTACCACATATCCGTGTACGTTACAGATATTAGTAAGACCAGCCATAACACCTGTAAGCCTCTCTTTACCACATATCTGTCATAAAGCTTAGGGTCAATAGTATTGTTTGCTATAAACTGTTCGCATAAAAGCGACCTTGCTGCATTATTTATCATTGAATAGATCATCTCGCTTTCAAGTAGATTATAAATATAAGTTATATTATACACCTTTTTCAGATTTTTGTCAAGTATTAAGATAACCTGTCAAATCAAAACCGCATATCTCCGCCATTTAAAAATTTGCAGTACAAAAATTTGCCCTGTATGAATATTTGCTCCACTGCATGAATATAATATAGTACCCCAAAAAAGAAAGGACAAACCATATGAAAGACCTGATACAGATAATGGCAGTATTTGCTGTTATCCTTATAATAATACCGACCATAGTATTTCTTCGCCCAAACGAGTCCGCATCGAAACCTGCATTTTCAGAAAAAGAAAAAATAGCCGTATATTTCACCGAAAGCGGCAAGACCGAAGACTTCACCCTTGAAGAATATATGATAGGCTCAGTGCTTGCACAAATGCCTGCGGACTTTGACGAAGAAGCCCTGAAAGCGCAAGCCGTCCTCGCCCATACCTACATATGCCGCCGACAGCTCTCCGAAGCCCAGTCGCCTACTCCCGCCTTAAAAGGCGCACTCATCAGCGATGACAGCACCCTCTACCAAAGCTTTTTCACCCTCAAAGCCGCCAAAGAGTATTACGGCAACGACTATGAAAAAGCCTACCAAAAAGTTAAATCCGCCGTTAATGCCGTCAAGGACGATATCCTCACCTATGAAGGCGAACCGATAATCGTCGCCTTTCACGCTGCTTCAAACGGTCATACCCAATCCGCCAAAAACGCATGGGGAGAGGATATCCCATATCTTCTGTCAGTAGACAGCTCCGCTGACAAAGACCTTGACACCACAGAATGTACCCAGACACTCACCGCCAAGGAATTTCAAGACAAGCTTCTTGACCGCTTCCCCCATATTAATTTCACTCCCCTCGCCAATGCTGACAGTTGGCTCAAAACAAAAACAGACGGCATAGGCTATGTAACGAACCTGACCGTCTGTGGCTATGATATACAGCCCAACACATTCTGCGATATCCTTGATATCTCCTCGCCATGTTTCGAGTTCACCTTTGCCAATACAAAATTCACTTTCACCTCTCACGGCTTCGGACACCTCGTAGGAATGAGCCAGTATGGTGCAAATGCCATGGCAGAAAAAGGCTCAGACTACCAAGCCATTTTGACCCACTATTTCACAGATACAAAACTGCAAAAATCTACTGAGCTGGCACAACTGCAATAAACACAAGGTCGCTGTCGCCGTCATTGATAAAGCTATGCTCATGACCCTCAGGACAGTAATGGAAATCTCCTGCCGACAGTCTTTCCTCACCGCCGTCATAAAGCATTTTTCCGCTGCCCTCAAGAACATATATCATCTCGCAGTTGCCCTCATGTCTGTGCAGACCGATAGAAGCCCCCGGCACGAGCCTGCCTTTCATCATCTTGTTCTTTCCGTCAGAATAAGCCCTGCTTGCAAAGCTTTTCTCGCCGCCCTTGAAATTCGGTGCAAGGCTCTCTTTAATATCATCAATAACTATACGCATAAAAAACACCTCCGCAGTTTATAGATCAATTATACCACTACCTCGATAAAAAAGCAATAAAAAAAGACCCGTCCCGAAAGACAGGTCTTTAATTATTCTAAGTAAGAATTATCTGAATTACAGATTACTTTCTCTTCTTAGTAGCAACTACAGCAGCACCAGCAAGTGCAACACCTACAGCAGCAAGAGCAGCAGCGCCTGTGCTCGGGTTTGTGTTAGATGCGTTGTTAGCAGCCTTAGAAGATGTAGCAGCAGAGTTAGTCTTAGAATCTACAGAATCTGTGTGAACATCATTTGAATCGTCAGAATCTGTTGAATCTGTAGAATCAGCTGTTGACTCAGAAGGATCTGTTGGCTCAGCCTCACTCTTGTTGAGAACTACAACCTTCTTAACAGCCATCTTAACAGCAGGATCTTCGCCGTCTGTACCAGCGAGGTCTGTGTTGATGTCAAAGAACATATTATTTGCGTCCATTTCAAGAGCTGAAGGGAACTTAACGATAAATGTGTATGTGCCGTCAGCGTTTACTGTAACAGCAGGGTTGTTATCAGAAGCTTCCCAATAACCAATACCGTTCTCAATACCATTTGTGAAGCATGGATAAGCTGTGAAAGCGTCAGTTACATTTGAGATATCAACTGTAACAGCAATAGCGTCAGCACCTGCAAATACGCTCCAATCATCAACAAGGTTGAAATCAGCCTTGTGTGCATCGTCACACCATGGGTGCTTAATGTTGATTCTTACCTTATTACCGTCAGATGTAGACTTACCTTCACCGTTAAGTGTAACCTCTGTCTGCTTCTTGTATTCGCTGAGGTCAACTTCGTTTCCGCCCTTTTCAGGAGCCTTGTAAAGGTCAATTCCGTCGCCTGTTACTGAGCAAACGAGTTCGCCAGCAGCATCGTAGCAAGCTACGTTGTCAACTGAAAATTCGCCCCACCAGCTCTGGAAAACTACCTGAGCATATGACAGAGCGTCCTCGCCACTACCTGTGAACTTGTCAGCATCAGTAAGAGTCTTTTCCATTGTAGCTGTTGAAGAAGCTTCGTCAACTACGAATGTGATTGGCTTGTCAGCACCGTCGTTACCGAACTCTGTTGACTTCCAGTTATTTCCGTCGCTGCTTGTGATAAATCCGCCGCCTGCGCCGTTAGCCTTAAGATCATCAATGTTCTTGAAAGAGAGCTTAGCTCTTACGCTTGAGATAGTAGCTGCCTTTTCAGCACCTACTGCTGCAAATACGTCAAAGCAGTAGTCCTTGCCGTCATTGAAATTTGCATTTGAAATTTCTGCGGAAGCGCCCATAGTCATCATTGAAGCTGCGAGAGCCATAGCTGACATACCAGCCAAAATCTTAGAGATTTTCATTTGTTTTTCCTCCATTTTTATTAATAATTTTTTAGATGCATATTGAGCGATATCTCCTCAACATACACCTTGTCTTTATTTTAACACACATTTACAAGTATTTCAATAAACGTTTTTCACAAATTAACCACATATCTTTAGCCATTTTTCACAAATTTGTATATTGTTTTTGCTATATATAACCAGATATGTTGCCATGGTATGCACAAGCATTTTACATAACGTTAATATTTTTATATTTATTCAGATTTTGTTGTAATCGTATTCAGTCTTTCACGCTCTCTTTTTGAGAAGATACAGCCGCAGTAATCCTGCCTGTAAAGCCCGTATTCCGCTGAAAGCTGAATGGAACGCTTGTAGCCCTCACGCTTCTTGAAATCCGCAGGAAGTGTCTTTACATCATATATCTCCCCAAGCTCCTCCGATATCTCGTTGAGCTTCTGAGCATTCTTGTATGGTGAAATAGACAGCGTTGTGGTAAAATAATCCATGCCAAGCTCCTTGGCAAGCTGAGCCGTCCGTTCAAGCCTGAGCCTGTAACATCGAAAGCATCTCTCCCCGCCCTCAGGGATATCCTCAAAGCCCTTAACAGCCTGAAAAAACTCACCCTCGTCATACCCACGCTCCACGAACGTAACAGGATTTTTCATAGGCATTTGTGCTATGAGCCTTTGAAGCTCCGCCACACGCTTATCGTACTCCTCACGGGGATAAATGTTCGGATTGTAGTAAAACACAGTTATCTTAAAATACTGCGACAGATATTCAAGCACATAAGACGAACACGGCGCACAACAGCTATGCAAAAGCAAAGTCGGCACTTCGCCATTTTCCTCGTGTTTTTTTATAATGCCCTCCAGCTTTTTCTGATAATTTACTTTCTGCATTCCTGCCGCTCCCTTTTCGCAAAAAA
>OGON01002568.1_pt1 | contig 10906 bp, 8 predicted proteins | sample 1552671 | NCBI WGS metagenome assembly OGON01 (sample SAMEA2580136, study PRJEB22360) | human gut metagenome | biome: human gut; feature: human-associated habitat; material: faeces | place: Denmark | collected 2008/2010 | reverse complement strand
GAATTTGAATCTGCAACGCAGAAAGCAGAATTTATACTGCAGTGGCGTTTTAGCCATTACAATGAAAAGAAAGAGCGGTTTCTTTAGGGTGCCGCTATAAACAGGAGGAATAAAGATATGGAAAGACCGTATAGTCTTAACGAATTGAGGAAGATGTTTCTGGAGTTCTTTGAGAGCAAGGGCCATCTGGCAATGAAGAGCTTCTCGCTGATTCCTCATAATGATAACAGTTTACTGCTGATTAACTCAGGTATGGCACCATTGAAGCCATATTTCACAGGCGCAGAGATTCCTCCGCGTCGTCGTGTAACTACATGCCAGAAGTGTATCCGTACAGGTGACCTGGAGAATGTTGGTAAGACAGCAAGACATGGTACATTCTTTGAAATGCTGGGCAACTTCTCATTTGGTGATTATTTCAAGCATGAAGCCATTGCATGGTCATGGGAATTTCTGACACAGGTTGTCGGACTTGATCCTGACCGTCTGTATCCGTCTATCTATCAGGATGACGATGAGGCATTTGATATCTGGAACAAGGAAATCGGTATTGCTCCGGAGCGTATCTTCCGTTTTGGCAAGGAAGATAACTTCTGGGAACATGGGGCAGGTCCTTGCGGTCCATGTTCAGAAATCTACTATGACCGTGGTGAGAAGTATGGCTGCGGTAAACCGGGCTGTACGGTTGGCTGTGATTGTGACCGTTATATGGAAGTATGGAACAACGTATTTTCACAGTTTAACAATGACGGACATAATCATTATACAGATCTTATCCAGAAAAATATTGATACAGGTATGGGTCTTGAACGTCTGGCTGTTGTTGTCCAGGATGTGGATTCTATTTTTGATGTGGATACAATTCAGGCACTGCGCAACAAAGTCTGCGATCTGGCAGGTGTGAAGTATCTTGAGAAGCATGAAACAGATGTTTCTATCCGTATCATTACAGACCATATCCGTTCAGCAACATTTATGATCTCTGATGGTATTATGCCATCCAATGAAGGCCGTGGCTACGTGCTCCGTCGTTTGATCAGACGTGCGGCAAGACATGGAAGACTTCTTGGTATTGAAGGCAAGTTCCTTGCAAAACTCAGTGAAACAGTCATTGAGACATCCAAGGACGGTTATCCGGAACTGGAAGAGAAGAAGGAATTTATTTTTAATGTACTGACACAGGAAGAAGATAAATTCAACAAGACTATCGATCAGGGTCTCAGTATTCTGAATGAGATGGAAGAGAAACTGTCAGCTGAAGGCAAGAAGGTACTTGACGGTGCAGATGCATTCAAGCTTTATGATACTTATGGTTTTCCAATGGATCTGACAAAGGAGATCCTTGAGGAAAAGGGTTATGATATTGATGAAGAAGGCTTTACTGTATGTATGCAGGAGCAGCGTCAGAAAGCAAGAGATGCCCGTAAGGTATCCAATTACATGGGTAAGGATGCCACTGTTTATGATGAAATCGATCCTTCAGTGACAAGCGTGTTTGTGGGTTATGAGAAGACAGAGTGTGAATCCCCAATTACTGTTCTGACAACAGAGACAGAATTGACAGATGCCCTGACAGACGGTCAGACAGGTACAATCTTTACACAAGAGACACCTTTCTATGCGACAAGCGGTGGACAGATGGCAGATACAGGTGTGATCACAGGTCCTGAAGGTACATTTGAGGTTAAGGATGTCGTTAAACTTCTGGGCGGCAAGATTGGCCATATCGGTGTTGTAACAAGCGGTATGTTCAAGAAGGGCGATGTTGTGAAGCTTGCCATCAACAAAGAGCAGCGAAGCGACACAGCCAAGAACCACAGTGCAACTCATTTGCTGCAGAAGGCACTGAGAATTGTCCTCGGTTCCCATGTAGAGCAGGCAGGTTCCTTTAACAATCAGGATAAACTGCGTTTTGACTTTACACATTTCTCAGCACTGACACAGGAAGAACTGGACGCAGTATACCGGCTGCCCTATCAGCGGAAGCCCCACCCCATGTACGCTGCACAGGGCGGCGTGCCGGGCATTGAAGAGGTACAGTTTTCCATTGTCAGTAACCGCGGCTGTTTCGGCTCCTGCGCTTTCTGTGCCATTACGCATCATCAGGGACGCGTGATTTCCACAAGAAGCAGGGATTCCATCGTCGATGAAGCGAAGCGTATTACGGAAATGCCGAATTTCAAGGGCTATATTCATGATGTCGGAGGACCGACTGCCAATTTTTCAAGAGAAGCCTGCGATAAGCAGCGGGAATACGGCGCGTGTAAGAATCGGGAGTGTCTGTTTCCCAAGGGCTGTGCAAATTTGAAGGTGGACCACAGCCGCTATCTGGAAATTCTTCGGGCAGTGCGCGCACTTCCAAGAGTGAAAAAGGTGTTTATCCGTTCCGGTATCCGCTATGATTACCTGATGTATGATAAAAATGATGAGTTCTTCGATGAGCTTGTACAGCATCATATCAGCGGACAGCTGAAGGTCGCTCCTGAGCATATCAATGCGGCAGTGCTGGATAAAATGGGGAAGCCGAGAAAAGAGCTGTATCTGAAATTTGTGGATAAATTCAAGCAGAAGAATGAGCAGTTCAACAGGAATCAGTTCATTGTTCCCTATCTTATGAGCTCTCATCCCGGCAGTGATCTGCAGGCGGCGATCGAGCTTGCCTGCTATCTGAAAAAAATCCACTATACGCCGAAGCAGGTTCAGGATTTCTATCCGACTCCGGGGACACCGGCAACCTGTATGTATTATACCGGTCTGGATCCGAAGACGATGCGTCCGGTTTATGTTGCACGGACCTATGAGGAAAAAGCGATGCAGCGGGCACTGATGCAGTTCACCTACCCGCAAAATTATGATCTTGTCTACAAGGCGCTGAAGACAGCCGGCCGTATGGATCTGGTGGGGAATTCACCGAAATGTCTGATACCGTATCGCAAGGGGCATACCGGAAATAAGCTTGCAGGAGGAAGACAGAAGGAGCAGCACAGAAAGCCCTATGCAAATAAAGCTTCGAAACCGCAGCGAAGGGGGAAACGCTCATGAAAATCTTTCGTGAGGTGCTCGTGATCTTCGGACTGTATTATGTCGGAGAGCTAATCAGTACGACGTTGTCCCTGCCGCTTCCCGGAAGTCTGGTCGGTATGATTCTGCTGTTTGTGCTGCTGCAGCTGCATATTGTTGAGCTGGAACAGATCGCGACGGTTTCCGATTTTCTACTGGGACATCTGCCGTTTTTCTTCCTTCCTGCCGGTGTGGCGCTGATGGCCAGCTTTTCTGCGATGAAGGGCTTATGGATCTGGATGCTGGTCATCTGTCTTGTGACAACGATCATCACGATGGGCTGCAGCGGGCGTATCATCCAGCATATGATGGAAAGGAAATCAAAGCCATGAAAGAGCTGCTGAAAAATCCGATGTTCGGCATCCTGCTTTCGCTGGCAGCCTTTGAGGCAGGACTCTTACTGCAAAAGAAGACAAAGCTGATTTTCCTCAATCCGCTGCTTACCGCCATCATGATGGTCATCGCTGTGCTCATGCTGAGTGGAATCGGGCTGGAAACGTATCAGCTGGGTGGTGATATCATTTCCTTGTTTCTTGGTCCTGCCACCGTGGTTCTGGCTGTTCCGCTGTATCAGCAGGTGCACAGCCTGAAAAACTATTTTGTTCCGATCATGGTAGGGATCGTCTGCGGAATTGCTGTCGGACTGGTATCCACGCTGCTGTGTGCCTGGCTTGTACAGATGGAGCCTGCCATCATCGCCAGTCTCGTGCCGAAATCCATTACAACGCCGATCGGCATGGAGCTGAGTGTTGAACTGGGCGGTATTCAGGCAATTACCGTACTTGCTATTCTGGTCACCGGCATCATCGGTGCCGTTGTGGCTGAATTTGTTTTCCGTGTTTTTCGCATCGAGCATCCGATTGCGCGGGGAATTGCACTGGGCTGCAGTGCCCATGCGATCGGAACCAGCAAGGCTTTGCAGCTCGGGCATGTGGAAGGCGCAATGAGCTCTCTTGCGATCGGTGTATGCGGAATTCTCACGGTTTTTCTCGCACCGCCGGTATGGAGTCTGGTATCTGCTTTACTATAATTCCATAACTGCATTGCATATGTATAAAAGGCAGGCACACGCATAGTTCGCGAGCCTGTCTTTTTCGTATCGGTATGCTTATATGGGAGGAATATTCAGCTCTTCACTGATTTCAAGCAGTAATCTGCAGTCACGATTATGCAGTGTGCCATCAATGGGAAGTGCAAGCAGCCTTTGGAATGCACATACATTTTCTGTAAAGGAGGCATTGCTTTGGCTCTTGTCATAGGCCTTCAATACCTTCCTTAGCAGCATCTCCATGTCCGATTCCTTCAGCTGTTCACATAAGGCAGGGGGCTCACGCTTCAGAATATCAGTATCCTTCAGGCTGTGGTACAGGTGTTTTGCTTCCTTTTTCAATACCTGCTGCCATTCCGCTTTGGAAGCAGCTGTCCTGCTGCTTTGGCACTGGGCGAGCCAGGCATACAGAAGCGATTTTCCAAGAAACAGCTTCAGTATTTCATAGCTGCCATTTGTCTCTTGCAGCAGCAGCTCCCATGCATCCCATGGCAGAAGCTGTGAAGGCTCCTTTGGCAAAGCATTTACAAGCGCCTGCAGTGCGCGCTTCCTGCTGTTGATTTTATCCTTGGCTGCGGCACTGTCTGCACCGCCGGCTTCTATATGAAGCTGGTTGTACAGCGCAGCTTCGCTTATCTCCTGCTCATCTGTTGCACATACGGGAACACAGGTCTGAAGAAAACGCTGCCACTGTTCTTGCTCGTGTGTCGTGGAAGAGGCTGTCCCGCAGGCAGCAATCGACACAGAGCAGGACATATGCTTCTCAAAAACCTCCTCAGCGATTTTATATACGCGCTGATGAAGGAGAAGCCAGGGCGGCAGGAACGCCGGATTCGTCTCCCTTGAAAGCTGCATCCAGATATCCTCCGCGCGCTGACGGAGCAGCTCCGCCGGCAAGGTAGGATTCAGATAGCGCAGAGCATACAGGAAGGCTTCAAAGGAAAACGACGGTTTGTTTTTTTCATGCAGCTTGTGCAATGATTGTAGCATTGGCTGAGTCTGTATATGCAGCTTTGGCATCATATAAACGATGAGCTCACTGTGTACGCCCGGATACAGGTGCAGGACGATATGAGCGGCATGGAAGTGCTTTGCACGGATATCGATTTCATATCCGGCAGTCTGTGTTTCGTCCACATACAATGGGATTTCAGGTGTTCTTCCATCCTCTTTTGTCATGAAGAAATCTTCATAGACAAGAACGCTGTTGTGCTTCATTGTAATGCGGAGCATGGCATTCGGTATATTGAAAAGTCCCAGACCACAGGTGGCATGGATCTGTAACGTACCTGTTGCGATAGTATCACCCCCTACTTTACGGTATGTGAATGCAAAGAAACGGCATGGTGGTTTCGCCTACATCTTTATGTGAATTATGGGATGATTGCATGGAATTATGGATTTCAAAGTACAGCTGTTGACCATCCAGGGCTTCCGTATTATAGTATGTGTAAATATTTCATGCAGGGAATATGAAAGGCAAAGGTACGTGCTTTTATAACAAATGAGGAAGTGATTGCTCATGTACTTCGCTGCAAAATAGCAGTCTCATGGATACGATAAATCCTTTGTGCACAAAGGAACTGCGCATGAAAGAAAAGGCGAAGCACAGGATGATGAAGCACTCGATCATCCGTTTTTATAAAGCGTATGGTGTTACACAGCCTACATTTGAAGAAGACACAGCCGGCAGGCTGAGCGACTTGTTTATCGAGCAGACAGGAAGCTCCACCAGACTCTTTATTTCAAAAGCTCAAAGAACGCCGGATTACGGAATTGCGGATTCTTGGCGGCTGCCGGGGTCCTGCATCAGGAGGTGCAAACATGAATAAACAAAAGAAACCCTTATATTTTTATTATCTGCTGATACTGATTGTCATTGTTGCGGGAAACATGCTGTTTTCCGCAATGGAACAGAGTCGAATCAAGGATGTCAGCTACAATACCTTTATTAAACAGACAGAACAGAAAAAAATCGACAAGGTGGAAATCGGTGATCAAAGCATCAGCTATACGCTGAAAAAGGATGAGAAGACGATTTATCAGACGGAAACGATGGAAACGGATACCGCGCTGTCTCAGCGGCTGTATGATGCCGGGGCAACCTTTACAAGAGTACACACGAAGGAAATGAATCCCTGGCTGTCCTTCCTGATAACGGGTATCCTGCCGATTATTCTGCTGTTCTGGTTCGGTAACCACATGTTTAAGAAGATGCAGAAGAAAATGGGCGGTGATGCCATGAGCTTTGGGGGAGGCGGCTTAGGCGGCTTTGGAAAGAGCGATGCGAAAATATATGTAAAATCACAGACAGGGAAAACCTTTCTGGATGTGGCTGGACAGGAGGAAGCCAAGGCTGCGCTGCAGGAAATGGTGGAATTTCTCAAAAGTCCCCAGCGCTATACCCAGATCGGTGCACAGATGCCAAAGGGAGCTCTGCTTGTCGGGCCTCCGGGTACCGGGAAGACACTGCTTGCGAAAGCGGTGGCAGGGGAAGCAAATGTACCGTTTTTCTCAATCAGCGGTTCGGAATTTGTCGAGATGTTTGTCGGGCGCGGAGCTGCCAGAGTCCGTGATCTGTTCAAACAAGCCAGAGAAAAGGCACCGTGTATCGTGTTTATTGATGAAATCGACACCATAGGAAAGAAGCGGGATGGTGCAGGTGTGGGTGGTAATGATGAACGGGAACAGACGCTGAATCAGCTGCTGGCGGAAATGGACGGCTTTGACGGAAGTACCGGCGTCATCCTTCTAGCTGCTACCAATCGCCCGGAATCTCTGGATCAGGCACTGCTTCGTCCGGGACGCTTTGACCGGCGCATACCGGTGGATTTACCGGATCTTGCCGGGCGTCAGGCCATTTTGCAGGTACACGCCAAGGATGTTCGCATGGGCAAGAATATTGACTTTCGTGCAATCGCAAGAGCGACTGCCGGTGCGAGCGGTGCGGAGCTGGCCAATATTATCAATGAAGCTGCCCTGCTTGCGGTCAAGGATAACCGGACACAGGTCATCCAAAAGGATTTGGAGGACAGCGTGGAAACGGTGATCGCCGGATATGAACGTAAAAACGCTGTCATATCAACCAAGGAAAAGCTGATTGTATCCTATCATGAAATCGGCCACGCACTGGTTGCGGCCAAAGCGAAAAACAGTATGCCGGTAACGAAAATCACGATCGTACCGCGAACAAGCGGTGCACTTGGCTATACCCTGCAGGTTCCGGAGGAGGAAAGCAACCTGATTACCAAGGAGGAGGCATTCACCAAAATCATGACCTGCTGCGGCGGACGTGCTGCAGAGGATCTGGTGTTCCATTCCATCACCAGTGGAGCCAGCAATGATATCGAGCAGGCAACCAAGATTGCCAGAAGCATGATTACGCGTCTGGGAATGAGTGAAACCTTCGGGATGACAGCACTGGAAACCGTGAATAATAAATATCTGGGCGGCGATACCTCGCTTGCCTGCAGCGATCAGACAGCAACCCGTGTCGATGAAGAGGTCGTCAGGCTGATACAGCAGGCCTATGAGGAAGCACGCCGCATTCTGGAGGAGAACAAGGAGAAGCTGCATGAGCTGGCAAAATTCCTGTATGAGCGTGAAACGATAACAGGAGAGCAGTTTATGGAAATCGTCAATCGCGTTCCTCAGCTCGAAACAGCACAGAATTTGTAGAAAGAAAGCGAAAAGCAGCGCTTTCTTTTGCGTTATGAAAGGCGTGCTGTGCTATAATAGAGTATGTAAATACGTGAAGCAAGCACAAGGAGGGTTCTATGCCAAATATTATTACACATAAGATTTTTGCGGAAGAAGTGCTGAAGAGCATGACCAAGCACGATATCCGTTCCATGATAGAGCGTCATCCGCAGATATTCTACATCGGCAGCAATGGTCCTGATTTCCTGTTCTTTTCTCATATAAAGCCATGGGAATCCTATAAAAGTCATGCGCTGAACAGGCTGGGCAGTGCCATGCATGCACATGGTATCAATGCATTTTATGAAACAGCAATCGAATGCATCCGTGCACAGAAGCATGAGGATGTAAAGGAGCTGATGAGTGTTTATCTGTTTGGTCACCTGTGTCACTGGGCGCTGGATAAGACGACACATCCCTATATTTTCTATCGTACAGGGAACTGCCGGGGTGTCAGTGCAGGTCTGCATCACCGCTTTGAGTCTATGATGGATACCATGATGCTGGAAAAATACCGCGGCTTGAGTATCCGGGATTATCCGTGCTATGAAATCTGTGCATATGATGAGGATATTCTGAAGGCGATCGCCCGCATATATGTACCAGCTGCACGCAAGGTTTATCACCATGAGGTTAAGGTACACGATATCAGGGAAACCCTGAACTCCTGGTATGATGTACAGAAGCTGCTGTATGATCCTGCAAATATCAAATATCCGCTGTTAAAGGGCTTTGAGACGCTTGCACGCAAGCCCTGGGCTGTCAGCGGCAACGTTGTCCGTCCGTCTGTGGATGAGCGCTATGATGTATTGAACGAAGAGCATGCGATCTGGAAGCATCCGTGTGATGATACGATCACATCCAACGCTTCTTTTATTGATATGTTCAACGAGGCAATTGAAACGGCTGTTCGTGTGGTTGACAAGGCATACGGCTGTATAGAATACGGAGCTGACAGTCAATCTGTGCTCGAGCTTCTGCAGGATGCCGCCTACGATACCGGAATGGACGGCAAGCGGGATATGAAGTATTTCGATATTATCTATGACTGATGTAATTGCTGGTAAGGGGCATGTCCATGGTGCTATACATACGACATGCTCTTTTCTATAGGAGAGCTGTCAAAGATTGTGCATATACTGAAGGAAGAGAGGAGAATGTACTATGAAGCTGTTTGATTTGCATGCGGACATCGGATACGATGTCATGCAGAAGAAGCACACGGAAACAGATATACTGAACCGCTTTCATCTGCAGAAGTTTTTAGAGGGTGAGGTTTCTTATATCGGTATGGCATCCTTTTTTGAGGGAAGTGAAACGTGGGACTATATGCAGGATATGGTTTTGTCACTGAAAAAGGAAATCGAGCATTGCGAGATGATCGATTTGGTGCTTTGCGGGGAGGATTTAACGGAAAACGGACATATCAAGGCAATACTGACTGTGGAGGGAATGTGCGGTATCAAGGAGCATGCCAGAGAAAAAATCGAGTGGCTGTATGCGCAGGGTGTACGCATTGCCTCCTTTTGCTGGAACGAGGAAAATCTGCTGGCAACCGGCGTAAAGGGGAATCCGGAGCATGGCCTTCATCCGCTTGGGGAAGAGGCACTGCAGGCAATGATTGACTGCAATATGCTGGTGGATGTATCCCATGCCAATGAGCGAACCTTCTGGGATATTATGGCACATCCCTCAGCACGCGTTATCGCCACGCATTCCAATGCGAGAGCGTTGTGTGATCATCCCCGGAATCTTTGGGACGATCAGATTATCGCTATCGCAAAGCGGGGTGGAATCATCGGTATGAACAGTGCACCGGCGTTTGTCCATGAGCGTCCTGAAAAACGCGATATCCCTCATCTGGTTGCTCATATGCACTATATAAAGCAGCTGGCAGGAATCGAAGCACTGGCACTGGGGCTTGATTATATGGATTTCTATGAGGGCTGTGAGGAGCTGCATACAAAAAATCTGGAGGATTGTTCAAAGAGCCAGCGTTTGATTGAGGGAATGCTGACCCGGAATTTCAGTGAGGAAGAGGTAAGATTGATTGCCAGTGAGAATGCTCTGCGTAAGCTGAAAGAGGTTTTGTAAAGAAAGTTAAAAAAAGTTTTGGGCGCCCCTGAGCGCTTTTTTTTATCCTTTTAACTGCTTGAAGTCCTTTGTTTCTCATTGTATGCAAGGTTTGCATCACATAAGAATAACACGATAAATACCATGCTTGCTCGTAATGGTACTTGTTTTTATATAAGAGAAAAAGTATAATAAACACGACTTTTGTAAAATATTGTATTTGCGGTTGGAATGCCGTTTAACATTATGCAAAGGGAATGATGGAAATCGTGAAAATGGCGGGATAAGGGATTTCAGGAGGATGATGGTTATGGTTAGAGGTATGAAACGTCTGATGGCATTTTTCGTAGTATTTACACTTTTGTTTCAAATGACAGATATGCCGCTGCATGCGGAAAACAGCAGGGATGTCAGTGCTTTACTGACAGTTAAGGAAGCGTATATTGAAACAAAATCATAAGGATGTTGTGGAAAACAGGATGTTGACAGATACCGATCCGGTATCTGTATCTGTTAATTTTAAGGTGCCCGTTTTAGGAGACGGATTGACAGAAGAGGATTCTTATGTAAGAAAAGGAGATACTGCTGTAATTGAGCTTGCAACGAAGTATAAGCTGGCAGATACCGCTTCTCCAAGCTTTGCTCTGACAAGAAAGGTTGAGGAAAACGGCGGCAGCAGAGAAGTTAAAATCGGATCGCTTCGCATTGTTACAGACACTGATGCGAATAAAGTATATGCCCATATCGTTTTTGACGGTGATGATGAGGTGTTTGATGGACAGCCCATAGCCGGGGGCCTGGTCAAATGTCAATTGTAAATTCTCAACAACTCTGGAATATAACGGTATAGGAGATGGCGCCAAGCCTGGAGAACATGCTGTAACCATTTTGGGAAAAAGCTTTTCTGTAAAGGTGCCGGAACCGCCTGTTATTATGACTATGGAAAAAAGCGGAGCTGTTGAAGGAAAGTTTGTCAGCTGGAAGGTCAAAATAGATGCGCAACAGGCAGGAGCAGCTGCAGATTTT
>OGON01002560.1_pt1 | contig 10925 bp, 7 predicted proteins | sample 1552671 | NCBI WGS metagenome assembly OGON01 (sample SAMEA2580136, study PRJEB22360) | human gut metagenome | biome: human gut; feature: human-associated habitat; material: faeces | place: Denmark | collected 2008/2010 | reverse complement strand
AATTAGCACATTGATTTTGCAAAGTGCATAAAAATGAAATAAAGGAAGGAATAGAAAAAATGAAAGCACTAAAAAGAACACTAATAATTTTACTAATAATTTTATTAGCTCTAATCTCATTTGGAGGAATTTATATCCAAAAAACAAAATTTGTAGAAAACATTTTACCTGAGTATAAATTAGGACCTGACTTTACAGGATTACGAAACATTGGGTTAAAGGTAAGCGATGCAACAAAAGACATATATTATGACTTAGATGGAAATGTTGTAGATGAAGAAGGAAAAGATCTGGATCTCGAGACAGCAGATGTTATTGCTCACGAGATGAAAGAATGGGCGATTGAAAAAGGAGCGACTCACTATACACACTGGTTCCTGCCACTTACAGGAGTTACAGCAGAGAAGCATGATTCCTTTATCACAGCACCGGATGAGGAAGGATCCGTCCTGATGGAATTCTCCGGCAAGGAGCTGATCAAGGGAGAACCGGATGCATCTTCTTTTCCTTCGGGCGGTCTTCGAGCGACTTTTGAGGCGAGGGGTTACACTGCATGGGACTGTACATCTCCGGCATTTGTCCGTGAGGATGAGGCCGGTCCGATTCTGTGCATACCGACAGCATTCTGCTCCTATACAGGCGAGGCACTGGATCAGAAGACGCCTTTGCTGCGGTCCATGGAAGCTGTTCAGAAGCAGTCTCTGCGTCTGCTGCGCCTGTTCGGAAACACGACATCCAGGAAGGTGGTTCCGTCTGTGGGGGTAGAGCAGGAATATTTTATCGTATCCCGTGAGAAATATCTGAAGCGCAAGGATCTGATCTTTACTGGCAGGACACTTTTTGGGGCTATGCCGCCGAAAGGACAGGAACTGGATGACCACTATTTCGGTGTCATCCGGCCGAAGATTGCCTCATTTATGCGGGATGTAAACCGTGAGCTCTGGAAACTGGGCGTTTCTGCAAAGACACAGCATAATGAAGTGGCACCTGCACAGCACGAGCTGGCCCCGATCTATGCGCAGTGCAATGTGGCAGCGGATCATAACCAGATTATCATGGAGACATTAAAGCGGGTGGCAGAGGAACACGGACTGCAGTGTCTGCTCCACGAGAAGCCTTTTGCAGGAGTGAATGGTTCCGGAAAGCACAATAACTGGTCCCTTACCACAGATGACGGAATCAATCTGCTGGATCCGGGCAGGACTCCTCATGATAACATTCAGTTTCTTCTGATTATCATGTGCATTCTTCGTGCGGTAGACCGCCATGCAGATCTGCTGCGTGAATCGGCGGCAGATGTGGGAAATGACCACCGTCTGGGTGCCAATGAGGCTCCTCCTGCGATCATTTCTGTATTTCTGGGAGAACAGCTGGAGGATGTGATGGCACAGCTGATCAGCACAGGAACAGCTACGCACAGCCTGAAGGGCGGTAAGCTGCATACCGGGGTAAAAACGCTCCCGGATTTTGCCAAGGATGCCACTGACAGAAACAGAACATCGCCGTTTGCATTTACGGGAAACAAGTTTGAATTTCGTATGGTAGGCTCCAGAGACTCTGTGGCAGAATGTAATGTAGTCATTAATACGATCGTAGCAGAATCGTTTGCAGAGGCCTGTGACGTGCTGGAGAAGGCAGAAGACTTTGATCTGGCAGTTCATGATATGATAAAAGAGCTGGCAGAGAAGTATCAGAGAATCGTGTTTAATGGTAACGGCTATTCGGAGGAGTGGGTTGAAGAGGCTAAGAGAAGAGGTCTGCCGAACATAAAGTCCATGGTAGAGGCGATACCTGCCCTCATTACGGATAAAGCAGTGAACCTGTTTGAAAAGTTTGGCGTATTTACCAGAGCAGAACTGGAGTCACGTGTGGAGATCCAGTATGAGGGTTATGCCAAGGCGATCAATATCGAGGCCAGGGCCATGATCGATATTGCCAGTAAGCATATCATTCCTGCTGTTATGCGTTTTGCCAGAAATCTGGCGGGAACAGCAAACGAAATCAGGCAGGCGGGTGCAGATGTGACAGTGCCTATGAATCTGCTTAAAGAGACGACAGCGCAGCTGACAGCCACCAAAATGGCTCTTGCCAGACTTGAGGAAGTGACTGAGAATGCTGCAGGGATGGCAGCAGGCAGGGAGCAGGCGGAGTATTATTACAAAACAGTGGTTGCAGCTATGGAACAGCTTCGCATTCCTGTGGATAAGCTGGAGATGATCGTAGACAAGGAAGAATGGCCGATGCCGTCCTATGGGGATTTATTGTTTGAAGTATAACTGTTCAGAGCCGTGCAGATTTATAAAATTAAAAAACTCTCGTAAAAAGGAGGATGCCAGGCAGTGTCTGCCTGGCAGTATTATGAAAAAGTTTATTTGAAAGTATACTGATTCGCTTTGTTTTCTTATGATGGACTTAGTATACGGAAAAGAAATGAAGAAAAAATGAGAGTATAATGAAAAATTCTTTAATGATGGATGAATAAAATATGAACACGCACAAGCGTTTTCATATTTTTTTAAAATGAGTTGGTAAAAATGTATAAATTGTATTGAAAATAATAAAAGATATGCACAAATCAAACAAAATATTTCGAATAAAGAAATTGAGGTTTGACAATGGGATATTTTGGTGTATAATCTGTAGCTATAAAGAACGAGGGTGTTCCAGAGAAGGAATACCCTCGTTTTTTACCATACAGCTGTGCAAACGGTTATGGATGGAGAAAAACGAAGGAGGTTACATTTATGAAGAAACTGGAAATGATTATCAAGCCGGAAAAACTGGAGGATCTGAAAGTGATTCTGGATGAATGCCATGCAAATGGTGTCATGATTTCCAATATCATGGGGTATGGTACACAGAAGGGATTTAAGCGACTTTACAGAGGGACGGAGTACAGCATGAACCTGCTTCCGAAGGTAAGAGTTGAGACTGTCGTGGAGGATCAGGTGAGCGAGACAATCATCGACCGGGTTGTAAAAGAAATCAATACCGGAAGCTACGGTGACGGTAAGATTTTTGTTTATGATGTGGAGGATGCGATCCGGATCCGTACAGGTGAGCGTGGTACAGGAGCGTTATAGAAGAGAAAATGGAAATAGCTGCTCTTTTTTATGCAGGCAGGCTTTGCTATGGTGGAAACCGGATTTACAAGAGCCAAGAATGCCGGAAATATTATTATGAAGAACCTGATGGATTTTGCGTTTGGTTCCGTGGTTTACTGGTTCCTGGGATTTGGCCTGATGATGGGCGAAGGAAACGGGTTTATCGGAACGATCGATCTGTTCTGCAGAGGCGATTACAGCAGTAATATTCCATCCTGGGCGATGATAGCATTTAACACAATGTTCTGTGCGACAGCGGCAACGATCGTGTCAGGAGCTATGGCAGAGAGAACGAAGTTTTCTGCATACATCATTTACAGTATCCTGATCAGTCTTCTGATTTATCCGATCGAAGGACACTGGATCTGGGGCGGCGGCTGGCTGTCAGATTTAAGCATTGGAAATTCAGCAGGATTTATTGATTATGCAGGCTCTACGGCAGTTCATATGACCGGGGGTGTAGCGGCACTTATAGGAGCGTGGATACTGGGACCGCGTATTGGAAAGTATGATAAGAATGGAAATCCAAGAGCGATTCCGGGACATAGTATTACACTTGGCGCATTAGGCTGCTTTATCTTATGGTTCGGATGGTTTGGATTTAACCCGGCTTCCAGTTACGGCCTTTCTACTCCGGAAAAAGCACTGGAGGTATCAAATGTATTTATGACAACCAATATTGCAGCGGCTGCAGCGACCTGTGTTACCATGTGCCTGACATGGATCCGTTACAAAAAACCGGATGTTTCCATGACATTAAATGGTTCGCTGGCAGGTCTGGTAGCGATCACGGCAGGATGTAATGCGGTAGATCCGTGGGCAGCAGCAATTATCGGTGCGTTAGCCGGAGCTCTGGTTGCCTTTTCAGTAGAATTCTTTGATAAGATTGCAAAGATCGATGACCCGGTTGGTGCGATTTCGGTACACGGCGTATGTGGAGCCTTTGGAACGATTATGATCGGTTTCTTTGCAAGAGAGGACGGTCTTTTCACAACAGGACATTGGGAACGTCTGGCCATTCAGTGTATCGGCGTGATTTCTGTAGCTGTTTTTGTAGCAGTATCCATGTTTGTTATATTTACGGTCATCAGAAAAACCATTGGTCTTAGAGTATCTCCGGAAGAAGAGATTGGCGGTCTCGATCCGGTAGAACATGGACTTGAAACTGCTTATGCAGGATTCCAGATGAAGTCAAACGGATAAAAAAATAATTTATATCTTTCCTTTTTTGTTGTTTTGTATTAAAATATATCATAAGTTATGGTATGATGTTGTAAGAAATGACAGATTTGCAACATAGGATTATCGGTTACGACATAAATGGTGACAATAATTCAAAACAGTTGAAAGAGAGGGAAGGTCATGATATCAAACCAGATTTTACAGACGACAATCGAAGGATTAAAGGTCATTTCCAGAATCGACCTTGGTGTTATTGATTTGGAAGGAAATGTATTGGCAACGACATTCCCGGAGGCTGCACAGAACGGAGCGGCCATAGCGGCTTTCGTGGACTCTCCGGCAGACAGTCAGGTGGTACAGGAATATCAGTTTTTTAAAATTTTTGATGAGAGCAGACTGGAGTATGTGCTGCTGGCCAAAGGCAGCAGTGATGACGTATATATGGTAGGAAAGATGGCAGCATTCCAGATACAGAATCTTTTGGTTGCCTACAAGGAAAGGTTTGACAAGGATAATTTTATCAAAAACCTTCTGCTCGATAATCTCCTGTTGGTGGATATTTACAACAGAGCGAAAAAGCTTCACATTGAAGCAGAGGCCCGCCGGGTGGTTTTCCTGCTTGAGACAGATCATGAGAAAGACAGTACTTCTCTGGAAACCGTACGGACGATTCTTGGAAACAGGTCTGAGGATTTTATTACGGCGGTAGATGAGAAGGGAATCATTGTGGTTAAGGAGCTTCAGGAGAATGAAGGCTATCCGGAAATGGATCGCGAGGCAAAGCATATTCTGGAATGCCTTCCGAAAGAGAAGAGAGAAGAAGCACATATCGCTTATGGTACCATTGTAGGAGAGATCAAAGAAGTCTCCAGATCATACAAAGAAGCAAGGATGGCACTGGATGTCGGAAAGATTTTCTTTGATGAGAAGAATGTGATCGCATACAGTTCCCTGGGAATCGGGCGTCTGATCTACCAGCTGCCGATTCCGCTGTGCAGGATGTTCATCCGTGAGATATTCGGAGGAAAATCACCGGATGATTTTGATGAGGAGACGCTGACAACGATTAATAAATTCTTTGAAAACAGTCTGAATGTGTCTGAGACATCGCGGCAGCTCTTTATTCACAGAAATACGCTCGTTTACCGGTTGGATAAACTGCAAAAGAGTACGGGACTGGACTTGCGTGTCTTTGAGGATGCGATTACATTTAAGATTGCTTTGATGGTCGTAAAATATATGAAATATATGGAGACACTGAATTATTAGTGTACATGTACGGTTCAGAACAGCAGACTACAGACCCGTCTGCTGTTCTGAACCTGTGTCGTAAATAGAAAGGTTACAAAAGAGGGCAGCCACTGCCGGGCAAGCGATGGCTGTCTGCTTTTTGTGAGTGGAGTAAAGGTAATCAACAGGTTTAAGGATTGCGGGAGCACTGTGCGCGGAACGATCCGCAGTATCATGGAGGCAAAATACATTTTGCCCTCAACATCATCATATATTGAGGAGTGGAACATATGGAAAAGGACAATGACATGGAAAAAGTGAATGAAAGCAGAAGGGATTCTCATTTTTTTCAGGGATTCTTAAGTGGTTTGTGTGTGATGCTGGTGATCACGGGCATTGTATTTTTTGTGAAAGGAGAAATGCTAAAGAGAGAGCAGATCGATATCCAGGTACAAAAAGCAACGGAAGAAAGTGTCACAGAAGCTTCTGACAGTCTGGCACTTGATGAGGAAAAGATTAACAGGAAGCTTAATAATATTGAGAATATCATCAACCAGTATTATCTGGATGAAATCGACAATGAGGAGGTGGAGAACTGGCTGTATAAAGGTGTCATTGCCGGACTGGGAGATCATTATGCAGCGTATCTCCTTTCAAAAAAAGAGGGGCTTCAGAAGACACAGGAAGCCAGCAGCGGCGCCTATAAGGGAATAGGAGCGGTTCTGACCCAGGACCGCAGTACAGGGCTCGTTACGATTCTCCGGTGTTATGAAGGGGCTCCGGCAGCTAAGGCGGGGCTTTTGCCGGGAGATATCATCTATAAGATCAACGGTACGGAGGTCAGCGGAACAGACCTGACGGAAGTGGTATCAAGGATAAAGACGGAGCCTGGCGATTCGGTGAATATCGAGGTTGTCCGTGAGGGTGAAGCAGAGGAGCTTTCCTTTGATGTTGTGAGGGCTCATATTGAGATTCCTACAGTAAATTCGGAAATGCTGGAAGGAAAGATCGGATATATAGAGGTAACAGAATTTGATACTGTGACGAAAGAGCAGTTCCGTACAGCATTGGAGACACTTGAGAATCAGGGGATGGAAAAGCTGATCATTGATCTAAGGAATAATCCGGGAGGAGTTCTGGATACGGTATGCAATATGCTGGAACAGATTCTCCCTGAAGGATTGATCGTATATACGGAAGATAAACAGGGAAACAGGACAGAGTACAAGTCAAGTGGCCGCCATGAATTTAAGAAGCCCATGGCAGTGCTGGTGAATGGCAACAGTGCCAGTGCATCAGAAATATTTGCCGGTGCAGTGAAAGACTACGGCATTGGGACTCTGGTTGGAACAAAAACATTTGGAAAAGGGATCGTTCAGCGGATCGTTAATCTGAATGACGGCACAGCAGTGAAGCTGACTGTATCCAAATACTACACTCCAAAAGGAAATGACATCCATAAGGTGGGGATTGAACCGGATGTGGAAGTGGAACTGGATGAATCACTTAAACAAAAGATAACGATAGAGAAAGCTGAGGATAATCAGCTTCAGAAAGCAATAGAAATCTTAAATACCAGGTAAAGGAAGGAAGCTATGCAGGAAAAAATTATTTTCAGAGAAATGCTGAGTGAAATAAAAGCACTGGCAGACAGGAAGGGAAATGTTCTTTCCGTGGAAGAGATCAATGATTTCTTTTCCAATGCCAGGCTGAGTGAAGAACAGCTCACCATGATTTATGAGTATCTGATCGGACAGAAAATAAAGGTGGTCGGATATCGACCCAAAAATCCCCGGCCGGAGCAGGAAGAGCAGGAGCCCCGGATGCTTACTGAGGATGCCTGTATGGAGTTGTATCTTGATGAACTGCAGGATATCCTGCCGGTGTCAGAAGAAGAGGAAGAGAAGCTCTTTCTTATGGCCGCAGCAGGAGACGGAGGTGCGAAAAGCAGGCTTGTGGAGCTGTATCTGAAGATGGTCTGTGAGCTGGCACGAACCTATCGTTATAGTGATCTTCCCCAGAGTGATCTGATCCAGGAGGGAAATGTGGCATTACTGCTGGCACTTGACCAGATGGAGATTATGGATGATCTGCAGGGATATCGGGAACAGCTGTACCGTGCTGTAACCAGAGGGATGGAAGAAGCACTGACCTCTCAGCGAGACTTAAAGGAAATGGATGAGAAGCTTGCAAAGCGGGTGAATCATCTTGGAGAAGCAGTCCGTAATCTTGAAAGAGATCTGGAACATAAGGTATCTGTGGAAGAACTGTCAGCGTATCTGGAAATGCCGGTAGAGGAGATCAGAGATATCCTGAGGATGGCAGGAGATGAAATCGAGATTGACAGAAGCCCATCCGGCGGCAGAAGCAGCATTCAGACCGATATTCAGGGTATTTGACATAAACAGCTGAATACGAAAGAAATGGTTTCAGTAAAGCGAAAAGTGTGCAGGTCCCTCACTTATGGGAGACTTGCACACTTTGTTATTTCAGGAGCTCTTCCCGGTCGGATGATGTTTCAGGTTCCGGCAGATCAGGAAGATAGAGATGAACCTTTGCAATACGGTTCTTATCTACAGAATCGACCTGCATCCGGATGCCAAGGTCATCAATGATAAACTCTCCGGCATGGGGAAGGTGGTCGAGACGTTCGATGACATAACCGCCTACAGAATCGTAATCCTCTGAAGAAAGTGTAAGACCCAGTGCATCATTCAAATCATCAAGCTTCAGAGAACCTTCTACAATATATTCGCGTTCGCCAACCTGGCGAATCAGTTCTTCTTCGTCCTTATCATACTCATCCCGGATCTCCCCGACGATTTCCTCCAGCAGATCTTCAAGAGTGACAAGTCCGGCAATCGCACCGTACTCATCCAGTACAATTGTGAAATTGATGGAATCCTTTCGCATCTCCATCATCAGTTCGGACGTTTTTTTGTATTCATAAGTGAAATAGGGTTCTCTTAAGAGGCTGCGCAGATCAAAATTCTGTGCGGGAAGGTATCCAAGCAGATCCTTCATGTTCAGAACGCCGATCACATGGTCAGTATCACCTTCATAAACGGGAAAACGTGTAAATCTTTCGCGGCGGAAAATGTCGATGATTTCTTCACAGGTACTTTCTACATTGATAAATACCATATCCACGCGGGGAACCATGATATCCCTTGCCTGAGAATCCCCGAAATCAAATACATTGTATATCATCTGGCGCTCTTCACTTTCAATGACACCGTCTTCATGGCTGACATCCAGAATCGTACGCAGCTCGTGCTCTGTCATGGCAGGACCCTTAGCTGAAGGATCTACATGCATCAGTGCAAGTACCAGGTTTGCCAGCTTGTTAATGATGAAAATGACAGGTGTCAGGATCCTCATCAGAAAAAGAATCGTACCGGCATAGGCAAGAGCCATCTTGTCTGAGTGAATGGTTGCGAGTGTTTTGGGAGCGATCTCGCCGAAGATCAGAATAATCACCGTCAGTGCTCCACTGGCAATTGCGATCGCTGCATTTCCCCAAAGATCGAGGGCAAGCGTAGTAACCAGAGAAGCTGCAGACAGATTGACAATATTATTCCCGATTAAAATAGCACTCAGCATTTTTCCGGAATCTTCAGTAATGGTAAGAACTGTACGTGCACGTCTGTTGCCATCATCGGCAAGTGTTTTCATCTTTATCCTGTTGGCTGTCGTGAGTGAAGTCTCTGCCGATGAAAAGAAGGCAGAGAGCAGAATCAGCAGGATCAATATTATGAATTGAAGGGCAGTCGCAGTGTCCAAAAATAATCATCTCCTTAGTTACGATGTTTTGCTGTAAACTGTAACTGAATATATCCTATTTCAGACTTGAATGCAAGGATTCAAAATTAATGCAAAAAAAATTTAACATATCCGTAATAAATACTTGTAAAATATTGCGGAATTGTGTTATAATAAAGCCCGAAAAGTATCATACTGTAAAATCTGCATGACTCTGAACAGTTACAGCAGATACAGGATCAAAGAAATATGCAGATGAAGGGTTGTAAAAGAAGTGGTTCGAAGGAGGAGAGAGACCATGAGAAAAAGATACAGGGGACTGGCATGGGCTCTGGCAGGAGCACTGATGCTTGCCAGCATACCGGGAGTTCCGGTGGCAGCAGAGGGGAATGTGGTATATGTAAGTACAGAAGGATTCAGTGAGAACAGTGGCATGACGGCAGAAAGTCCGCTTGCTTCCATATATGCAGCACAGGAGCTTCTTCCTGAGGGTGGGACGATTCTGGTCGAAGATACGATTTATGTGACGGGGGAGAGAAGCTACGTATTCCATGATGGTATCACACTGCAGGCGGGAGATGAGCTGGAAGGTCCTCTCTTTGAAGTGTCAGAAAACGGAAGACTGACACTTGGCAATATCATTTTAACGGGGAACAGCAGTACCGTGATTTCAAATCATGGAGTGCTGAAAATAGATGACAGTGTTACACTGACGGTAAAGGATGGAGAGGGAGTAGGCTGTGTTTATACCGGACAGTCAGCAGCCACCTATCTGAATGATGAGCTGGTGGCAGGAGACGGAAGGGTAGAGAAGACACAGGAAACGGAACAGGATTCTGAGACGGAGAGTCCGCAGAGTGAAAGCGAAGGAGCTTCGGAAACAGAAAAGCCGCAGAAGGAAAGCGAAGAGGATTCTGAAACAGAGAAGATACAGGATGAGAGTACAGGAGTTTCAGAAACAGAAAAACCGCAGAAGGAAGGCGTAGAGGATTCTGAGACAGAGAAGCCGCAGGATGAAAGTGCAGGAGTTTCTGAGACAGAAAAGCCGCAGAAGGAAGGCGGAGAGTCTTCCGGGCCAGAGAAGCCCCAGGATGAAAGTGCAGGAGCTTCTGAGCCAGAAAAGCCGCAGAAGGAAAGCGGAGAGTCTTCTGAGACAGAAAAGCCGCAGGGTGAAAGTGCAGGAGCTTCCGAAACAGAAAAGCCGCAGGGCGAAGGCACAGGAGCAGCAGAAACGGAAAGTGAGCTGCTTTTGGAGCAAACAGAACAGATACGTTCAGAGGCGGTAGAGACAGTCAAAAATGCGATCGTTGCTCTGAGTATTCATTCCAGAAAGGATGTGAAAGGGCTGCTTGCCGTGTCGCAGGCCTTTGACGGTCTGACAGATGCGGAGAGGGCGGCGATTCCTGAACAGGTGCGTCAGCTTCTGGAGTCTGCAAAGCAGATGGCAGCCGCTTATAATCATACACAGAGGGGAGTGAGCGTGTATGGAAACATCCCGTGGTATGTACAGTTCAGAGTAAAGCTGACAGATATCGGAGAGAAAGAGGAAAAAGGAATGCAGATACTGGTTCCTTATGAGCTGAAGCTCTGGAATCTGTTTACGGATTCTGTATATACACTCCCGGAGGGAGAGTCAGTGACGGTAAC
>OGON01002553.1_pt1 | contig 10946 bp, 8 predicted proteins | sample 1552671 | NCBI WGS metagenome assembly OGON01 (sample SAMEA2580136, study PRJEB22360) | human gut metagenome | biome: human gut; feature: human-associated habitat; material: faeces | place: Denmark | collected 2008/2010 | reverse complement strand
CACCTTGTGGCGCGTAGCACAGACGTAGGTCTCGATCATGCGGTTCATCACGGGGTTGAAATCGCCGATCCACGCCAGCTCCATCGACTTGTAGGGATTCTTCGTCCGCTCGAGGAACTGCCAGTACTTGACCATGATGGCCGACTCGACGCCCTTGCCGTGGAACTCCGGCGTGATGCCGAAGATGATGCCGAAAATGCGGTCGCACGACTTGCGCACCTTCAGGTCCCACATCAGCCGCAGCTTCTGCCGCAAGCCGAATTTGCCGTTGAATTTGCCGATCAGGCGGTTTAGGTCGGGAACGGTGATGAAAAATCCGATCGGTTCTTCGTTGAAATAGGCGAAGAAAATGATGTTGGGGTCGATGATCGGTTTCATCTCCCGGACCATCTCCAGCGCCTCCTCCTGCGTCATCGGCTTGACGCCCGAGAACAAGGCCCACGCCTTGTTGTAAATGACGCGAAAACTCTCGGCGGCCTCCTCCAGATTGTTCATGTCGATGTTCTCGACCCGGTAACCCGGCACGGTGTAGAGACGCTCGGCGCGGGCGAAAATCTGCTTGTTGGCCTCCGAATCGTTCACCCGCCAGATAAAACTGTGCTGATTGAAATAATTCTTAAAACCATAGTTTTCGAACAACTCCTTGTAATAGGGCGGATTGTAGGGATTCTTGTAGAGGGGCTGGAATTCGTAGCCCTCGACCAGCAGCCCCCACCAGTCGCGCCGCTGTCCGAAGTTGATCGGGCCGTCCATGGCCTCCATGCCGCGGCTGGCCAGCTCATTGCCGATGGCCTGCTGCAGGTGATAGCCGATGTAGCCCTCGGACATGGCGCCGCACTCAGGGAAGGGCATATCGGCCTTGATGGCCTTGGCCTCGGCAGCGGTGGACAGGCCCAGATTGATCATACCCACCTGGGGGCCGTTGCCGTGGGCGACCACGACTTCATTGCCTGCAGCGATCAGGTCCACGATGGATTTGGCGGTCTCGGTGACCAGCTGGAGCTGCTCAGCGGCGGTATTGCCCAGTGCGTTGCCGCCCAGCGCGATAACGATTCTCTTAGACATAATGCTCTACCTCACTGTTTTCGTTTTTTCGTCTCCGTGTGCCCGCTCTGAAGCGCAGGGGGAAAGGGCGTTTTCGGGGCGAGGAGGAGACGGTGCTTAGATAGTATAACACAGATTGTATACAGTACACAATATCTATCACCCACAACATTTACACAAAAATGCGGCAGGGGACAGAAAATAGCGGGAGGGGGAGCCCCTCCCGCTATCGGGTCGATTATTTAGAACTTCTTGCGGGTGTCCTTGGTCTCGTCCAGCTCCATCAGGGCCTTGACGGGATCCTTCACCTGGGCCATAAAGATCATGGCGGCGATGATATAGGGCTTGTAGGAGGCCTGCTTGTACAGAGGCACGATGTAGCGGTCGAACACGGAGTTGTCTACCTCGCCCTCGGCGCAGCTCAGACCGGTGATGTCGGCGGGCAGGCAATGCAGGTACAGGGCCTTGCCGTCCTTGGTGAGCTTCATCATCTCTTCAGTGCAGGCCCAATCCTTGTGCTGGGCGTTCTGGGCCAGCAGGCGCTTCTCCAGTGCGTCAATGCCCTCCTTGTCGCCGGCGGCGTACAGCTTGGTGCGCTCTTCCATGGCGGCGTAGGAAGCCCAGCTCTTGGGATACACGATATCGGCATCCTTGAAGGCCTCGGCCATGCTGTTGGTCTTGTGGAACTTGGAGCCGTACTTCTCGCAGTTCTTGCGGGCGACCTCTTCCACCTCGGGCATCACGTCATAGCCCTCGGGATGGGCCAGGGTCACGTCCATGCCGAAGCGGGTGAACAGGCCGATCACGCCCTGGGGCACGGACAGGGGCTTGCCGTAGGAGGGAGAATAGGCCCAGGTCATAGCGACCTTCTTGCCCTTCAGGTTCTCCACGCCGCCGAAGTAGTGGATGACGTGCAGCATATCGGCCATGCACTGGGTGGGGTGGTCCACGTCGCACTGCAGGTTCACCAGGGTGGGCTGCTGCTCCAGGATACCGTCGCGGTAGCCTTCCTTCACGGCGTCCATAAAGGTCTTCTGATACTTGTGGCCCTCGCCGATGAACATATCATCGCGGATGCCGATGACGTCGGCCATGAAGGACACCATGTTCGCGGTCTCGCGGACGGTCTCGCCGTGGGCGATCTGAGACTTCTTCTCGTCCAGGTCCTGGACCTCCAGGCCCAGCAGGTTGCAGGCGGAGGCGAAGGAGAAGCGGGTACGGGTGGAGTTGTCGCGGAAGATGGAGATGCCCAGGCCGGAATCGAACACACGGGTGCTCTTGTTGCGCTCGCGCAGGTCGCGCAGGGCGTCGGCCACGGTGAAGATGGCGTCGATCTCGTCGTCGGTCTTGTCCCAAGTCCAATAGAAATCGGTCTTGTACATATTGTTGATGTTCAGGGTAGACAGATGGCGTGCCAGTTCAACAGTCTTGCTCATTTTGATCGTTCTCCTTGTATGTTTAATATAGCGTATATGGCGTATGATCGATTACTTGATGTCGTTGCCGGTCAGCTCCTGGCGGAAGCTGGTGGCGGAGCCGTCCTTGTTCTCGGGCTTGTACAGGCCGGGAACGGCGGCATACAGGGCGGCGCAGGTCACCAGGTCCTGCTTGAAGGTCACCTCGTTGGGGGCGTGTGCCTGAGACTCGGCACCGGGGCCAAAGCCTACGCAGGGGATGCCGTAGCGGCCCTGGATGGACACGCCGTTGGTGGAGAACGTCCACTTGTCGGTCAGGGGACGGCCCTCGCGCTTGGAGGCAGCCAGCTCGGTGGGCATCAGGCGCTTGTCGCCCCACAGGCTGTGATGGGCATCCACCAGGGCCTGGACGTGGGGAGCGGTCTCCTTGTTGATCCAGGTGGGGAAGAAGCACTCGGTCTCGTATACGTGGCCGGTCCATGCGGGACGGTCATACATATACATGGAAACCTTCACGTCCTTGGCATACTTCTTGCAGGCGGGCAGGTCCTCGATCTCCTTCAGGCAGGACTGATAGGTCTCGCCGGCGGTCATGCGGCGGTCGATGGAGATGGCGCAGCTGTCGGCCACAGCGCAGCGGGAGGGGGAGGTGTAGAATATCTGGCTGGTGGTGCAGGTGCCGCGGCCCAGGAAGCGGGCGTCCTCATAGTGCTCGGGGTTGAACTTGGGATCCAGCATCTTCACCAGGCCGTTGATCTCGGTGGAGCCGTCGGCGGGGTTCTCGTTCAGGTCACGGACGTTCAGGATGACCTCGGCCATCTTGTGGATGGCGTTGTCGCCGCGCTCGGGGGCGGAGCCGTGGCAGGACACACCGTGCATATCCACGCGGATCTCCATACGGCCGCGGTGGCCGCGGTAGATACCGCCGTCGGTGGGCTCGGTGGAGATAACGAATTCGATCTTGCTGCGGGCGTCCTCAGGACCGTTGAAGTACTCATTGACGATGGACTGCCAGCACATACCGTCGCAGTCCTCCTCCTGCACGGAGCCCACGACCATCATCTTGTAGCCCTTGGGCAGCAGGTCCAGATCCTTCATGATCTTCACGCCGTAGGCGGCGGCGGCCATGCCACCCTCCTGGTCGGAACCGCCGCGGCCGTAGATGATGTCATCGGTCTCATAGCCCTTGTAGGGGTCGGCTTCCCAGTTTTCGATATTGCCGATGCCAACAGTATCGATGTGGCTGTCGATGGCGATGATCTTGTCGCCCTCGCCCATCCAGCCGATGACGTTGCCCAGCTTGTCGAACTCCACCTTGTCATAGCCCAGGGCCTTCAGCTCATCGGCGATGCGCTTGACGACGCCCTCTTCCTCACAAGACTCGGAAGGGATGGCGATCATGTCCCGCAGGAACTTGACCATAGCGGGTTTGTACGCCTCGGCGGCGTTTCTGATGGCAGCAAAATCCATAATGTACCTCCGCAAAAATTTTATCAAATTCTGTGTTAAAAACGGGTAAACGGTTTTTACCATCTCCTATCATAGCACATGGTAGCTGGATGTCAAACAAAAATTTAGGAAATCAAAAAGTTTTTCAGAAAAAACCGTTGCTTTTTGTGGGAGGTGTGGTATTATGTAAGAGGAGAAAAGCGGAAAAGGAGGGTGTTATGGAGGCGAAACGATTAGAATCGCTGAAGCAGATCGCCGCGGGCATCGCGGCGCAGTTCGGCGACAAGTGCGAGGTGGTCATCCACGATGTGGCCAGCAGCCACCCGGAGCACACCATCGTACACATCGAAAACGGGCACGTGTCCGGCCGGAAGATCGGCGACGGTGCATCCAGGGTCGTCATGGAGCAGCTGGAGCATCAGAACGAGCAGCCCCAGGACCATCTGTGCTACCTGACGCGGACGCCGGGCGGGAAGATACTGAAATCCTCGTCCCTGTATATCCGCAACAGCCGCGGCGCGGTCACGGCCATATTTTCCATCAACTACGACATCACCAACATCATGATGATGCACCAGGAGCTGGGCGAGTTTATGCTCACCCGCGACCGGGAGCAGTCCGAGCCGGAGAAGATCATCAACGTCAACGATGTGCTGGACGAGCTGATCCAGCAGTCCGTGGCGCTGGTGGGCAAGCCTGCGGCCCTGATGAACAAGGACGACAAGATCCGGGCCATCCGCTTCCTCAGCGACGCGGGCGCGTTCCTGGTCACCAAGTCCGGCGACAAAGTGGCAAAATACTTCGGTATTTCCAAATACACCTTATATTCCTATATCGATGCGAACAAACAACAGGAGGAAAAGAAACATGGGTAAAATCGATCTGTCCATCAACAAAGTCGGTCTGGCGCATAACATCCAGAAGGCCAAGGAGAACAACGTCATCATCCCCACCATCGCCCAGATGCAGAACCCTGACCTGATCCCCGAGAAGATCAAGGCCAAGCTGAGCCACACCGGTCTGTGGGATGTGGATCCCGTCAACCTGTTCCGCATTTCCTGGCACAACGAGGCCAAGGAGTCCGGCGGTCTGTTCCAGGCGGTCCCCAACTATGTGGAGATCCCCAGCAAGCTCTCCGGCGTGCCCTGCCGCATCGTTGCCATGTCCGGCAAGTGGTTCCCCACCGGCTGCCACAAGGACCGCGGCTCCGTCCGCTTTCGGCAAACTGCCACAAGGTCGGCGCCTCCTTCGGCTGCCTGGCTCCCCGCCTGGTGACCGGTCAGTTCGACGCTACCTATCACCATGCCGTGTGGCCCTCCACCGGCAACTACTGCCGCGGCGGCGCCTTCAACTCCAAGCTGCTGGCCTGCGAGTCCGTGGCCATCCTGCCCCAGGATATGTCCAAGGAGCGTTTTGACTGGCTGAAGTCCATCGCCGGTCAGATCATCGCCACCCCCGGCTGCGAGTCCAACGTGAAGGAGATCTTCGACAAGACCTGGGAGCTGAAGCAGGATCCCACCATGATGATCTTCAACCAGTTTGCCGAGATGGGCAATCCCCTGTGGCACTACAACGTCACCGGCTACGCCCTGGCTGACCTGTTCGAGGCCGTCAAGAAGCCCGGCCAGAACTTCGCCGGCGCCTGCTTTACCTCCGGCTCCGCCGGCACCATGTCCGCCGGTGATCTGCTGAAGGAGCGCTATCCCCACCTGAAGCTGGCCGTGGGCGAGGCCCTGCAGTGCCCCACCATCCTGAATAACGGCTTTGGCGGCCACCGCATCGAGGGTATCGGCGACAAGCACATTCCCTGGATCCACAACGTGAAGAACACCGATATGGCCATCGCCATCGACGACGAGGACAGCCAGCGCCTGCTGCGCCTGTTCAACACCCCCGAGGGCCAGAAGTACATGAAGGACGAGTTGGGTATGTCCGACGAGGAAGTCCAGAAGATGACCTGGCTGGGCATCTCCGGTATCGCCAACGTCCTGTGCTGCATCAAGATGGCCAAGTACTACGAGCTGACCGAGAACGACGTGGTGGGCACCGTGCTGACCGACTCCGCCGTCATGTACCAGTCCCGTATCGAGGAGCTGAATCAGATGTACGGCGCGTACAACGCTCATGAGGCGTCTCTGGACCACAACCTGCACATGCTGGGCCTGAAGACCGACTCCATGCTGGAGCTGACCTACACCGAGCGCAAGCGTGTCCACAACCTGAAGTACTACACCTGGGTGGAGCAGCAGCAGATGAACGTGGAGGACCTGAACGCCCAGTGGTACGATACCAAGAACACCTGGGACGCCGTCCACGCACAGGCCAAGGAGCTGGACGAGCTGATCAATGAGTTCAACGAGGCCACCGGCCTGCTGAAGGCTCTGTAAGAAAACACCGCAACAACGCCTCAGGGCGGGGCTCTCGCCCCGCCCTGTATTTCTTATTTCATATAAGGAGAACCACCATGAAAAACGTAAAATACGGCAAATGTGTCCGCTGCGGCAAGACCTACGACGCCGTTCCCGACCTGACCAACTGCGAATGCGGCGGTATCCTGGATATCGTCTATGACTACGACTACATCAAGTCCGTGCTGACCAAGGAGAAGCTGGCCAAGCGCGAGAACCGTTCCATGTGGCGCTACCGTGAGCTGCTGCCTGTGGAGGAGACCACGCCCGACACGCCGCTGCGCGTGGGCTGGAGCCCCCTGTACGAGGAGCCGAAGCTGGCGGAGCTGCTGGGCATCAAGCGTCTATGGGTCAAGGACGATGGCCAGAACCCCACCGCATCCCTGAAGGACCGTGCCAGTGCCATGGCCGTGGCCAAGGCCATGGAGGCCGGCGCCAAGACCATCGCCTGCTCCTCCACCGGCAACGCCGCCTCCTCCCTGGCGGGCAATGCTGCCGCTGCGGGCTTCAAGACCTATATTTTCGTGCCCGAGCGGGCCCCCAAGGGCAAGGTGGCCCAGCTGATGATCTTCGGCGCCAACGTCATCTCCGTCAAGGGCAACTATGAGGAGACCTTCGAGCTTTCCAAGAAGGCCATCGACAAGTGGGGCTGGTACAACCGCAACGCCGCCATCAACCCCTACCTCTCCGAGGGCAAAAAGACCGTGGCACTGGAGATCGCCGAGCAGCTGAACTGGGAGATGCCCGACTACCTGGCCATCTCCGTGGGCGACGGCTGCACGATCGCCGGTGTGTGGAAGGGCTTTAAAGACCTGTCCGCCATCGGCTTCATCGACAAGCTGCCCCGCCTGATCTCCGCCCAGTCCCTGGGCTGCTATCCCATCAACCGCGCCATCCAGGAGGACAAGCCCTGGGAGCCCATGGAGGAGAACACCATCGCCGACTCCATCTCCGTAGGCGTGCCCCGCAATGCAGATAAGGCCCTCATGGCCATCCGCGAGTCCAACGGTATCGCCGTCAACGTCTCCGATGAGGAGATCCTGGCCGCCCAGCGCCTGCTGGGCCGTACCTGCGGCGTGTTCGGCGAGCCTGCCGGTGTCACCGGTGCCGCGGCGCTGAAGAAGGCCTGCGAGCAGGGACTGATCCCCCACGACGCCACCGTGGTCAGCGTCGTCACCGGCAACGGCCTGAAGGACGTGGCCAATGCCATCAAGTCCGCCGGCGAGCCCATTCACATCGAGCCCGACCTGGATCTGATGGTCGAGGAGTTCAAGAAGCGCGGCGTCACCGTGGAGTAAAATGCAGCATCCCCGGCAAATGCTGTGCATTTGCCGGGGATTTTCTCTTGCCAATCCATCGGGAATATGGTACAATGTATCCCGTAATACAGCTCATATAGCCCCGCGAGAATGGCGCGGGGCGTTTCTACGGAGCCGCCGACGGCTCTGCTATGGGTGTTTCGATGCAGGGTGCATCGGAGCATCCATTTTTATTTTGCTTGCAGGAGGTATCTCACCATGACACAGGTCTTACGCGGTAATATCGTCCACGCGCCCGCCATGGGCCGCCTGGACATTCTCGAGCACGGCTGCCTGGTGCTGGAGGACGGCGTCATTACCGGCCTTTATCCCGATCTGCCCGCCCATCTGGAGGGCGCGGAGGTCCGCGATTTCGGCGACCGCATCATCATGCAGTCCTTCGCGGATATGCATCTCCATGCGCCCCAGTACCCCATGCTGGGCATGGGGATGGACCTGCCGCTACTGGACTGGCTGAACACCTACACGTTCCCCACCGAGGCGCGGTTCGCCGACCTGGACTACGCCCGCCGCGTCTACCGCCGGCTGGCTACAGACCTGATCACCAACGGCACCACCCGCGTCTGTATGTTCTCCTCCCTCCACACCGACGCGACCCTCGTCCTCATGGACGAGCTGGAGCGCGCCGGCGTCACCGGCTATGTGGGCAAGGTCAACATGGACCGCAACGGCCTGCCCGGCAAGCTGCAGGAGACGACAGAGGAGTCCGTGCAGGAGACGCTCCGCTGGCTGGATGCCTGCCATTTTGAGCACATCAAGCCCATCCTCACGCCCCGCTTCACGCCCAGCTGCACCAACGAGCTGATGACCCAGCTGGGAAAGCTGGCCAACGAGCGGGGGCTGTACGTCCAGTCCCATCTGTCCGAGAGCACCAACGAGATCGCCTGGGTGAAGGAGCTGCACCCCGAGTGCAGCCAGTATTGGGAGACATACGACAAGTACGGTCTATGGAAGGACCATACCCTCATGGCACACTGCGTCTGGTCCGACGAGCGCGAGCGCGCCGCCATTCGTGACGCCGGTGTGGTGGTGGTCCACTGCGGCGACTCCAACGTGAACATCTGCTCCGGTATTTGCCCCGTCCGCCGCATGGTCAACGAGGGCCTGTGGGTCACTCTGGGCAGCGATATCGCCGGCGGCGCCCAGCTGCCCATGTACAAGGTCATCACCATGTCCATCCGTACCTCCAAGGCCCGCCGCGTCACCGATGAGCAGCACCCCGAGTTCCTGACCGTGGCCGAGGGCTATTACCTGGGCACCACCTCCGGCCACAAGTATTTCGGGGCAGGGGAAGGCTTCGCCGTGGGAGATAAGCTCCACGCCGTGGTCATCGACGACGGCGACTTCCCCGAGGCCGCCCATCCCCTGAATGTGGAGGAGCGCTTTGAGCGCGCCATCTACATGACCCACCGCCACAATATCGTCTCCGTCTGGTCCGACGGCCGCGAGGTCGTCCGCAGATAAAGTGAAAAATGACCGGGTATCCCGGTCATTTTTCGTTTTCCCATGCCAGAATTATTCAAAAAACCCTTGTCAAATGGGAAATCTTTGCTATAATAAAACCAACCGACAGGGTGGCAGAGGTACCTCTGCATTTGCGTTTTAGCAAGCTTAAAACGATGGCCCCTGCGGAAATCTAAAGAAATCGGGGTAGAAACGATGAAAAAATTGTTGGCAACCATACTGGCACTGGTCATGGCGCTGGGACTGTGCAGCGTGGCCTTCGCCGCGGGCGAGAACTGCACTGCGGCGGATTGCCAGCACGTAGCGGCAATCGGTGACACGCACTATGACACGTTGGCAGAAGCGGTCGCGGCGTTGCCAACCGCTAATGTTGTAGGCGGGGAGGCACTGCCTGTCCAGACGGAGATTAAGCTGCTGAAACCCACAAATGGCGGTTTTGATTTCGGAACATCTGATGGAAAACAGGCGGTTAACGCGATCCTCAATTTGAATGAGAAAGTGCTGACACTTGGTCCGGCAATCGGATCACCAAATACCGAGACAAACGGCATCCGCGTTCTGGCGTACAGTAAGCTGACGATTAGAGACGGCGTACTGAAGTGCAGCGATGAAGTGAGCGCTGACCAGAAGAAAGTTAAGGTTGGCGTGGCCAATTACGGCGATTTGACCATGACGAATGTTGACCTCCAGAGTGGTAATTACCTGATTTGGGGCATTAACAATCGAGGCAATCTGGTGCTGGAGGGGAACACCAAGATTGCAACCGGAACAAATAGTGATACATCGGATAACCCCACATTGAAACGTGCGGCCATTAACAACACTCCGTATGACTATTTTTATAACGGCGTAAACGCGACGATAAATGTTGCGGACAGCACAGTGCAGGTAGGAAAAATCGTGCTGAACGATGAATCTATATCTACCACTGTTAATACGACAGGAAAAACCGTCCTTAATCTTTCGGCTGGTCAATACGACGCGATTGAAAAAACAAGAGACGGCAATGGTATTGTCGGTAATATCTCCGGCGGCACGTTCTCTAACAGCGTAAATCCGACCTATCTTGCCGATGGATTGAAGTACGAGGTCTACGCCGGCGGTAAGTACAGCTATTACAGTGATTTTGATTCCGCTGCCGCAGCTGCTGCGGCAGGTAGAGATGAAGTGATAAAGGTCGGCAACAGCAACACTGGCGTTGTTCCGTTTCACATCGACTACGCTGACGGAACCGGTGTGAAGCCGGTGCTACGGATGTCGAAAGACAATTTTGAACTGCCTACGCCTACGCGCAGCGGCTATACCTTCAAGGGTTGGAAGATCGCTTTGCACGAAGGAGAGCAGATACCTGGATTTACCGGCACCTATACCAGCGAGCAGGTGAAGGACATTGTTTTTGCGGAAGCCGCCACGGACGGAGGAGCAATCAACCGCTTCAGCGATGGCGCCTATCTCACCGCGGTCTGGTCCGCCAACTCCTATTACTACTACTCCTCCGCCACCGATACCACCTCCACCACCAAGGGATCTCCCAAGACCTTTGACGCGGGCGTGGGCATCTACGCCGTGACGGCTCTGCTGTCCGTGACCGGCATGGCGTGGGCCGGCAAAAAGCGGCACTAAGTCAACAAAAAAGAAAGCCCGTAAGGGCTTTCTTTTTTGCTTCACCGGCAGACAGAAAAGCGGCCGCCCTCAGGCGGTCGCTTTTCTGATAATGATCTCGTTCTCCATCAGGTCGATCTTCTCGATCTGCCCATTTACCACCGTGGGGATGCCCATGATATCGGTGAACACCAGCTGCCCGTCCTTCTGTGTCACGGACGCCACGTTTTTGCACACCGGCTGCC
>OGON01002542.1_pt1 | contig 10988 bp, 9 predicted proteins | sample 1552671 | NCBI WGS metagenome assembly OGON01 (sample SAMEA2580136, study PRJEB22360) | human gut metagenome | biome: human gut; feature: human-associated habitat; material: faeces | place: Denmark | collected 2008/2010 | reverse complement strand
CAATATTATCAAGAATGTCAAGGGTGTGACGGTACCGAATTCTGACGGGCAGAAAGGTATTGATGTGGCAGCGATTCTTGGTATCGTAGGCGGCGATGCATCCAGAGAGCTGGAAGTGCTGGAATCTGTGAAGCCTGAGGACGTGGAGAAGACAAGAGAACTGGCGGCGGCAGGATATTGTACATGCACACTGCAGGAGGATGTGGCGAATCTTTATATTGTGGCTAAAGTGTGTAAAGGCAGTCACTATGCGGAGGTAACCATTATTAACCGCCATACATATATTACGAAGATTGTAAAGGATGATGCGATTCTTTTTGAAGCGGCAGTCAGTGAAGAATCCAGCAATTATGTGGATAAGTCTTTATTAAATGTGAAAGATATTCTTGAGTTTGCCAATACAGTGGATATCGATGATGTCAGAGCCGTATTAAAGAGACAGATCGATATGAACTCGGCCATTGCGGATGAAGGGCTGATGCATCCTTACGGTGCACAGATCGGCCGTACACTTCTGCAGGTATATGGAGATGATGTGAAGATTCGTGCGAAGGCGAGAGCAGCAGCCGGTTCCGATGCACGAATGGGCGGCTGTTCCCTGCCTGTCGTTATTAATTCCGGCAGCGGCAATCAGGGAATGACGGTGTCTTTGCCGGTTATTGAATTTGCCAAGTCTTTATTCTGTACAGAAGAACAGCTGTATCGTGCGTTGGTTGTGAGCAATCTGGTGGCAATCCATCAGAAGAAGTATATAGGCAGCCTGTCCGCATACTGCGGCGCTGTCAGTGCAGCATGCGGAAGCGGTGCCGCCATCACTTATCTTTACGGCGGCAGTTATGAGGACATTTCCGCAACGATTGTGAATACGATTGGTAATGTCGGCGGTATTGTCTGTGATGGAGCGAAATCTTCCTGTGCGGCAAAGATCGCATCTGCGGTAGATGCGGCGATCCTTGGGCATTTTCTCGGAAGAAAGCATCACTGGTTCCAGCCTGGGGAAGGCATTGTTCAGAAGGATGTGGAAGGTACTATCAAGATTATGGGCTATATCGGCCGTGTCGGTATGAAAGATACAGACAAGCAGATCCTGAACATTATGATCGATCAGGTTAAGGTTGATTAAAATAAAAGCTGATCGAAATAGTAGGAAATGGCTAAAATAGAAGTGCGAATCCGAGATGCCGGCGTATCGTCAGTATACCAGGACACAGCGTGCCATGTGCGTATTTACGGGAGAAGAATTAAATGCAATGGATAAGGAGGGAAAAGCCGACAGGCGGACAGATTATTTTTGACGGCGAAGATATCACAAAGCTTGAAGGCGCCAAACTGCAGCCTTATCATAAGCGCATGCAGATTATTTTCCAGGATCCGTATTCAGCTCTGGATCCGCATCACAATGTGGAGGAGATTATCCGTGAACCGATGTCCCTTTATACCAACGCATCAAAAAGCGATATTGATGAACAGATCGTAGAGCTGCTGAAGAAGGTTGGTATGAATATGAAAGAAAGCGTTCTTTTCTTTCTTTTGGAAGTACACTTTTTGGTTTAAACGGTGTATGATAAGGTTTATGAATGACTGAAGGGAATGGATATAAATTATGAAACGTATGCTTTTAACAACATTATGTTATATAGAAAAGGGTGATCAGTATCTGATGTTGCATCGTGTCAAAAAAGAGCATGATATCAACAAGGATAAGTGGATCGGTGTTGGCGGCAAGTTTGAGGACAAGGAAAGTCCGGAGGATTGTCTGTTTCGGGAAGTACGTGAAGAAACCGGACTGACTTTGACGTCATGGAAGTTCCGGGGCATCATCACTTTTGTGACAGACCGTTATGAGACAGAATTTATGCACCTTTATACAGCGGATGACTGGGAAGGTGAGATGATTGAGTGCAATGAAGGCAATCTGGAGTGGCTGGACAAGAAAGAAGTATTTAATCTGAAAGTCTGGGAGGGAGATAAGATCTTTTTCTGGCTGATGCAGCATGATGCACCATTCTTTTCACTGCGGCTGGAGTATGTGGGAGATGAACTGGTGTCCTATTCACTGAATGGTATTTATCACAGACAGAAGGCTGAAGGACAGAGTATGTATCAGGAATTTCTGGATACTTACAGAAGCTAGTACATCGTTTTCGAAATAACTACACCATTCGCATCCTACGCGATTGGTATAGTTATTTACGAAACGATGTACTGGAATTCGACAATGTATAAGATGGGCAGGATAAATCATAGACATAATCAAATTTTTTTGTCTGAAATCTTGTCTGCTGCAAATAATATATGCTATACTAGAACAAAGTGAGTTGTGAAACAGGGCGACAAGCCCTGTTTTTTTAGGCCAACAAGGAGGAACAATATGAGTAAAACAAAAGTCTGGATCATTGGTGCCCAGGGAAGACTTGGCAGTACCATTAGTGATGCCCTTGACCGTATGGCATACAATGTACTGACATCGGATATGGATGTGGATATTACCGACATGGATAGTGTGACGGCATTTATGGACATGAGCCATCCGGCAGTCGTCATTAATTGCGCAGGTTATAATACCCATAACTGGCTGGAAGAGGATATGGTGAAAGCGTTCAGAGTCAATGCTATTGGTGCGAGAAATGTTGCTTCTGCATCCCGTAAAGTGGGCGCAAAACTCATTCATATGTCAACAGATGACGTATTTGACGGACAGGGGAATGAACCACTGAATGAATTTGATACAGCAACTCCGGATACAATTTTTGGTAAATCCAAGCTGGCGGGAGAAAATTTTGTGCGTGAACTGAACCCGAAGCATCTGATTGTTCGTAGTTCATGGGTTTATGCCAAAGAGGGCAGTTGTTTTGTAAATTCTGTGATTCGTCAGGCAAAAGAAGGCGGTGTCATTCAGGTGGCAGCAGAACAGTACAGCAGTCCGACAAGTGCCAAAGTGCTTGCTGATTTTGTTATGAAGATGATTGATGCCAATGAATATGGTATTTATCATGCTTCCTGTGAGGGGTGCTGCAGCCGCGTAGAAGCAGCAGAAGAGATCCTTCGATGCATGGGGCAGGATCCGACAGGCAGAATTGAGGAAATATCTGCCGAAGCAGGCAAGAACAGCCCGAGAAGGACAGATCTTCAGAATCTGATGATGAAGGTAACCGGAATTTACCAGATGCCTGACTGGAAAGATGCGATGCGGGATTATATTCAGGAATTGAGGGGGTAGGAAAATGGCAAAAGAAAAAAGCAAAAAGAAGCTGGGAATGACCACACTGATTTTTATCGGTTTATTCCTTGGTGCATTTACCGGTATTATTTTGTATTACTTTGTTCCGGCAGGATATATGAGAGATACCGTGTTGGTGGATGGTGTATTTTATGTTGTCGGACAGGGCTTTTTAAGACTCATGCAGATGCTGGTTGTGCCGCTTGTATTCTGCTCCCTGATTTGTGGTAGTGCGGCTATTGGTGATACGAAGACCCTTGGCAAAGTCGGTGTGAAGACCATTGTATTCTATCTTTTTACAACGGCTCTGGCGATTTCGATCGCTCTTGCGGTGGGAACGATTGTCAAACCGGGACTTGGACTGGATACAGCTGCGATTCAGACACAGGATGTCACTGTAGCTGAGAGTACGACTCTGACAGAGACGTTATTAAATATCATTCCGACTAATCCCATTGGAGCATTGGCGAATGGTACCATGCTTCAGGTGATCGTATTTGCACTTTTTGTCGGCATTATTCTTGCAAAACTGGGAGAAAGAGTGGAAGTTGTTTCTAACTTTTTTGCACAGTTCAATGATATTATGATGGAGATGACCAATATGGTCATGATGGCAGCGCCGATTGGCGTGTACTGCCTGATTGCCAGAACATTTTCCAATATCGGTTTTTCGGGATTTATTCCGATGGCAAAATATATGCTCTGTGTACTTGGAGCACTGGCGATTCATTGCCTTGGCAGTTATTCTGCATTGATGGCAATCTTTACAAGACTGAATCCGTACAGATTTATCCGTAAGTATTTCCCTGTTATGAGTTTTGCTTTTTCAACAGCAACATCTAATGCTACGATTCCGATGGCAATTGAGACCCTGGATGAAAAAATTGGTGTATCCAAGAAGATTTCTTCATTTACGATTCCGTTGGGAGCAACGATCAATATGGATGGTACAGCAATCATGCAGGGTGTTGCCGTCTGCTTTGCTGCCCAGGCATTTGGCATTACTTTGACACCGACGGATTATCTGACTGTTATCGCAACGGCAACATTAGCTTCCATTGGTACAGCAGGTGTGCCTTCTGTTGGTTTGATTACATTGTCTATGGTATTTGCTTCTGTTGGGCTTCCTGTAGAGGCCATTGCCATGATCATGGGTATTGACCGAATCCTGGATATGGCCAGAACAATGGTTAATATTACGGGTGATGCAATGTGTACGGTCATTGTGGCGAATCAGGACGGTGCACTGAATCGGGATGTATTTAACAGCAAATAAAAGAACTGAATAAGTATATTGTGTATAAAAGGTATCCGTGTTGATAAATGCGGATACCTTTTGTCTGTTACATCCGTTTCAGTTCAGGGAGAACTGTGGAGAGCATTACGATGAAGCAAAGACTGCCGCCGATAACATTGGAGACGGGTTCGGCCATAAAAACGCCGTTTGGGCCAATGTTCAGGGCATAAGGCAGGATATAAGTCAGGGGCACCACAATGATGACTTTACGCAGTATGGAGAAAAAGATGGCATATTTCTTCTTGTTGAGGGCTTTGAAAATTGTTTGACCCACATATTGCAGCAGCATGAAGATAAATGCAGCAAAATAAAGTTTCATGGCGGGGACGGTATCGGTCATCAGGGCCTGATCCGAGCTGAAAATACCGATCAGGAAGCGAGGTGCAGCCAGAATCACGCTCCAGATGAGCAGCGTATAGATCAGCGCTAAAACAGCCATGGTGATACCGGCCTGACGTATTTTTTGGGGGCGTCTGGCACCGTAATTGTAGCTGATGATCGGCGAGGAACCTTCTGTGATGGCGTAAATCGGTGTTTCGACCATCTGACGGACACTGGAGATGATAGTCATAACGGATATGTAGACATCACCGCCTGTAACGGACAGGACATTGTTGGCGCAGATAGTGACAAGACTGTTGGTCAGCTGCATAATAAATCCGGCAGTTCCGAGGCTGACGATATTTTTGGCATCTTCACCGCAGGCTGCCAGTTCGGTTTTGGAAAGAAAACGGATCCGATATTCTGCTTTGTAGTGTAAAAAGTACAAAACAAAGGCAGCAGACAATGTCTGCGAAATAACCGTGGCAATGGCGGCGCCTTTGATGCCGAGTCCGAATACAAAGATAAACAGCGGATCCAGCAGAAGGTTGGCGACAGCGCCGATGATAACAGAAGTCATGCCGGTTGTTGCGTAGCCCTGGGCATTAATGAAAGGATTCATGCCGGTGGCAGCCATGGATGGAAATGTACCGAGCAGATAGATCATCAGGTAGGGGTATGCATAGGCCAACCCGGCATCAGAAGCACCAAAAAGTACCAGAATCGGTCTGGCAAAGAGCAGTCCTACGATCATCAGGATAACCGCGCATAATGCCAGCAGGGTAAAGGATGTATTCATCAGAAGTCCGGCTTTCGCATGATTGCCTTTGCCGCGTTCAATGGAGAAGATCGGCGCACCGCCGGTGCCGAACAGGTTGCTGAAGGCTGTGATAATGACGATGATCGGGAAACAGAGTCCAACAGCGCCGAGAGCCGTGGTGCCAACGTCAGGGATACGGGCAATATAGACACGGTCAACGATATTGTAGAGAAGACTCATGATCTGGGCTACAAGCATCGGCAGAGCGGCTTTCAGAATGTTGCTGACGATATTGCCATTTTCAAAATCAATGCGTTTCATAAAAATCATTCCTTGTTTACGAATTTTTCTTGATGTAGTATAACATGAAATGAACTATATGAAAAATATTGTTTTTATATCTATCCTATAGATTTTTTATATAGAAGGCTGATTTAATGACGGAATCAAAACTAAAGAAAACTGTAAAGAATGAACGTGTCTACTATGAATTCGTTCATTCTTTACAGTTTATTGAGATTTGGGAAAGTTTTGCCCTTTATAACTCCGGATGCCGTTTAAAGTAATCCTTTGTTTCGTTTCTTACCACGCCATTCAATGCCAGCAGCGCGATTAAGTTCGGGAATGCCATCAGTGCATTAAAGATATCGGCAATGTTCCATACGGCAGCAACGGTCATATAAGGGCCGATGAAAACGCAGATAATGTACAGCCAACGGTAGGTTTTGACAGCTGTCTGGTTTCTGTTCAGAAGATATTCCAGACAGCGTTCGCCATAGTAATCCCAGCCGAGGATGGTTGTAAATGCGAAGAATACAAGGCAGAGCATCAGTGAGAAAGATGCCACAACCGGAGGGAACGGAAGACCCTGCTGGAAAGCAGTTGTAGTGATGGCAACACCTTCAAGGCCTGTATTCCATGTTCCGGTAATAACGATAGAAAGACCTGTCATGGAGCAGATAACGATTGTATCGATAAATGTACCTGTCATAGAGACAAGACCCTGACGGACAGGCTCTTTTGTCTGAGCGGCGGCAGCAGCGATAGGTGCGCTTCCGAGACCGGATTCGTTGGAGAAGATACCTCGCTGGATACCTTTCTGCATAGCCATGATCATAGTACCCATAGCGCCGCCGGCCAAAGCACTGCCTGTAAAAGCAGATTTCACGATGGTTACGATGGCAGCCGGAACAGCTGTGATGTTGGTGATCAGGATGATCAATGCCAGAGCTACATAAAGAACTGCCATAAAAGGCACAACAATCTGAGCAACTTTGGAAATTCGCTGGATGCCGCCGAGAACAACCAGACCGACACATAATGTCAGCACAAGACAGGCGATAACGGTTGCCCATGAGTAGGTATTGCCGAACAGTGTGACGGTATGTGCCATATTCGGATCAAAGAAATTTTTCACTGCGGAAGCGATACCATTGACCTGTGTAAAGGTACCGATACCGAACAGACCAACACCGGCACCGAAGAAGGCAAAAATTTTGGCAAGCCAACGCCATCCGTGTCCCATCCCGTTTTCAATATAGTAGAAAGGACCGCCGAGAACATGGCCTTCGTTATCGATTGTACGGTATTTGATTGCTAACAGACCTTCGGCATATTTAGTCGCCATACCGAGAAAAGCAGCAATGACCATCCAGAAAAGAGCGCCGGGGCCGCCGGCAGCAATGGCAGTTGCAACACCGACGATATTGCCTGTACCGATGGTTGCGGAAAGAGCTGTACATAAAGCTCCGAAACTGGATACTTCACCTTCGCCGCCGTCTTCATTTTTAATCATGAACTTGAGTGCTTTGCCGAGATGTCTGATTTGAAGAACACCTAAGCGGATTGTTAAGAGACATCCTGTGAACAGGATTAAGATGATCAGAGGCAGTCCCCATACGACCGCGTCCAACCAGTTGATGAGATTGTTGATTTGTGTAAACATTCTTTTTCCTCCATCCTTTTGCCTGAGAGATTTGCAGTTGGGCGTATTCAATCAAAAACACCGCAACTGTGTACACCTTCGGCGCTCTTCCTTTGTATTTTGCATGATGCATTGTGAAGAGACTCTCCTGAGTATTAATTCAGTAATACAATGAAATAAATATTAGCATAGGGAAAAAGGAAATTCAATGTATTTTTGTGAAAAAAAGAAAAAACTGTAAAATTTTACCATGGTAGCGTAAAGATGCAAGATGGTTTCGGATATATTCCAGATATATTTTAACCGGCAGAAAGATGCGGAGTCAGCGAATTATTCTATGTTGATTGCAAGGTTGGATGTTATATGGTAAGCTAGAAATAAATAAATCAGAAAAGTGATCAGGAAGGTGAACAGCCAATGAGAAAATCAGACAGCGTAGTGAAACAGCAAAAGGCATCAAGCCATTTAAGCGGTCTGGAAATCGTATTGAACCAGATGGTGACCATCGACCGTTCGCGAACAATGGAAGAGTTGAACCGGGCGATACAAGGCATTCTTGAATACATAGGAGAATATACGAAAGCCGGACGTGCCTATACTTTTGAATTTATAGAAAAACAGAGTATTTACCGCAACACCAGTGAGTGGTGCGCGGAAGGCGTCAAACCCCAGATGGACAATCTTCAGGCTGTTCCGTTTATGGAGATGCCATATTGGCACAGACAGTTCCTGCGTGGAGAGAAAGTGGTAATTGAAGATATAGAGGCGGCAAAGGATGAGATGCCGCTGGAATATCGTCTGCTTAAGGCTCAGGATATTCATACAGTGATTGTTTTTCCGATGTTTCATACAGACACATTGTGGGGGTTTATCGGACTGGACGATCCGATTTTGGATGAATCACAGTCTCTGATCAATCTGCTGACAGTGGTGGGAAGCCATTTAGGCAGTGCTTATGACAGCTGCCATAAGTCGAATTTGCTGGATGAGAAGCAGAATGCACTGCAGGCCAGTATTGACGCATTTCAGAGGGAACAGCGATTTCTGCAGGTTCTTTGCCAGGATTACATATCCGTTTTTTTTGCAGATTTGAAAAAGGATTATCTTGAGATTCTCAAGGTTGATCCGGAGGCAAATGTTCTGCAGGTGTCGGCATCGGAAGAATATATGACACTTTCTTATAAAGAGATTATAGAGAGCTATTGTCGTCAGTTTATGATGCAGGAAGAAGCCCGGAAGTTGAAGAAAAGGCTGAATGCTGAGAGACTGATGCGAGAACTGAAGTCGCGTGACAGGATTTCCTTTCGTTTCCAGAGTCTTCCGAATGGTGCAGGCCATGAATATTTTGAGGCACAGATCACCAGAATGGCCATCGATGAAGAGAATTTCAAGGTGTTGATCGGTTTTCGTTTTATTGATGACATTGTCAGGGAGGATCGGGAGAAGCAGAGAGTGCTCAGAGAGGCATTGAATGAGACCAGGATCAATAATGAGATTATCTCCGCCATCAGTAAGATTTATTTTTCGATTTACAGAATTGACCTTGAGAAGGATGTGTATGATGAAGTTGTCAGTATCAATGAAGATCACAAGATGACAGGTGTATCCGGCAAAGCTTCTGAGAAGATGGTTGAAATCTGTAAGGCAGTTGTTGCCAGAGATTATCAGGACCGGATTATGCGTTTCTTTGATCTTTCGACATTGCAGGAACGTCTGAAGAACACAGATACAGTTACATTGGAATATATGGTTCCGGACGGCAACTGGCAACTGGCACGTTTCATTGCTAAAAACAGGAATGAGCAGGGAGTCGTGACAAAGGTTTTGTATGTGACCCGTGAAGTCAGCGACGTTATGCTGCGTGAGCGCAACTGGTTTATGGCGGCAGAGGCAGCCAACCGGGAGAATGAAGCTAAAACAGACTTTCTTTCAAGAATGGCCCATGATATCCGGACACCCCTTAACGCAGTTCTTGGATTTGCCTATATTGCCAAAGCGCATATTGACGAGAAGTCTATTGTCAGTGAGAACCTGGACAAGCTGCAGTCTGCAGGGCGTTATATTCAACGGCTGGTGGATGATGTTACGGATATCAGCCAGATCGAGAGCGGACATTTTCATATTGAGCCTGCATTTTTTAATGTGATGACGTTTTTCCGTGATTTCCAGGATATAATGGGCCAGATGACAGCAGACCGAAAGCTGCATATGACCTGTCAGGCGCATGATATATTGCATCCTCAGATTGATGCAGATGCTATTCGTCTGAAACAGATCTATGTGAATCTGGTATCCAACGCTGTCAAATATACACCGGAAGGCGGCATGGTCCATTTTGAATTATATGAAGAAACATCAGACAGTCCGGGATGTGTACGTCTTGTGTCAATTGTACAGGACAACGGAATTGGTATGACAGAAGACTATATGAAGAAAATGTATGAACGTTTTTCGAGATCTGTGGATACAAGAATCAATAAAGTCCGCGGCAGCGGTCTGGGATTGGCGATTGTCAAGGAACTGGTGGATCGGATGAACGGCAGGATCGAAGTACAAAGTGCTGTAGGTGTTGGTACAACATTCAGAGTTGTCTTTGATTTTCCTTTTGAAGAAGCAGATTCCGACATGATCCTTCAGTCTCCGATGGAATCTGATCTTGAAATGGCTGGTCAGTCATCGACAGAATCTGACCTGACAGACTGTGAGGGGATGCATGTTCTGATTGCAGAGGATAATGAACTGAACTATGAAGTTGCTCATGAGATTCTGGCAATGCATGGTATTACAAGTGAGCAGGCGGAAAATGGAAAGATCTGTGTTGAAAGATTTATGGAGGCACCGGAAGGCACTTATGATGCGATTCTGATGGATATGCAGATGCCGGTGATGAATGGTCTGGAAGCGACAAAGATGCTCCGCAAAATGGATCAGTACCATGGAAATACGATACCGATCATAGCCATGACAGCGAATGTTGCCAAAACGGATATGGACAAGTGTCTTGCGGCAGGGATGACAGGCCATCTGGCTAAGCCGCTGGATATTCATGCTTTGATTGCAGCGTTGGCGTCCGTCAGAAAAACGGGAAATGCAAAAATGGAGAAGAAGGATTAAACAATGGTAAAAGTATACTTGGTCGAGGATGAGATTATTATACGCCAGAGTATCAAGAACAGTATCGACTGGCAAATTGTCGCTGACAGATGCCATGGAAAAAGGAAAGCGTTTTCATATGAATCTTAGCGGCCTTTTTTATTCAAAGTGGCCATGGAGGGTGATGCAGACTGTGGTGATATGATGTCTTACGGTTACTATTCAGGGGAAAATATTACCGATATCACAGAGGGCCGTCCACTCTTTGTGAGAAAACCAACCAGCCGATTCAGTCTTGCTAACTTTAATAAAGGTGCAATAGCAGTTGAAATAAGGCTACCGCAATCCCACTGGCTTTAGACGGTGGGTTAAG
>OGON01002534.1_pt1 | contig 11008 bp, 9 predicted proteins | sample 1552671 | NCBI WGS metagenome assembly OGON01 (sample SAMEA2580136, study PRJEB22360) | human gut metagenome | biome: human gut; feature: human-associated habitat; material: faeces | place: Denmark | collected 2008/2010 | reverse complement strand
ATGGGTATGAGGGCACTCAACAACAGGTAAACGAATACGAAACAGAGCAGGAAGATCAAACCGGTCGTGCTGCCGCTGGTTTCAGCCTCTTCACGCGCCATACCACCCAACTCGTATCCGAAACCGGTCGGAAGTGTCGTACCGGCAACCTCCTCGATTGCTTTCAATGCCTGGCCACTGGTGTATCCATCCGCCGGCGCAACCATCACTTTAATAGATGTATACATATTGAAACGGTTGATAATATCCGGTCCATACACTTTCTTGATAGACACGAACTGCGAGATTGGAGCCATTTCGTTTCCATTGCGGACTTTGATATTCTTCAACGATTCCAAATTGGTACGCAAAGCCGGATCAGCCTGGACCATCACACGGTACATCTTACCGAAACGGTTGAAGTTGGAGGCATACAAACCACCGTAATATCCCTGCATGGTTGCCAGAATATCACTCGGACTGATCCCTACTTTCTTACAGGCAGCCGCATCGATATCGATCATATACTGCGGGAAGTTAGGGTTGAAGGTACTCTGTGCCGACTTGATTTCAGGACGCGCTGTCAAAGCAGCCATATATTGCTTCGTCACATCGAAGAATTTTTCCAGATCACCACCAGTCTTATCCTGCATGTTCAACTCGATATCACTGGATGCGGAATACCCTGGGATCATAGGCGGAGTAAAGAACAGCACCTGTGCATCCTTCACAATCTTTTGCGCACGCATGAACAAACTGCCATACACAATATCCGAACTCTGCATCATGGAACGTTCTTCCCAATCTTTCAACTTGATAATGAACGAACCGTATGAAGGCCCCTGGCCACCGATAAAGCTGAAACCAATAATGGCCGTACGCGATTTGACTGCCGGGTCGGCAGCGATCAGGCTGTCCACCTTGTTCATCACCTCTATCGTACGTTCCTGGGAAGTTCCCGGAGGCAGCGTCACCGCTCCCATGATCGTACCGGTATCTTCATTCGGAACCATACCTGTCGGGGTCACATTCATCAAAACAACAAGCAGGACGATACATCCGGCAACGATACCGAACGAAAGCCATTTCTTTTGGATAAAGAATACAACACGTTTTTTATAGCTGTTCAGCAAAGAGTCGTATGCGGCATTGAAAGAAGAGTGGAAACGGGAGACGAAAGTCGATTTCTTCTCATGCCCTTCTTCGTGCGGCTTCAAGAACATCGCACACAGAGCCGGACTCAGCGTCAAGGCGTTCAATGCAGACAAACCGATCGAGATAGCCATCGTCAAACCGAACTGGCGATAGAATGTACCGGCCGTACCGCTCATGAAACTTACCGGAATAAACACGGACATCATGACCAACGTAATGGAGACGATAGCACCGCCCAGCTCGTTCATGGCATCGATAGAAGCCAGTTTCGCTGATTTGTATCCCTGATCCAGCTTGGCATGGACACCCTCGACGACCACGATCGCATCATCGACCACGATCGCAATGGCGAGCACCATAGCACAAAGAGTCAGCAAGTTCAAGCTAAAGCCGATCAGCGATAGCATGAAGAACGTACCGATCAATGCTACCGGGATCGCGATAGCCGGAATCAAAGTCGAACGTAAATCCTGCAAGAAGATATACACAACGATGAATACCAGGATGAAAGCTTCAATCAATGTCTTGAGCACCTCGTGAATAGAAGCGTACAAGAAGTCGTTGGCATTCATACCGACGTCGATCTTCAAGCCCGGAGGCAATATCTTTTCTGTTTCTTCCAGCAGGTTCTGGATATTATTGATGGTTTCCGTCGCATTGGTTCCTGCCATCTGATAAACGATACAGGTTACGGCACTATGACCGTTTACTTTATTGACAAAGTTATAAGTCAGACGTCCCAATTCGATATCGGCGATATCTTTCAAACGGAGCACTTCACCATCCGGCAAAGCTTTCACGACCATGTTCTCAAATTCGCTTACTTCCTGCAAACGTCCCTTATAACGGATCGTATACTGGAAACTCTGGTTACCCCGTTCACCAAACGAACCAGGAGCGGCTTCCACGTTCTGCTCAGCCAAGACACCTGCAACGTCATTCGGAACCAGTTTATATTGTGCCATCACATCCGGCTTCAACCAAATACGCATGGAGTAGTCGGTTCCTAACACATTCGCATCCCCCACACCTGGTACACGCTGTACTTCCGGAATCAGGTTGATCTTGGCATAGTTCTCGATAAATCGCTGGTCGTAACGGTCCTCGGCATCATAAACAGAGAACACGATCAACATGGAGTTCTGACGTTTCTGAGTCGTCACACCGATCTGAGTTACTTCGGCCGGCAGCAAACCTTGTGCCATCGAAACACGATTCTGCACATTGACGGCAGCCATGTCAGGATCGGTACCCTGTTTAAAATAAATGGAGATTTCGGCCGATCCGTTATTCGAAGCCGACGAAGTCATGTACATCATGTTCTCCACACCATTGATCTGATCTTCCAGCGGCGCAATCACACTATTCAATACCGTCTGTGCGTTTGCCCCCGTATAAGTAGCTTTCACCGAAACGGTTGGAGGGGCAATATCCGGATATTGGGTAATAGGCAAGGACAGCAAGCCTAATATACCCAGTATGACAATCAAGATGGAGATCACCGTTGAGAGCACCGGGCGGTTTATAAATCTATCTAATTTCATATCTTCTGTTTTTAACGAACAAATGGAAGTTATTAATTAAAAGCGGTCTTCAGATTACCTTCGTTCTGATCTTTCAAGGCCTGATCATATTTCGCTTTCTGCTGTTCCGGCGTGATCGGCTGGATAGCCTGGCCGTCATGGAGGTTCTGTACGCCTTCAATCACGATTTTGTCACCGGATTTCAAACCATTTGTCACCAGGTAATTCTTACCGTCATCCAGATTAGAGATCTGAATCTCCGTATTCTTCACGGAATTGTCCGCCTGCAAGACGAAAACAAACTTTTTGTCCTGGATTTCGACAGTAGCGGACTGAGGGATAATAATAATCCCATCCATCGTGTATGGGAATATGATGTTGCCGGTACCGCCGCTTCTCAATATATTTTTATCATTCGGGAAAACAGCACGCATGCTGACAGACCCGGTTGACTGGTCGATTACACCGCTAACGGCATCGATCTTGCCTTCCGACTGATAAGTTGTGCCGTCAGACAGCTGCAAGCGGACAGCCGGCATCTTTTCCAGCTGTTCTTTCAAAGTGCCCCCGGCTCTTGTCAGACGCAGCAGCTCTTTCTCCGTCATAGAAAAATAAACATACACGTCGTTGATTTCGGATACGGTTGTCAACGGCTGCGAAACAGAAGGGCTGACCAGACTTCCGATACGGTACGGAAATGTACCGACAACGCCATTCGACGGGCTTGTCACCGTACAGAAAGATAAATTCTGATTTGCGCTTACCAAAGATGCTTCTGCCTGAGCCAGGCTTGCCTTGGCAGACATAAGCTGGTTGACCGCTGTCTGATACTCAAAATCACTGATAATCTTCTGATCGAACAAAGCCTTTTTATTCTTTTCGGTCAGGGTCAAAGTAGCGACATTGGCTTTAGCCATCTCGACAGCCGCTTTTGCCTGTCCGACCGCAGCAGCATACTGGGTCGGATCGATCTGGAACAAAGCCTGCCCTTTACGAACTGTTGCTCCTTCATCCACACATAACTTAACGATAAAACCCGAAACCTGGGGGCGTACCTCAATATCCTGCGTTCCTCTGATCGTCGCCGGATAGGATGTTGTCTGGTCGCTCGTTGTCGAATTGACAGCAAGGACAGCAAATTCATTATCCCCTAACTTCATACCGCTTTGATTGTTCCCGCAAGCGGTTAATAAAGATACCCCTACTGCAAACAATGCAATTTGCCTTAATTGGGTAATAGTAGTTCTCAACATTTGTTTATCCATATTCATTATTATATATCTTCTATACTATTCTTGTTTTTAGTCATTAGAAGGCCATCAAAAAGCCATCGCAACGGGTGAGATCCGCTGCATCCATAGTAAAAAAAATTCCACAACGATGCTGTCCTAAACTTATGGGTTCATAGCCTATTCCTCATAAAAAGCGTACAAATGTAGAATCTTTTTGTTGTACTTTTTCCGTTTATACAATCTTTTATACTAAAAAATTGCTTATTTTATATTTCTGTATCAGAGATATATTGAGAATTTGACCAATCGAAAATATATTCGTTTAAATTGATACATAATTTTAACACAGAATTTGTTTATTCAATAATTTATCCTAATTTTACGGCTTATATAACCTAAATAATCAATTCATATGGAACCAAAGTTTATGATATCGGAAGTGTTCGGCACTTCATGGAAGTACACTAAATCTCAGATCTGGGTACTGGTAGGGCTGTTTATCGGATATTTTATCCTGTCATCAATCATTAGTCTGTTCGGTATGCCAGCGCAAGGTTCGATGGTCGGTAAGATCATCGTGAATCTGATCAGTGCCGTCATATCCAGTGCTTTCATGTTGGGCTACATAAAAAATCTGTTCCAGACAATGGATGGAGAAGAACCACAGTTTTCCGCATACGGGCAGCAATCCCGTAAAATCTTCACTTATCTTATTGCCAGTATCATTATGGGGATCGCAGTGGCTATCGGAATATTCTTACTGATTGTTCAGGGTATCTATCTGGCTATCCGCCTGCAATTTTATTCTGCCTATATCGTAGAGGAAGACTGCGGAATTATAGAATCACTGCAAAAAAGCTGGGACTTGACTAAAGGACAGGGGATGCCGTTGTTTTTATTACTGTTGGCCATGATCGGCACTGCGATCGTCGGTTGCATCTTGTTCTTCGTCGGACTCTTTGTCGCCGTTCCTCTTATCTATATGATGCAGTGCTACACATTCAGAAAATTAAATACGATTTCAACAGAAGAAGAAGTACAACAACTATAATATCAAATCATAAATAGACAACAGCCCGCAAAAATAAACATTCTGCGGGCTGTATAGCTTTCCGATCTATGGGTAAGACATATAGAATCAAAGACATTGCAGAGATGTCCGGAGTTTCGACCGGAACCGTCGACCGCATATTGCACAACCGAGGCAAAGTATCCGAAGAGGCACAGAAAAAAGTAGAAAAAGTTTTAAAAGAAATAGACTATCACCCGAACCTGATAGCCCGTTCCCTTGCACTAAAAAAGAACTACCATTTTATCACACTGACTCCTTCTTTTGCAAAAGGCGAATATTGGGATAAACTTTGCGAAGGAATAGATAAAGCAGAGCAGGAACTTTTCAGCTACAACGTAGAAGTCGAACGTATGTGCTTCAATCAATACGACAAAAGCAGTTTCGACGAGCTCATTCCCAGGATCGAAAAAGCCGACTGTCAGGGAGTCGTGATTGCAACACAGTTCCATGACAGTGTCGTCAAGTTGGCATCCCGGCTGGATCAGTTACAAATACCTTACATACTGATAGACGCATTCATTGAAAACACCAATTGCGTGGCCTATTACGGAACCAACTCGTATGATTCCGGATACATTGCCGGCCGTTTGCTATACGAACAAATCAACCCGACCGAAAATATCGCAATCTTCCGCTTTATCCGCAAAGGAGAAATGCAGGTAACCCAGGTCATGAAACGCGAGGAAGGCTTCAGGACTTATCTGGCAGAAAAGAACTATAACGGACGTATCTATTCTGTACAATTACATGCCGACGAACCGGAAAAGAACATAAGCATACTGAATACTTTCTTAGAAGAGCATAAGGAGGTGAACGCAGGTATCATATTCAATTCCCGTGCCCACTTACTGGGAAAATACTTCCGTGATAAAGGAGAGAATTTCAGATTGATCGGCTATGATGTGATAGACCCGAATATCACTTGCCTAAATGACGGTTCCATCACGCACCTGATCGCCCAACGGCCGGAAGTGCAGGGATTCAATTGCATACGGGCACTATTCCGCCATTTAGTCCTCAAAGAAAAAGTGGAACAGATCAATTATATGCCGATTGATATCCTGATGAAAGAGAATATCAAATACTATAACAATTATATTTGAAAACATAAAAAGGTATTTTTTATCCGTTTTCTTTTTGTTTGATAAATAAATACTATACTTTTGTGCCCAATGTGTGCGCGAGCACAATAAGATAGTAACAATGAAATTATCACAATCATAAACAATAAAAATATGGCTAATTTATTTTGCGTTAAAGACAAAGTTGTCATTATTACCGGTGGAGCCGGGATCTTAGGCAGAGGTATTGCTGGTCATCTTGCTGAAGAAGGTGCTAAAATCGTTATTCTTGACCGTGCAGCCGAAGTTGGTGAACAAATTGTAGCCGACATCAAAGCTAAAGGAGGAGAAGCAAGCTTCTTCCTGACCGACGTATTAAACAAAGAAATTCTGGAACAGAACAAACAGGAACGCCACATCCGCGGCGGACTTGCCACCAGAGAGAAGTATTGCTGAATGCAGCCGGCGGTAATATGGCTGGCGCGACCATCGGACCGGACAGCACGATTTTCGACCTGAACATCGACGCTTTCCGTAAGGTGGTAGACCTGAACCTGTTCGGAACAGTTCTCCCGACAATGGTATTTGCCGATGTAATGGCTAACCAAAGAGAAGGTGCTATCGTTAACTTCTCTTCCGAATCCGCCTTGCGCCCGCTTACCCGCGTCGTGGGTTATGGTGCTGCCAAAGCCGCCATTTCCAACCTGACTAAATACCTGGCCGGTGAACTGGCGATCAAATTCGGAGAAGGTTTGCGTGTAAATGCAATTGCTCCGGGATTCTTCCTGACGGAACAGAACCGTACTTTGATGACAAATCCGGACGGATCTTACACTCCACGTGCTGAATCTGTCATTGCACATACTCCGTTCAGACGTCTGGGTACACCGGATGAATTATTTGGTACAATCCAATACTTGATCAGCGACGCTTCCAAATTCGTAACCGGAACAATCGCTATCGTAGACGGTGGTTTTGATGCATTCTCTATTTAATCTCACAATTAAAAACAAGACATTATGTATTTATGTGAACAAACATGGCGCTGGTACGGACCGAACGATCCTGTTAGTCTTTCCGATATCCGCCAAGCCGGCGCTACCGGAATTGTAAATGCCTTGCATCATATCCCGAACGGAGAAGTATGGACTGTCGAAGAAATACAGAAACGCAAGGATATGATCGAAGCAGCCGGCTTACGCTGGAGCGTAGTGGAAAGTGTTCCCGTACACGAACATATCAAAACACAAAGCGGAGACTTCCAGAAATATATCGACAACTATAAAGAAAGTATCCGTAACTTGGCTGCATGTGACATCCGTGTGATTACTTACAATTTTATGCCGGTTCTGGACTGGACCCGTACAAACTTGGCTTACACCATGCCTGACGGCTCTAAAGCATTACGTTTCGAACGTGCAGCTTTTATGGCTTTCGATCTCTACATCCTGAAACGCCCTGCTGCAGAACAGGAATATACAGACGAAGAAAAAGCAATCGCAAAAGCCCGTTTTGACGAGATGAGCGAAGATGACAAAGCACTGCTAGTACGCAACATGATCGCTGGTCTGCCCGGCTCCGAGGAAAGTTTCACATTGGATCAGTTCCGGGCCGAACTGGATCGTTACAAAGACATTGATGCGGAAAGACTCCGCGCCAACTTGATTTATTTCCTGAAAGAGATTACTCCGGTTGCCGACGAAGTAGGCGCACGTATGGTTATCCATCCGGATGATCCTCCCTACTCGATCTTAGGCTTGCCCCGTATTTTGAGCACTGAAGAGGATTTCCGCAAGTTGATCGAAGCCGTACCAAACAAAAGCAATGGTTTATGCCTCTGTACCGGCTCATTCGGTGTTCGTGGAGATAATGACCTAGCCGGTATGATGAAACGGTTCGGTGACCGTATCGACTTCGTCCATATACGTAGTACCAAACGCGATGAAGCCGGAAACTTCTTCGAAGCAAACCTGCTGGAAGGAGACGTGAACGTTTATGAAGTAATGAAAGCCCTTCTTGAAATCGAGCAGGAACGCGATTGCTCAATCGCTATGCGTCCGGATCACGGGCATCAGATGATCGATGACTTGCACAAGAAGACTAATCCAGGTTATTCCTGTATCGGTCGTTTGCGTAGTTTGGCTGAATTGCGTGGTTTAGAACTGGGTATTGCCTGTTCTTTATTCAAATAATGAGTGACGAGTAATCACAAATAGTTTGGCATTGAAAGGCGTCTGATTCTTTTTCGGACGCCTTTTTCATTTTACCTCTCTCCCGTTTCACTTTTTTTCCTATTTTTGTAGTGTCAATAATTTTACAAAATGTCTAAAACACACTACAGCATATTGTCAGTCATATTATTACTAGTGTTAAGCGCATGCCATTCTTTGTGGACGGCTCAAACGCAGCCTGCCCCGCAGCAGGAATCAATCCTGGTCCTGCCAACAACGGATATTCCTCTTCCAAACACAGATTTTGCTTTTCTGTTTCCGGAAGAACCGAAACTGTACGAACAAACATCTCCCCGCAAAAATATAACAATAAACTTCTCCAACAGAGAAAAAAATGATATTGCCGTAACGGATCCGCTCCTGATGGCAGATGAGAATTCGATGCTTATCGATTTAAGCCTGATACAGAAAGAAGACTATGCTTTCCCTTTACCCGGCGCAAAAGTAATCTCTCCATATGCCGGACGTAGAAAACACCATTCGGGTGTAGATTTGAAAACTTGCGCCAATGATACGATCATATCAGCATTCGACGGAATCGTCCGTCTAGCTAAGCCTTATTATGCATACGGAAACGTAATTGTTGTACGCCATTACAACGGATTGGAAACAGTCTATAGCCATAACTCCAAAAATCTGGTCAAGCCGGGAGACTATGTAAAAGCCGGACAACCGATTGCACTGACCGGACGCACAGGAAGAGCTACGACGGAACACCTTCATTTTGAAGTACGGGTAAACGGGCAACACTTCAATCCGAATCTGGTATTCGACCTGCAAGAACGGAAACTTAACAATCAATGCCTGGTATTCACCCAAAAAGGTGGCAAAATTGCAGTGAAGCCCGTCGAACTAATGCCTCATCAGTTTGCAGGAGACTACAGTTACTCACCTGCCTCCTGTAAAAACAAGGAACAGATAGAAAGCAAAAAGGAAACTCTGTAACCCCCTTTTCAATGCCCCTGCAAAGCTTCTATCAGAAGATTGATATTAACGGTAAACAAGCGGACTGATATCGCCAACAAAATAATACCGAAGAACTTCCGGATAATATAGATTCCGCCTTTTCCAAAAAAGCGTTCGATACGGGCTGTCATGCGAACGACAAAATAGACCCATATCATATTCAGTATTAAGGCTATCACAATATTGACATTAGCATACTCCGCCCTCAAAGATAATAATGTGGTAAACGAACCGGCACCCGCCAGTAAAGGAAAGACCAACGGAACCAGTGTCGCCTCCTTTATCGGTCCCTGATTTTTAAAGATTTCTATATCGAGTATCATTTCCAATGATAACAGGAAAATAACAAACGAACCTGCCACTGCAAACGATTCGATATCCACATGGAAAAGCCGTAGCAGGACATCGCCTGCGTAGAAGAACCCGATCATCAACAAAAAAGAGATAACCGTTGCCTTCATAGCATTCACGTCCTTACCCTTTTCTTTCAAATTAATAATAATTGGAATGGAACCAATAATATCAATCACAGCAAATAACACAATGAATGCACTGATCATTTGCTGAAAATCAAAACTTTCAAACATAAGATACCCTTTTAATTGCTCTAAAGGTACAAAATCTTTCCCAAGAGTCGACTGACAAATAGTAACAATCGCTTCGATGGATAACGTTTTTTCATACTAAATCAGAATCTCTTCACGAAAAAATAGCGACCTTTGCGTACACTTATATTGCTCCAAGCAAGAAAGTAATTAAATGTTGTCGGGAGATATGGATATAAAAACGATTTTAAAAAAGTATTTGGTATTTGTCATTGGATTATATTTTTTAGCTGCAGGAATCGTCCTGATTATACATTCCGCTTTAGGAACGACTCCTATTTCAAGTGTAAATTATGTGTTAAGCCTCAACAGCCCTCTTTCTTTAGGGACCTGTACCTTTATCGTAAACGTATTGCTGATACTAGGACAGTTCTGGTTAATCCGAGGGACGAAAAGCCGTCAAGACCAAATATCTATCCTGTTGCAAATTCCATTTTCGTTCATATTTTCAACATTCATAGATTTCAATATGGCACTCACTGAAGACCTGCATCCATCCAATTATATAACGTCGATTGCGCTGTTACTGTTGGGTTGTCTCATCCAGTCTATTGGTGTCGTATTAGAAATCAAACCCCAGGTTGCGATGATGAGTGCAGAAGGATTCGTCAACTACGCCGCCCGCCGTTACAATAAAGAGTTCGGAAAATTCAAGGTCATTTTTGATTTCACTTTAGTAACGGTCGCCATCATTTTATCACTGATCTTCACTCAACGGATCGAAGGAGTCAGAGAAGGCTCTCTGATAGCAGCCTGCATCACAGGCTATATCGTGAGTTTCCTGAACAATAAAATCATGACTCGAAAAATGCTTTCCAGGGTTTCTTCCATACTATCAAACCTCGCTTTCAATACGAATATTAATTGCATTCATTCCCCTCAGACCGCGTTCAAGTTCAAAAGTAACGATGTCGGTTTCCGAAATATCGGTCAGTGTATTATTACTAACATGAAAAAAATACTTCTCGTCGCTACCAAGGTCTTTGATAAAACCATATCCTTTTGATTCATTAAAATAATCAACCCTCCCTTTCAGCACGGTAGGTGTCTCTATATCTTCTTTTTTTGGGGTAGAGATAAGAATATCTTCTTGCTTAATTTCTTCTTTATTAGGATTCAATTCGGGAGGAGTCGATGTAATCACGCCGTTTTCATCCACATAAGCGATCATATCATCAAAACTA
>OGON01002530.1_pt1 | contig 11013 bp, 6 predicted proteins | sample 1552671 | NCBI WGS metagenome assembly OGON01 (sample SAMEA2580136, study PRJEB22360) | human gut metagenome | biome: human gut; feature: human-associated habitat; material: faeces | place: Denmark | collected 2008/2010 | reverse complement strand
AAGCCCCGAGACGCACAAAGGCCATTGGCAGGAGATTTTTCCGTCACAGCAGCCGCTTCACATTGAGATCGGTATGGGAAAGGGCCGCTTCATGATGGATCTTGCCGCAGCGCATCCCGACATCAATTATCTGGGAATCGAGCGCTACTCCAGCGTCCTGCTGCGCGCCCTGCAAAAAATGGAAGAGAATCCGCTCCCGAACCTGTTTTTCATCTGCATGGACGCCGCCGATGTCGCTGAGGTATTCGATCACGGAGAGGTAGACCGGATCTACTTAAACTTTTCCGATCCGTGGCCGAAGGACAGACACGCCAAGCGCCGTCTCACCTCCCGTCAGTTCTTCGCGCGCTACGATGAAGTTCTCGCACCGGAGGGACGTCTGGAGTTCAAGACCGACAATCAGGATCTTTTTACCTTTTCCCTGGAGGAGATCCCGGAAGCCGGCTGGCATCTGGACGCCTCCACCAGAGATCTGCATCACGATCCGGTGCTCAATGAAGGCAATATCATGACGGAGTACGAGGAGAAGTTCTCCTCCCTCGGCAATCCGATCTGTAAGCTGATCGCTTCCAGATAAAAAACACCCGCAGTCTGGATTTTTCTCGATCCGCCTGCGGGTGTTTTTTGTGTTCTGTTTTCTTTTATTCTTTGATCCGGAACTGGTTGACATTGTCGCTTAAATTTTCTGCAATATCCACGAGGTTTTTCGTCTGCGCATTGCAGTCCGTGACGATGCCGCTTAACTCCGTCATGGAAGCCGACGTCTCCTCGGTACTTGCCGCATTCTCCTGTGCAATCGCTGCCAGGCTCTCCATGCTGCTCATAACATCATTCTTCGCCGTGTTGACTGTCTCGATCTCACGCCGGATATTGTCAATCGCAACTACCACATTGCCGACCTCCGTATTCAGTCCGTCGAATGCCTCTCTGGTGGTCGAAAGCTTCTCGTTCTGCTCATTGATCTCATCCAGCACACCGTTCATCGTCTCGACGCTCTTGTTAGAGTTCTTAATCAGTTCTTCCACAATATCACCGATCTTCTTCGCGGAGTCACTGGACTGATCCGCAAGCTGACGGATCTCATCCGCCACCACAGCAAATCCTTTTCCATGCTCTCCCGCACGCGCAGCCTCGATGCTCGCATTCAGGGACAACAGATTGGTCTGGCTTGCAATATCTGTGATCATCTGGATCGCGCTGCCGATCTCCATGACAGACTGGTTCGTCCTGTCTGTCTGACGGTTGACCTCATCCACCGATTCTCTGGTGCGGTCGCTGATCTCCACCAGATCTTTGATCGTGCCGTCGAGCTTATGATTCTGCTCTTTCATCTCCTCCGTGCTGCCCGTGAGATTTTCCACGTTCTTTGTCGTCTCGGCAATGGCTTCGTTCATGTCGCTGATCTGCTCATTGACCTTCTGCATCTCGCCCGCCTGATTCGTCGCTCCGTTCGCAATGTCCTCCATCGCTGTATTCACATTATGAATGGACTCATTGATCGTCGTAAAGCTGTTCTGGAACCTGGCGCTGAAATCATCCAGCGACTTTGCGGATGTCCGGATGTTTTTTACAATCATGGCCAGTCCGCCAATAAGTGAATACAGCGCACGCGCAATATTTCCGATCTCGTCCGAGCGGCTCGTCATGCGGTCGCTGATCTTGCTGTCCAGATTTCCCTCCGCAACATCGTCCAGATGATCGATCATCGACATCATTGCCTTCACAATCTTCATCATCACAATTGCCAGAAAGATACATGCAAAGATTGCAAGCACTACCATAAATATTATATTTTTTTTCAATCGGTCATTGTAGATTTCGTGAACGGAAGTAGACGCCATACCGGTAAACACCAGACCCGCCATGGAACCGTCACTGTTGTACAATCCCTCATAATATCCGTAATATTTCTGACCATCAATCACATTATCGGACACAAAATAACTACCCTTTTCTTTCACAGTCTGATACACATCTGCTGCTATCTCCGTCCCGGTCTCACGGCTGCCGTCCTGTCTCACAAGGCTAGTCGCCATCCGGGTCGTATTCCAGCTGAGCGTAACATCGAGTCCGGTATTCTCCTTAAAAGCATCCAGCACATCCTGATGTTCCGAGATATTGTAATCTCCCTTGTACAGCTGGTCTCCGTCCACATTCCAGTCGCCGCTGCTTATAACGGACAAGGTCTGATTGACTGCATAAATCGATGTCTTCAATTCATGCTGCATCAGTTTATCAGACACAGAAACGCCAACCGCCCGGATTGCCAGCCCTGCAAAAGTCACAAGAATCAGTAGCGGTATGATTGCCGTGATCAGAATCTTCATCATCAGATTCAGACCTTTTTTCCTTTGCACCTCAATATTCTTTTGTTCCATCTGCCTCTCTCCCCTTCATATAGTATCTGTTTTTTATATCGTCAGGTTTTTCCTTCTGTTAAATAGGATACACTCTTTTTTTTAAATTTTAATGATATGTATTATAAATACAAAAAAAGCACCAACCCCACAGTCAATGCTGTAAAATCGGTACCTTTCAATGCGCCACCAGGGGTTCGAACCCTGGACACCCTGATTAAGAGTCAGGTGCTCTGCCAGCTGAGCTAGTGGCGCTTATTTTGTATCTCGTGTTCTGTATCACCCGAGCACGAAAATTATTATATAACAGAAATTTTAGAAATGCAACATTTTTTTTAAAAAACTTCAATTTTTTTTTCAATTGTGTTATTTTATAGATAGAATGGCATAGATCAAGGAGGTTTCTTATGCAAGTTGAACAGCGATTATTGAAATACGTGTCCTATTGGACGACATCGGATGAGAATAACATGGCAGACGGCAAGATACAGATTCCGTCTACCGGGCGTCAGTTTGATCTCGGAAAGGTACTGGAGCAGGAATTACGGGATCTCGGTCTTAAAAATGTGATTCTGACCGACCACTGCTATGTGTATGGTCTGCTTCCGGCAACTGCCGGCTGTGAGGGACACAAGGCCGTTGGTTTTATCTCACATATGGATACCGCACCGGACTACTCCGGCAAAGACGTCAAACCGCAGATCATTCCGGATTATGACGGCGGGGACGTCCGTTTAAACGGTACCGGGGCAATGTTAAAGGTTTCCGATTTTCCAACGCTGAAGGATTTGAAGGGAAGAACCCTGATTACCACCGACGGCACGACACTGCTCGGCGCGGATGACAAGGCCGGTGTGGCAGAAATCGTCACAGCGCTCGAAGAGATCATTTCTTCCGGAATGCCTCACGGAGATATCTGGGTGGGATTTACCCCGGACGAAGAAATCGGCTGCGGTGCAGATTTATTTGACCTGGATTATTTTAAGGCTGCTTTTGCCTACACGGTAGACGGCGATTACGAGGGCGAAGTCGCCTATGAGAATTTCAACGCCGCGAGCGCAAAATTTTCCATTAAAGGCGTCAATGTGCATCCGGGCGAGGCAAAGGATATTATGGTAAATGCCGCTCTTGTGGCGTGCGATATCCAGTCGCAGCTTCCGCCGGAGGAGACACCAGCGCACACCGAGGGCAGACAGGGCTTCTATCATCTGACCGACATGAAGGGTGATGTCGCTTTTGCAGAACTTTCCTATATTGTGCGTGACCACGACAGGGCTTCTTTTGAATCACGCCTGAACAGACTCCGCACACTGGAAGTGGAGATCAACCAGAAATACGGCACCGGAACCGTCTCTCTTACCATCACGGATTCCTACTCCAATATGCTTGAGATCATCGAACAGCATCCTTATGTTGTGGATATCGCCAAAAAGGCAATCTCGATGACCGGTCTCACACCGCTCTCCCGCCCGGTCCGCGGCGGTACAGACGGCGCCAGATTAAGCTTTATGGGTCTTCCGTGCCCGAATCTTGGCACCGGCGGCTACGGCTTCCACGGTCCGTATGAGCATATCAGCGTGGAGGGCATGCAGACAGCAGTCTCCGTCATCAAGAATATCGTGACGATCGTCGCGGAGTCTGATCTGTAAGATTACGGAAAGAATTGTCGCATAGATTCCCGTAATAGGAAGTTCCGGGATATATAAATAAGTATTATCGTTTCAGATACAAAAATAGCGTGGAAGAAATTCTCACATTTTACTTCAGAGAATCTTCCACGCTCATTTTTTATTCTGAAACTGCTAATAACTTCATTTCTTATCCCGGAACCTGCTCTTACATTTTTGCAATCAATGCGGCAATTTCTTCCGGAGTCATAAGCTTGTGTGGATCGGAAAAATCCATCGGTGCAGCTTCCTCTGCCTTTGTCTCAGGCTCTTTCTGCGGTTCCGCCACCTTCGGCTCGTCCGGTATTTCGTCCTCCGGCGCGGCTACTGGCTCTGGCTCGTCCGATGCTTCATTCTCCGGTGCGGCTTCCTCTTTCAGATCTGCTCCAAGATCGAGACTTTCTCCTCCGAGATCGGAGCCATCTGCTCCTAAATCTAAGCTATCCACTCCGAGATCAAGGTTCTCTGTTCCAAGGTCAAGGTTCTCTGCTCCAAGATCGAGACTATCTGCTCCTAAATCAAGGCTGTCTCCTCCGAGGTCTAAGCTGTCTGCCCCAAGATCAAGTCCGCCTGCTCCGGCATCTAAGTTATCTGCTCCTAGGTCAAGGTTCTCTGTCCCGAGATCAAGACCGTCCACTCCAAGATCCAGGCTGTCTCCTCCGAAATCGAGACCATCTGCTCCAAAATCAAAACTGTCTATCGCCCCGCGCTCTGCCTCAGCCTCATTCTGATCGTCTGTGGCAGCTGCTGCATCTTCCTCTTCCACAATCGCGTCGGAATCTACGACCGGTTCCTCATACTCTTCCAGCACCGGGGTGTCATCCGTCACCGTCTCTGCATCTACGACCGGCAGTTCCTCCTCCGGTGTATCCGGCATGCTAAAATCCTCTTCCGGCTGTGGTTCCATGACCAGCTCCGGCTCCGATTCCATAACCGACTCCGATTCTGTCAGCACTTCCGGCTCCATGTCTGGCTCCGGCTCCATGTCTGGCTCCGGCTCCATGTCTGGCTCCGGTTCCATGACCTCTTCCGGCTGTGGTTCCATGACCAGCTCCGGCTCCATGTCTGGCTCCGGCTTCTGCGCTGCCGCAGCTGCCGTGCTTTCTGTAATTTTGCTCTCCAGCACCGCATTCTGGCTCACCAGTTCATCCATCCGGTTCTCTATAGCGGCAAGCGTCTGCGCCTTTTCCTCTGCAACCGTCTCCTTCACTGTCTGAAGTCCCTCGGTAATCTCCTTAAGCCCTGCGGTAATCTCCTTTAATTCCTCTGCAAATTCCTGCTGCTTTAAGACGAGTTCCTTAACGGAATCATCCATCATGTTCTGCTGCTTTCCGGCAAACTGCTCGAATCCCGCATCCATGCTCTCCTTTAACTGTAAGAGATTGTCCACTACGCGGTCGTTGGAATTCATAAGTGCATCTGCATTTTCCTTGCTTCTGGTAATGGTCACCTTGGCGATCGCCTTCTGCGCTGTGATGATCTCTTCGCCCGGCTCCCTGGTATTGCGGTCAACCGCCTCCAGCTGCTCCGAGATTTTCTTCAGCATCAGATACGACGCCTTTTCTCCGCGAAGCATCCTCTCATATTCGTCTTTTGCCTGCTCCCCGGTCTTATGTATCTCCTTTAATAAGGCAGCAATAAATGCATAAGTACAGGCGAGAATTGCTGCTCCCAGAATGATCTGCACCAGATATACCCGGGGCAGGTTGACGATAAAATACATTTCAATCAACAGCAGCACCGTTGCTCCCAGCAAAAAGACCGGCGCAAGCGGCATAACTTTTTTCTCACGTGGCTGATTCTCTTTCTTATCCATAGTGTGTCCTCCGTGGCTTTCCTGTCCATCCCTGGCAACAGGCATTTTATAGTGTTATATTATCACAGAACGTCAAAAACATAAACGGATTTTCTTGTTATTTTATGCTGCAGATTTTATAATATATTTCGGACTTATTTTCACATTTTTTATACCTTTACGACAGATATGGAGATTATAGCATGAACGAAACCTCTTCCAAGAACGAAATCACATCCGGTATCATCTGGAAACAGCTTCTTTTATTTTTCTTTCCTATTTTACTGGGTTCTTTTTTTCAACAGCTTTACAACACGATCGACGCCGTCATTGTGGGACGCTTTGTCGGGAAAAATGCACTTGCCGCGGTCGCCGGCTCCTCCGGAATGGTCATCAACCTGCTGGTCAACTTTTTTACCGGGCTGACTGCCGGTGCTTCCGTCATCGTCTCCCAGTTCTTCGGATCCGGAGACCGCAAAAAGGTGGACGACAGTATTCATACGATCTATGCCTTCTCCATCATCGGCAGCGTCATCATGACACTGATCGGCATCACTGCTGCCCCGGCGCTTCTTCGACTGATGAATACGCCGGAAGAACTGATGAGTGACTCCATCCTCTACCTGCGCATCTATTTTGCCGGCATTTTCTTCGTGTTTATTTACAATACCGGAGCCGGACTGCTGCGCGCGCTGGGAGATTCCAGGCGTCCGCTGTACTGTCTGATGATCTGCTGTGTCATCAATATTGTTCTCGATCTGCTCCTGATCGTCGGGCTGGGACTCGGTGTTGCCGGTGCGGCGATCGCCACGCTTCTCTCGCAGGGGATCAGCGCCGTGATCGTCACCGTTTTTCTGATGCGCCAGAAAGATCTCTGCGATTTTTCCTTAAAAGAGATCCGTATCCACCCGAAACTTCTCAAATCAGAACTGCTTTTGGGACTGCCGGGAGGATTTCAGTATGCCATGTACAGCATTTCCAACATGATTATCCAGTCCGCGCTCAACAAATTCGGAACCGACACCGTTGCCGCATGGGCGGCTTACGGAAAACTGGACGCAATCGTCTGGATGGTCAGCGGTGCTTTCGGTATTGCCATCACAACTTTCGTCGGTCAGAACTACGGCGCCGGGAAGTATGACCGCGTCAGAAAAAGTATCCGCGTGTGTATCGGCATGGACTTTGCTGCCGCCATCCTTCTGATGCTGGTGCTCGTATGCTTCCGCATTCCGCTCTTCCACATTTTTGTGACCGATGAAAATGTCGTGGAGATCGGACTGAAAATGATGGCGACCATGGCTCCATTTTACTGGCTGTTCGTCTTTACCGAGGTCTTCTCCGGTGCGCTGCGCGGCATGGGTGATGTCGTCGTTCCAATGCTCATCACAACCGGCGGTATCTGCCTGTTCCGTGTGGTATGGATTTTCGGAGTGGTTGCCCTCTTCCCGACGCTCACCGTAACGCTCCTCAATTATCCGGTGTCCTGGGTTTTAACATCCGTTCTGTTTCTGTTTTACTATCATTTCCGGATGAAAAAGCTGACCGCGCACTGATTGCTCCGGCATCTCTTACTTCTCTCTGCTTTTTGCGAAGCTGACCGGGCGGCATGCCATAGGTTTCCTTAAAGCTGCGCAGAAACACCTTATAGTTGGTAATTCCATTTTTATTCATTAAATAAGTAATACTCTCGTCCGTCTGCAGCAGATCACTGTGAAAATACTGCAGGCGGATTTGATTTACATAAGTCAAAAATGTCTGGCCGGTGTACTTTTTAAACAGACGGCAAAAATATTCCGGCGTAAGCGACAGTTCATCTGCCGTCTCTTTTAGTGTAATCGGGTTCGTGTAATTTCTTTTCACATACTGCATGCTCTGCTCGATCCGCTCAAAATCTCTCCTGGAGCGGTGGCGCAGCACATGATCGACCGTGGCCGCATCCTTTGTATACAGCAGATACAGCAGCTTATAAACCGCTGCAAGAAATAGCAGATGCGTACCGTCCGCCGCCTGCTCCTGCAGGCACTTCATTTCTTCCAGCTTCTGTGACATCCGGCAATTCACGGATGCGGTCTCCTCCGAATACGGAACATATTCCCCGAAATGCAGTCCCCGCCAGTCCTCACTGACGCGCTTTAAATGCTCCGGCGGAATCTGCAGCAGATAGTAATGCCCGTCCCCATGGACATGCGTGTAGTGAATGTCTCTCGGATTGACAACGAGAATATCTCCCTGCTGCAGTTCATACGACGTCTCATTGATGTACGCTGTCATTGCCCCGTGCTGCATACAGATCATTTCCAGATGCTCATGCCAGTGTGCCGGCAGCAATTCATTGGACGCGTCGACCTGCGTAAAATAGAGCTGCATCAGCCCGTCATCGGATATAATCTCATGTTCCCCCTGCTGCACTCCCGCTCCCTCTCTTTCCTGCTCTCCCCGTGTTTTTCACATGCACGGTTTCTCTTTCTACCATCATACCTTCAGAAGGAAAAAATATCAATATCGACCCATGTTTCTGCCAAAATTCGATCTATAACAAACGGAATTATCTGCTTATAATACGAACATAGACAATGTTCCATGATGGAAAATATCAAAATAATATCAGGCGTATGCCGGAAAAGAGGTCAAAATGAAGAAATGGACCAGAGTGATGTATCAGCCAAATCGTCCGTTAAAAGAGGGCTGTTACGTGACTGCTTCCAAAGAACACATCGCACTTTCCAGGGAAGCTGCAGCAGAGGGTATGGTTCTCTTAAAGAACGAGCACAATCTGCTGCCGTTAAAAGCAGGCAGCCGGATTGCACTCTTTGGAAAAGGCAGTTTTGATTATGTCAAGGGAGGCGGCGGCAGCGGCGATGTGACCGTATCGTATGTGCACAATCTCTACGATGGCTTTCAGATGCTCCACGATGCCGTCTCCCTCTACGAGCCGCTGTGCGATTTCTACCGCGCCAATGTGAACGAACAGTACGATCAGGGTTCCGTTCCCGGCATGACGACAGAGCCGGCGCTCTCCGCCGAGCTTCTCGCCGGCGCCAGCGCCTATACCGACACGGCTGTGATCGTATTGAGCCGTTTTTCCGGAGAAGGCTGGGACCGCTCCAGCATCGAATACAACGGGGAATACAATCCGTGGGAGACAGAGACCAGCATGCCGAAAATCTCCGGAGAGATCTTCCCGGACGGCGACTTCTATCTCACAAAGGAAGAATCCGCCATGATCGCGCAGGTAAAGCAGCATTTTTCCAGAATTGCAGTCGTCCTAAATATCGGCGGCATCATCGATACCTCCTGGATCAAAAATGACGATCAGATCTCCTCCGCGCTCATCGCATGGCAGGGCGGCATGGAGGGCGGACTTGCCATGGCGGAACTGCTGTGTGGAAAGGTATCCCCGTCCGGCAAGCTTCCGGACACCTTCGCCGCTTCCGTGAACGACTATCCTTCCACCGCGAATTTCCACGAATCGGTTGACTACGTGGACTATACCGAGGATATCTATGTGGGTTACCGCTATTTTGAGACTTTTGGGGATGCGGCAAAACGCGTATGCTACCCGTTCGGATTCGGACTTTCCTACACACAGTTCTCCCTTGTGGTGCAGAGTGTGACCGAAACCGAGCAGGCCATTCGCGCTTTTGTCCTTGTCACAAATACCGGAGATTACAGCGGAAAAGAAGTCGTGCAGATGTATTACAGTGCGCCGCAGGGACTTTTGCAGAAACCGGCGCGCGAACTCTCCGCTTTTTGCAAGACAAGAACGCTCCTCCCGGGCGAAAGCCAGCTTCTGACGCTCGAGACAGCAAAGGATTCCATGGCTTCCTACGATGATCTGGGAAAAATTTTCAAATCCTCCTACATACTGGAAAAGGGAGACTATCATTTTTACATCGGAACTTCCGTCCGGGATGTCATTGCGCTGGATTATGTCATGACGCTTAACGCCAACCTGCTGGTAGAACAGCTTTCCTCCAAAGCCGCACCTACAAGCTTGAAGAAGCGTCTGCTCGCAGACGGAAGCTACGAAGAGCTTCCGCAGGGAACTGCCAACGATCCGAATGCCTGTGTTTTTGAAAAAATGGTACCGGGCACCGAGGAGGCTCTCGCCCCGGCAACACGCGGACGCGGCTCCTACCTTCTGCTGAATTTCTATAAGGAAAACGCGCATCCGCTGATCGACGTTTACGAGGGAAAGATTTCCCTGGATGAATTTACCGCCCAGCTCGATAATGATGACCTAATTCATCTGCTCGGCGGTCAGCCGAATACCTCTGTCGCGAATACCTACGGCTACGGCAATCTTCCGGAATACGGCGTTCCAAACATCATGACCGCCGACGGTCCTGCCGGTCTGCGCATCACCCCGCAGTGTGAGGTCTGCACAACGGCATGGCCATGCGCCACACTGCTCGCCTCCACCTGGAATCCTGCCCTGGTTGAGCAGGTCGGAACCGCAGGCGCAGAGGAAGTAAAAGAGAACAACATCGCCGTATGGCTGACACCGGCGGTCAACATTCACCGCAATCCTCTCTGCGGAAGAAATTTTGAATACTATTCGGAAGATCCGCTGCTCACCGGCAAAATGGGCGCAGCCATGGTGCGCGGCATTCAGTCGCAGCACATCGGCGCAGCCGTGAAGCATTTTGCATGCAACAACAAGGAGACCAACCGCAAGCACAGCGACTCCCGCGTCTCCGAGCGCGCACTCCGCGAGATCTACTTAAAGGCATTTGAAATCATCGTGAAGGAAGCCGATCCGTGGGTCATCATGTCCGCTTACAATATGATCAACGGCCACCGCGCTTCGGAAAATCACGATCTGCTCGAAGGCATCCTGCGTGACGAGTGGCATTTTCACGGAATGGTAACCTCCGACTGGTGGACGAGAGGAGAACATTACAAAGAGATCAAAGCCGGAAATGATGTGAAAATGGCGTGCGGTTTCCCGGAACGCGTGAAAAAGGCGATGGAACTCGGTGCTCTCGATCGAAGCGATCTGGAGCGCTGTGCCAAGCGCGTACTTGATCTGATTTTAAAGATCGATTAGAAAACTCATTCTTCTTGCTGTAGATAAAAAGGTGGAAGCCTCCCACAGAGACTTCCGCCTTTTTGCTTTTCGACTATAGATATTTTCCGATATGGATTCAACCGCAGCAGCTCCTGCTTCCTCCCCGCCTCTCTGGAAGTTTTT
>OGON01002528.1_pt1 | contig 11013 bp, 9 predicted proteins | sample 1552671 | NCBI WGS metagenome assembly OGON01 (sample SAMEA2580136, study PRJEB22360) | human gut metagenome | biome: human gut; feature: human-associated habitat; material: faeces | place: Denmark | collected 2008/2010 | reverse complement strand
GGGCGTACACAGAGCCTTCATCCTCACGGGAAAGGGTGTACTTAAAAAATAGATCATTACTGTAGCTGAGTTGATGCATTGTGTTTGACATTTTTATGTCCTCCATTCTGTAAGGGTTCCTTACACCCCTATATACGTATGGAAGATGCTGAATTCCTAAATAATCCACGAATTATTGATATTTATTGGAATCTACATACACTAAAGACGAATGAAAGGAAAAGCACCTTACAAAACAGCAGGTTGCTCACATATTTTATCAGCAACAGGCTAGAACCCGGTGTTTCTTTTCTGTACTGTTTTCTACTTGGCGATGCGTATTACATCAGATACATGAAAAAATTTACATTTCTGTTTCTTATTTACACATGCTGTTTCATGAGCTATAATGAATATACAGATTGTGTTGACGCATGACCTGCATTCAAAATTGAATAACAAGTCTTTGTGGCAGGGTGAAATTCCCTACCGATGGTGATAGTCCATGACCCGCGTAATGAGCGGCTGAGCCAGCGAAATTCTGGCACCGACGGTAAAGTCCGGATGAGAAAAGACATTTTCTGTAAACGCACACCTGAAGACGAGTTTTTTCGTAGTCAGGTGTTTTTTTGAAATGGAGGAGATGTGAATTGAAAAACAACATGAGTGCAAAACGGCTTGCCCTGATCGGTATGCTTGGTGCACTGGGAGCGATACTGATGATGTTTCGCTTTCCCATTCCGTTTATGCCGCCCTTTCTAAGCTTTGATCTGGCCGCAATTCCGGAGCTGATCGGAGCCTTCGCTCTGGGACCGGTGGCAGGTGTTCTGATTGTCTTTATTCGTGTTATGGTTCAGATGGTGATTTCCGGATCCAATTCCATGTTTACCGGAGAGCTGCAGAGCTTTTTGCTGGGAGTTGCCCTGGTACTGCCTGCGTCTTTGCTGTACCGTCACAAGAAGACACGAAAGGAAGCACTGCTGGGAATGACAGCAGGGACTCTGGTTAGTACCTTTGTTGCAGTGCTGACCAATCTGTATTTGATTATTCCGTTCTATGTTGCCCTGTATGATATGAATATGGACCAGATTATCCTTTCCTGTTCCAAGGTCAATCCGATGATGAATTCTGTCACTACCATGGTGATACTGGGCATCGTACCGTTTAACCTGATAAAATACGGTATCAGCTGCCTGATTACCTTTGCCGTATACAAGAAAATAAGTCCGATGATTCACCGATTCGCAAATCGTCAGTAAGGAGGAAAAGAAGATGACATTTGAAGAAGGAGTAGCATTGCTGTTTCACAAGCTGGGAGATTCCAAAATTATGGCACTTGGCTCCAGCGTTAATGATTACGTCATGGTGCGTAATGTAAGCTGTCTGTTTTATGATGGAAAAATCTATTTCAAGACCGATAAGAATTTCCGCAAGACACAGCAGCTGTATCGAAACCCGCAGGTGGCACTCTGCACAGGTGGCGTTCAGGTAGAGGGAATCGCCGTAAACAAGGGGCTTGTCGTGGACGAGCCGGGAAGAAGGTTTGAAGCCTTGTATAAGAAATATCTGTGGCAGAGCTATAATGCATACAGCCATGAGGATACGGAGATTCTGATTGAGGTAACCCCGCGATTCGTGGAAATATGGGATGAGGATGAGAACCGCAATGCGTTTCAGATCTTCCTAGACTTTGATAAAAAGACAGTGGAAATCAAGCCGTACGATTAACGTATGCATACGACGGGTACAGGATTAGATAATACTGTACCTTTTTCTATATATCAGATACATTCACCCTCTTTTTCCTTGCCTGCAGCATTCAACGTACACAACAGTATAACGAAGTCGATTTTCTTCTCATTCTGCAGGTTTTTGTGGTATACTACAGTTGCCTGTAAGGCAGGGAGTGATTTCTATGATGAAAGATTATTTAGTAAAGGCGCTTGCGTGCAATGAGCATGTGAGAATCTATATATGCTCTTCTACGCATATGGCGGAGGAAGCAAGAAAACGTTTTGATTTATGGCCGACTAGTGCGGCTACCCTGGGACGTGTATTAACTGTGGGTTCCATGATGGGAAGCATGCTGAAAACAGCACAGGAACAGATTACGATTCGCATCAACGGCGGAGGTCCCATCGGTACCATTCTGGTAGATGCCTACAGTGACGGTCATGTGCGCGGCTTTGTGAGTGACCCGCATATCATGCTGCAATACAATGATACCGGAAAACTGGCGGTCGGAGCTGCTGTGGGAAAAGACGGGTATCTGGAAGTTGTGAAGGATATGAACATGAAGGAAAACTGGAGCGGTACCGTTGCTCTGCAGAGTGGTGAAATCGGTGATGACTTTGCCTACTACTTTACCGCAAGTGAACAGACACCGTCCGCAGTCAGTGTCGGTGTACTGGTTGATACCGATAATTCCATTCTTTCCGCAGGCGGCATGATTATCCAGATGCTTCCGGATGCAGAGGAAGAGGATATCGTAAAGGTGGAACAGATTGTAGCAAATCTAAGGCATATGTCCACGATGATTCAGGAATATGAAAGTCTGGAGGATATTCTCCGTGATCTGTTTGACGATGTCAGAATCCTGACAGGACAGGATATTGAATTCCGCTGTAAATGTGATCGTGCAACCATGAAGCGTGTTCTGACAACCCTTCCAAAGGAGGAACGCCAGCAGATGATCGAAGAGGATCACGGCTGTGAGATTACCTGCAATTTCTGTGGAGAGAAATATCAATTCAGCGAGGAAGAGCTTCTGGAGCTGGAAAGGTTTATGGATGCACATGCCAAATAACAGCTGGAAAATCAGAGATATTGTAATACCGAATCAGGTGGTAATCGCACCGATGGCAGGGATATCCAATCCTGCCTTTCGTGTAATCTGCAAGGAATTTGGTGCCGGTCTTATTTATACAGAGATGGTTTCGGATAAGGCGCTGTATTATGATAATGAAAAAACAGTAGGTATGACGGATGTCGAGGAACAGGAGCATCCTTTGGCCATGCAGATTTTCGGACATGATATAGAGACAATGGTATATGCCGCAAAATTTCTGGATGAAAAAACCGATTGTGATATCATTGATATCAATATGGGATGTCCTGTCACAAAAATTGTGAAATCCTTTGCGGGAAGCGCCCTGATGAAGGATGTTGATCATGCTGTGGAAATGAGCAGGGCGGTTGTTCAGAGTGTGAAAAAACCGGTTACCGTAAAAATGCGGATTGGCTGGGATATGGATCAGATTACTTGTCTTGAGCTTGCCCGCGGTCTGGAGTCTGTCGGAGTGCAGGCACTTGCTGTGCATGGACGAACCAGAAAACAGATGTATGAGGGCTGTGCAGACTGGTCCTATATTAAAAAGGTGAAGGAAGCCGTATCCATTCCCGTAATGGGGAACGGGGATGTGCGAAGCGGTGAGGATGCAGAGAGGATGCTGAAGGAAACCGGCTGTGATGCTGTCATGATCGGCCGCGGTGTTTTGGGGGATCCCTGGCTGATCAAGGATATTGCCCATTATCTGGAATGCGGTAAGCATATGCCGGAGGTAACGCTGGAGGAAACGTTCGCAATGGCCAGACTGCACGCAAAACGCCTGTGTAATCTGAAGGGTGAATTCGTCGGTATTCGAGAAATGCGCGGACATGCTGCATGGTATGTGAAGGGGCTGCCAAAGAGCCATCAGCTCAAGGATCAGCTGAGCAAAATCGAAACCTACGAGGAAATGCAAAGCATATTATCCGCATATGAAGCAGAGTATGCAAGAATACAGGAACAGTATAAACAGGGGAACCGTTGAGGTGGTGCTTCATAGCCGGGCAGATATCGCTGTGCTTTGTTATGCCATCCGTTTCAGACGGTTTTTCTTTTTACATTGCGGTATGGAAGAATCAGATCTTTTATCCATATACCTTAGTTACTGACAATTTTATCATCAGGAGGTATATGGGAATAATGTCCCAGCATGTATTCCTGTTTTTCTGTTGAAAACCGCCGTGGTTTTCCATGGTCAATACGCTCTTTATTTGCACGAAGGAATCAGTATATGTGTGTACATATCCAATAAACAAAAGGAAAGAGACATATTTTCACATTGTTTGGATATCTTTTAGATGAAATATCTCGTATAATGATTGATGAGGTGATAGCATGAAATTTAAGGATTATAACTATGAGCGTTACAGCTATGAGGCTTATGCAGAGGCAATGCAGCAGGCAGGCACCAGGCTGAAGGAAGCAAAGGACTATCAAAGCTTCAAGAAAGCATTTGATGAGGGGAAACGGGCATTTGAGCATCTGGATACGATGTATAATATCTGTTATGTCCGCTATACGATCAATACAAACGATGCCTTTTATCAGAAGGAAAACGATTACTGGGACGAGGCAATGCCGAAGATGAAGTCCCTGACAACGGCGTTTGACAAAGAGGTGCTGGCTTCACCGTTTGCGGAGGAATTGAAAAAGGATGTTCCGGAAACCTATTTCCTGCTTGCGGAGTTTGCACAGAAGAGCTTTTGTGATGAAATAATCGAAGAGCTGCAGGAGGAAAACCGTTTGCAGAGCAGTTATCAGAAGCTGATAGCCAGTGCACAGATTCCCTTCGATGGTGATATCTATACTCTATCAGAGCTTGGTGTAAAGATGGAATGTGATGATCGTGACATTCGTAAACGTGCCACCCAGGCATACTGGGGATGGATGCAGTCACACCAGGATGAGATTGATGATTTATATGACCGCATGGTTAAGGTACGCGATCGCATGGCGAAAAAGCTGGGCTATAAGAATTATGTTGAGCTGGCATATATGCTGCAGTGCCGCTTTGATTACAAGCAGGAGGATGTGGCAAATTACCGCCGGCAGGTTCTGGAGGATGTTGTACCGTTATGCAATGCATTATATGAACGGCAGCGGGAACGTTTAGGCTATGACAGGCTGCACGTATACGATGAAAAATACGAATTTGCAAGCGGCAACCCGACACCGAAATACGATACACAGGAAATGATTGCACGCGCAAACACAATGTATCATGAGCTGGATGAACGCTGTGGAACGTTCTTTGATTTCATGGTGGAGCATGACCTGCTGGATCTTGACAGTAAAAAGGGAAAGGCAGGCGGAGGCTATTGCACCGTGTTTGCCGAAGATCGCTCTCCGTTTATTTTCAGTAATTTTAATAAGACAAGCCATGATGCGGAGGTTCTCACTCATGAGGCAGGGCATGCCTTCCAGGTGTTTACTTCCATGGGAATCCGACCGGTGGAGTGTATCTGGCCAACCTATGAGAGCTGTGAAATTCACTCTATGAGTATGGAATTCTTTACATGGCCGTGGATGGAGACCTTCTTTGAGGAGGATGCGGACAAGTATCGATTCCTTCATCTTGGCGGAGCCGCTAAGTTCATCCCTTACGGCGTTCTGGTGGATCATTTCCAGCATGAGGTGTATGAGCATCCGGAAATGACACCGGCGGAAAGACGGCAGACCTGGAGAAGATTGGAAAAACAGTATCTGCCGCATAAGGATTATACGGACTGTGAATTTCTGGAGAATGGAGGATGGTGGTTCCGTCAGAGTCATATCTTTATGACACCGTTCTATTATATTGATTATACACTGGCACAGGTGTGTGCATTGCAGTTCTGGTATCGTCTGTATCAGAAGGATGAAAACGCATTTGAGGATTATTATCGCATCTGTCAGATTGGTGGAACGAAGACATTCACGCAAATCGTTGCGGCAGCGAATCTGAAGGTTCCATTTGCGGATGGGTGCTTAAAGGATGTCATGAAGGCAGTGCGCAGCTATCTGGATCAGGTGGATGACAAAGCACTTTGATGCCGGTAACGGGGAAGCTGCATATTCTTGAAATGGCGTGCCGACAGCGATAGCTGAAGGGCTTGTATGAAGTGCTGAAGCATTTGAAGGGCTTGTCATCCACATGGTATTCGTAAACCTTTCACCATAAGGAAGGAATCATGGAAAGCCTTGTTTTATCGGTAATTTTAAGGAGTTTTCGATTGACAAAGGCAGGGTTTGTCTATATAATCATAATCGTAAATATGGCTGTGATAAGAGAGTACTGTTTGTGAAAGCTTTCAGAGAGTATGCACGTTTGGTGAGAGTGCAGCAGTGGAACCTGCAGGAAATAAAGACTTGGAGCTTTCCGATCAGGACGTTTCCTTCACGTTACGAAGAGACTTGAAACACAGTCACTAAGGCTGCGCGGGGAAACCTGCCGGCGAATTAGGGTGGTACCACGATGAAGCTCTCGTCCCTATGTTGGAAGAGAGCTTTTTATATGGAAATAGAAAAGGAGCAGATTATGGAAAAGTTAACTGAACAGGAAGTTATCCGTCGACAGAAAATGGAAGATCTGCGTGCCATGGGCATCGAGCCGTTCGGGCATGCATATCAGAGAACACACAAATCCGGAGAAATACGTGCAGCATATGAAGACTGTACGAAGGAAGAGCTGGAAGAAAAAGATCTGACAGTGAAAATTGCGGGACGTATCATGACGAAGAGACGTCAGGGAAAGGCCGGCTTCATGCATATTCAGGATATCGACGGACAGATTCAGATTTATGTTCGTAAGGATGTCATCGGTGAAGAGGCCTATGAGGTGTTCAAAAAGTCGGATCTTGGAGATATTGTAGGAATTGAAGGAAAGGTCATGAAGACAAATCATGGAGAGCTTTCTGTAAAGGCCGAGGTGTATACGCATCTGACGAAGGCACTGCGCCCACTGCCTGAGAAGTATCATGGCTTACAGGATGTGGAGGAGCGTTTCCGTCGCCGTTATGTGGACTTGATTACCAATGAAAACAGCAAGCGTATCGCATTGACAAGACCTAGAATTATCCGTGCTATTCAAAATTATCTGGACGGTGAAGGATTGGTTGAGGTGGAGACACCGGTGCTGCAGCCGATTCTGGGTGGAGCGAGTGCAAGACCGTTTGTGACGCATCACAATACTTTGGATATGCCGTTTTATCTGCGTATCGCAACAGAGCTGCCTTTGAAGAGACTGATCGTCGGTGGCCTTGAGGGTGTATATGAGATTGGCAGATTATTCCGTAATGAGGGAATGGATGCTACACACAATCCGGAGTTTACAACGGTGGAGGCCTATGTGGCATATTCTGATCTGAGCGGGATGATGGATCTGGTGGAAGGTCTGTTGAATCATGTGGCAGAGACGGTATGCGGAACGACAGAAATCGAGTGGCAGGATAAGACGATTTCTTTGAAGGCACCGTTTAAGAGATTACATATGGTGGATGGTATCAAGGAAGCATGCGGTGTTGATTTCTGGCAGGAAATGAGCTTTGCGGATGCATGTGCAATTGCGAAGGAGCATGATATTGAGGTTGAGAAGAAGCATAACAGTGTCGGACATATTATCAATCTGTTTTTTGAGAAGTATGTTGAGGAAACGCTGATTCAGCCAACATATGTATATGGGCATCCGGTGGAAATCAGTCCGCTTGCGAAGAAGAATGCGCAGGATCCTAGATTTGCGGATCGCTATGAGCTGTTTATTGACGGGCATGAGTATGCGAATGCATTCTCTGAGCTGAATGATCCGATTGATCAAAGAGAGCGTTTTGAGAATCAGCTGAAGCTGCGTGATCTGGGAGACGATGAGGCAAATGAGATGGATGTGGATTACGTGGAAGCGCTGGAGTATGGACTGCCGCCGACCGGTGGTGTCGGCATGGGCATCGACCGTCTGGTGATGTTGATGACTGGCCAAACGACTATTCAAGAAGTGTTGCTCTTCCCGCAGATGCGCCCGGAAAAGACAGTTAAGAAAGACACCGCAGACAAATATGTCGCACTGGGTATCGATGAAGCATGGGTTCCTGCTTTACATAAAGCCGGATATCTCACAACCGACACGTTGGTAGATGCTAATCCCAACAAGCTGAGACAGGAACTCTGCGAAATGAATAAGAAATACAAACTGGAATTGCAAAACCCCACTGCCGAAGAAGTAGAGGCATGGATTGCAGGCGCAGCCAAATAAGAGTAATACTATGAAGTTGCCCGGAAAAATTGCAATAATGGGAGGTGGTAGCTGGGCTACCGCCTTGGCCAAGATTGTACTTTCTACACAAGATAGTATTAACTGGTATATGCGTCGGCCAGACCAAGTAGAAGAGTTTCTGTTGTTGGGACATAACCCCAGCTATCTTTCCGCCGTCAAATTTGATACTGACAAAATCAAATTCTACACGGATATCAACAAAGTAATCAAAGATTCGGACACTTTGATTTTCGCCACCCCTTCTCCTTTTTTGAAACAACATTTGATGAAGGTGACGACCTCCATGCAAGACAAATTCATCATTTCGGCCATCAAAGGAATCGTTCCGGACGAAAACATGCTCGTAGCCGATTATTTTGCCGAATACTACAATGTCCCGATTGACAATATCGCTGTCATCGGCGGTCCGTGCCATGCCGAAGAGATCGCTCTCGAACGGTTGTCCTATATCACGCTGGCTTGCCCTAATATCGAGAATGCAAGAGCTTTCTCCTCCGTATTTAAGAACCAGTATCTGAACAACTCCTGTTGCAAGGATGTTACAGGTATTGAATATGCTTCCGTATTGAAAAACGTATATGCCATCGTCGCAGGTATCTGCCACGGTATGAAGTACGGAGATAATTTTCTGGCAGTTTTCATCTGCAACGCGATCGAAGAGATGCGTAACTTCCTCAACGCCGTACATGGCCTGGAACGGGATGTGACAGATTCGGTATATCTCGGTGATCTTCTGGTAACCGCATATTCTCGCTTCAGCCGGAACCGTACGTTCGGGACCATGATCGGGAAAGGTTATTCCGTCAAAATAGCCCAGCTCGAAATGGAGATGATCGCCGAAGGATACTACGGGACAAAATGTATTCGGGAGATAAACGAAAAATATAAAGTAAACATGCCGATCTTGGATACTTTATATAGTATTCTATACGAAAAGAAATCGCCGACTACCGCGATACGGCAGTTGACTGAAACATTTAAATAATAATGTAAATATGAAGAACATCAGTCTTAACATTGACAAAGCGCTGGGTACCGTAACGAAAGAACAGGTATATGCTCAGGCTGCAAAGGCCCACGAATGTAATGCCACTTTACAAAATGGTAATGGTGCAGGTAACGACTTTTTAGGTTGGTTGCACCTCCCCTCTTCTATTACAGATGCTGAACTGACAGACATCGAAAATACAGCTAACGTACTTCGTTCCAAATGTGAAGTTGTTGTCGCCATCGGTATCGGCGGCAGCTACCTGGGCGCCCGCAGCGCCATCGAGCTGCTGCGCAGCCCCTTCTATAATGCCCTGGGCAAGGATGGCCCCGCCATCTATTTTGCCGGGTGCAATCTCTCCGGCAGCTACCTGGATGAGATTCTGGCGCTGTGCGAGGGCAAACGGGTTTCCCTCAATGTGATTTCCAAATCCGGCACCACCACCGAGCCGGCGCTTGCCTTCCGTGTGCTGCGGGAGATGATGGAACGGCGCTACGGCAAAGAAGCGGCCGGGCGCATCTACTGCACCACCGACCGGGCCCGCGGCACCCTGAAAGCCCTGGCCGACCGGGAGGGCTGGCAGACCTTTGTCATCCCCGATGATGTGGGCGGACGGTATTCTGTTCTGACCGCGGTGGGGCTTTTGCCGATGGCAGTTGCCGGGATTGATATTGATGCGGTGCTGCACGGCGCCGAAAAGGCGATGACCGAGCTGGATAACGACGACTTTTCCGCGAACCCCTGCTACCGATATGCCGCCCTGCGCAATATCCTGCTGCGGCGGGGCAAGGGGATCGAGATTTATGCAAGCTACGAGCCGCGCTTTACCCAGATGGGCGAGTGGCTGAAGCAGCTGTACGGCGAAAGCGAGGGCAAGGACGGCAAGGGGCTGTTCCCGGCCTCGGTCGCCTTTACCACCGATCTTCATTCGATGGGGCAGTTTATACAGGATGGCAGCCGCAACCTGTTTGAAACGGTCATAGATTTTATCACCCCGGCTGCCGACCTGACGGTGGAGGAGGACCCCGAAAACCTGGACGGGCTCAATTTCCTTTCCGGCATGGCGATGCGGCAGATCAACCGGCGGGCGATGCAGGGCACCATACTGGCGCACACCCGCGGCGGCGTTCCCAACCTCGTTCTGGAGGTCCCGGCCATCAATGAGGAGGAGTACGGCTACATGGTGTACTTCTTCATGCTGGCCTGCGGCGTCAGCGGCTACCTGCTGGGGGTCAATCCCTTTGACCAGCCCGGCGTGGAGGCCTATAAGAAGAATATGTTTGCCCTGCTGGGCAAGCCCGGCTATGAGGACCTGCGGCAGGAGCTTTTGGAGAAGCTGGGAGAATAAATTTTATCAACTCTGGGCGACGCCCATGGAAGAATAGTCTGCAACCACCAAATTCCAAGGAGGAGCATAAGTATGATACAGTTAATCGTAGGACACAAGGGCAGCGGTAAGACCAAGGCCATGGTGGAAATGGCCAACAAAGCCGTAAAGGAGAGCAAGGGTTATGTTGTCGTCATCGAAAAGGACGTCCGCCTGACCTATGAGATCAGCAGTGCTGCACGCCTGGTTTATTCCGATGAATACGCCATTGCGGGCTATGATGCCGTTTACGGCTTCATCACCGGGCTGCTGGCCGGCAACTATGATATCACCCACATTTACATCGACCCCGTCTTTAAGATGTGCGGACGCGATTTCGAGGCCTTTACCCAGATGGTAAACAAGCTGGATAGCCTGCGGGCCACCCAGGATGTTCAGATCATCTTCACCCTTTCCTGCGAGCCGGAGGACCTTCCCTATCATCTGCGGGATATGATGATCGAGAACTGGTAAGCGGCATTTTTCCGATCCTATAAGGTTATAAGAGGGGCGGCGCCCGGGAGGAACGAGTTTTCCCGGGCTGTCGTCCCTTGTCTTTTCAGAAAGGAGTACTCTATGAAACATCGCATCATTGCAGCGGCTGTACT
>OGON01002521.1_pt1 | contig 11028 bp, 7 predicted proteins | sample 1552671 | NCBI WGS metagenome assembly OGON01 (sample SAMEA2580136, study PRJEB22360) | human gut metagenome | biome: human gut; feature: human-associated habitat; material: faeces | place: Denmark | collected 2008/2010 | reverse complement strand
CGGTACATAAGGTGTTAAAAAAAAACACCTAAGTACCGGCCGCACCAGAAGCACCTGACATGATTAACTGTGGATCGTTGTTCTTTCGAAGTTTTCGATGTTTCGCCATGAACGCCTCCCGGCAGATATTCCATCCAGATAAGCGCTCCACTTCAGAAGGCATATCTGCTTTACAGGATTAACTCACTTACACCTTCGCCTTTCTATACACAGATCATTGCGAGCTGGCAATAACCTTTTGAAAAAACATCAAAGAGCCCCCATTCATGGCAGGTGCTTCCGTCACGGCCGGTACTTAAGTGGTGTCCTTTACCACTTTATGTACCGCTGCCTGTGACGGTGCAGCGCGAGTGTGCCTGCCATGAACGGGTGCTCTTTGATGTTTTTCGATATTCTACTAACAGTTCGCAATGATCGTCTAGTATTCCACTTCCTGAAGGAACAATCCCTGTGCCGCCGCAGTTGCTCCGGCTTTTGTTCTGTCCCTGCTCCCTAAAATAGCTGTCATTTCTTCCGGCCGGCGCTCTCCTTTTCCGACTTCAATTAGGGTGCCCACAATGATTCTTACCATATTATATAAGAAACCATTGCCATAAACTGTAATCTGCAGTTCTCTCGTATCAGCATAAATATCAATATCATAAATCTCACGAACAGTGGATTTGTTTGTACGCTTGTTGGAACAGAAAGCTTTGAAATCATGTTCTCCAACAAGAAGGGCTGCCGCCTTTTTCATTGCAGTCACATCCAGCTTATCGAAACAGTACCAGGTATACTTTCTGTCAAAAACACAGGGAACATCGCCAATGGCAATACGATAGAGATATTTCTTAGCTTTGGCATTGTACCTGCTGTGGAAACGTTCCGGCACATCGTCCACACGATTGACCGCAATATCCCCGGGAAGATATCGATTCAGATAATACTTCATCTCCCAGCATTTCATATTGCTGTTGGTATGGAAATTCGCCACCTGCTCATAAGCATGGACGCCGGCATCTGTTCTTCCTGCTCCGATCAATTCTACCTGTTCTCCTGTCATCTTGCTGAGAACATCTTCCAGTTTTCCCTGGATGCTCACGCCATGACCTTTGCCAAGGCGCTGCCATCCATCATATCTGCTGCCATCATATTCAATCAGCAGCCGTATATTTCTCTCCATATGCTATCCTTTCACATCTCACAAGGTGCGGATGCCCCGGTGTACCGATATCTGTCAATGTCGGCACCTCCCTCAGGCAATTCTCACCTGCATAGCGACAGCGGCCGTAAAACGGACATCCGCCGTCTCTATCCACTGTTTCCGGTAATATTTCATTCACTGTGACGCTATCTGTCGTTTCTTTCTCTTCATCTGTCAGAATACTGTCAAACAGCATTCTTGTATACGGATGACATGGATGATCATAAAGTTCATCCACATCTGCCATCTCCACAATTCTTCCAAGATACATCACGATCACTCTGTGACACATATGATGCACAACATTCAAATCGTGGGAAATAAACATATACGTCAGATTCTTCTCATCATGCAACTTCAGAAGCAACCTGAGAATCTGTGACTGAACCGTAACATCAAGGGCGGATACCGGCTCATCAGCGATGATCAATTTTTCCCCGCGCATCAGTGACAGGCCGATACTGATTCTCTGTCTCTGACCGCCTGAAAGCTCCCTGGCATAACGATTCGCAAAAGATGGATCCAGGCCAATCTCTGTCAGCATCTGATTCACCAACTCTTTACGCTGTTTCTTATCCTTAATGCCTTTCAGCTTCAGTGGTTCCTCAAGGATCCAACCAATCTTCCTGGCAGGATTCAGGGAACTAAAAGGATCCTGAAAGACCATCTGCGGTTTCAGATGATCCATCTCAAGCTTACCGTCATACTCTCTATTCAGTCCGACAATGGTCTTCGCCAATGTGGACTTGCCACAGCCGCTTTCACCTACAACGCCGAGAATCTCACCCTCATAAAGATCAAAACTCATATCATGGATAATATGCTTGCGTTTATCCTTACTTGAAAACAGCTTCTTATTCTCTTTATAATAAACATTCAAATCCTGAACTTCCAGCAGCTTCTTTGTATTCTGGGATTTCCGTACCTGATCCGGCATAGACGCTACAAGCTTGCGGGTATACTCATGCTTTGGATGCTTCAGTACCTCTTTGGCATCCCCGCGCTCTACGATCACCCCTTTGTACATGACAACCACCTTCTGACAGACTTCCTTGATGACGTTTAAGTCATGGGAAATAAACAGAATAGAACTGCCCATATCTCTGTGGATTTTCTTCAACAGATTCAGAATCTGAGCCTGTACAGTTACGTCAAGGGCCGTCGTCGGTTCATCCGCAATGATCAGATCCGGATGGTTGATAATCGCCATGGCAATCATCACACGCTGACGCATACCGCCGGAAATTTCATGAGGATACTGATCCACCAGTAATTCCGGATTTCTGAGGCCGACACTGGCCAGTGCTTCGATCACACGTCCGCGAATCGCTTCTTTATCTAAATCTGTATGCAGTTTCAGGCTTTCTCCCACCTGAGTACCAATCTTCATGACCGGATTCAGAGATGTCATCGGTTCCTGAAAAACCATCGACATATTCTTGCCCTGGATCTTGCGGCGCTCCTCACGGCTCATGCCCAAAAGTTCCTGACCATTCAGCTGAATGGAGCCCTCAGATACCTGCGCTTCTTCACTAAGCAGTCCCATCACTGCAAGAGATGTCATGGACTTACCGGAACCGGATTCACCAACGATTCCGACGATTTCTCCTTTTCCCACCTCAAGATTGACATGATCCACAACTGTGTGTATGCCACTCTTTGTTGGAAAACCAATGGTCAAATTCTCGATTTTTAATAATTCCTTATCCATAGGTTCCTCCTAATCGCTGATGGCCCTCAGCCCTTCACTGATCTGACTGAAGCCGAGAATAATAAGAACAATGACAACACCCGGCCAAATGGCATACCACGGTGCTGTAAATATATAGGCCTGTGCCTCCGAAAGCATACGTCCGAGACTTGGATCCGGCGGCTGAACACCCAGTCCGAGATAACTCATACTTGCCTCCGCCAGAACAGCATTGTTAAAACCGATCGCCGCTGCTGTCAGCATGCTTACAACGGTATTCGGCAAAATATGTACAAATATAATTCTCAGACTGCCCGCTCCCATCACCTGGGCACTGCGGACAAATTCCTGGGACTTGTATCGTATCACTTCGCTTCGCACAATTCGCGCAAAACTCGGGATAAACATCACACCCAAGGCCACGATGATCTTGTACTTGCCGGTTCCGATAAAACTGATAAAGATCAAAACAAGCAGGACGCTCGGGAATGATAATAAAACATCATTGATTCGCATAACAATCTCATCCAGAAGACCCCCGTAAAATCCGGTGAGTGCACCGATGATAACGCCAAAAAAACATCCAATGACAACTGTGGACAATGCCACAAAAAATGTCGTGCCGCAGCCATTCATGACACGGCTGAAAACATCTCTTCCGAAGTTATCTGTTCCCATAATATGCATCAGGCTTGGTGCCTGATTCCTGGCCATGCTGTTCATGCCTGTAATATCATACGGCGTCCAGAACTGGCCGATAATCGTTATGACGAGGATAATGCCTGTCAGGATCAGACCGAAAATCAGACTGTAATTATGTTTCTTCATCTTCTACTCTCCTACGCTGTCCGTACTCTCGGGTCTGCCAGCTGGTATAAAATATCCACAAGAAAATTGATGATCACAACAATGGATGTAATATATAATACCGCTGCCTGAACAACCGGATAATCACGGGTTGATATCGATGTGATCATCAGACGACCCATACCCGGAATGCTGAAAACCTGCTCAATGACAAGACTTCCGGCAAGAATTTCTGCTACAACCATCGCTACAAATGTAATAACAGGTATCAACGCATTACGAAGAACATGGCCATATAAAACCTGATTGACGGAATTGCCTTTGCTGTAAGCCGTTCTGACATAATCTTTCTTCATTTCGCTTAATACGGAATTTCGAAGATACTTCACAACCATCGCAATCTTTGGAAGCGCTACCGCAACAGCCGGAAGGATCAGGTACTCGATGCATCCTTTCAGGTCCTCCTGCATACTGACATAACCTCCTGGCTGAAACACCTTAAGCACCAGACCAAAAATAACCGTCAGGATAATTCCCAGAAAGAAAGACGGAATCGCCATTGTGATCTGCGTCACCTGATTGATCACTACATCCAGCCATTTGCCGGCATAGCGTGCTGACAGCATGCCCAGAGGCAGTGATACAACAATGATAATGATAAACGACATCACAGCCAGCAAAATTGTGACCGGCAGTCGGGACTGCAGAAGCTGTGTCACTGTCATTGTATCGTATTTGTATGATTGACCAAAATCGCCATGTAATGCCTTACCAAGCCAATGCACATAGCGGGTTAAAACAGGCTGATCCAACTCATACTCTGCTCTGACCCTTGCAATAGCTTCGGGAGATGCATCCACTCCCAGTTTGGAAACGGCGGCATCTCCCGGTATGACACTAAAAGCGGTAAAGGTCAGAAGTGAAATAAATAACAATGTTATAATGAGAGTAATGATTTTTTTTATAAAATATTTCATTATGACCTCCGCGACAGGTTCCGCTTATAGAAACCTGATCGATGTGCTCTATTTAATTTCTATTGATGATTCAGATTACTGAACCGGTTTGACAAGTGAAAGGTCAATTGCGGAAACCGGATAGCTCTGGTAACCTGTATACTTGTTGCTGACTGCAATAAAGTCAGCCGGATCTTCGATAAATACAGATGCTGCCTGATCTGTAAGAATCTGCTGAAGTTCACCATACAGCTGATGCTTCTCATCATGATCAATAGTTGCCAGTGCTTTACCGTATGCTTCATCATATGATGCATCGCTGAAGTTTGTAAAGTCACTGCTGGAATCAGTGTAATATCTCTTATACCATGTAGCCGGAGAAAGAGAGCTGATGTCAAAGCCGATGACTGTAGACTGATAATCTCTGCCCTGGTAAACATCTGATAACCATGAACTCCATTCAACCTGGTTGATAGTTACATTCACGCCTACAGCTGCCAGCTGTTCTGCAATGATCTCTGCAGTCTGAACATGCTGTGTATAACTGCTAGGTACAGTGATCTCAAGATCAAAACCATCTGCATAACCTGCTTCAGCAAGGAGTTCTTTGGCTTTATCTACATCATATGTATAAGTGCCTTCTGTATCTGCATTGTACCATGCTGTGATAGTCGGATAACCATGTGTCTGGATAATCTTGCTCTTTCCGCCGAACAGGAATTCATTGATGGCATCTCTGTCAACTGCATAGTTCAGTGCCTGTCTGACACGAACATCCTTCAGTGGCTCATAAGCGTTATTCAGGAAAAGACCGTGAACCAGCATCATTGTAGACTCTACGATATTGTAATTCTCAGTTCCAAGTGCCGCTACCTGATCATTTGTCAGATACTGAAGCATATCGATAGTACCGCCCTGAAGTTCCACAAAAGCGGACTGAGCATCTGCAATGAATTTGAACTTGGCATGCTGGATGCAGTCAAGTTCTTTGTTCCAGTAACCATCATATCTCTCCATCTCAAGATACTGACCTTCTGCAAAGTTCGTGATCTTGAAAGGACCTGTACCGATTGGATTGGTTGCCTGATTCGCATCGTTAGCCTGTTCAAGGATTGCAACAGACAGGTTGTAGATAAACTCTGAATTTGCTTCTGACAATGTCAGTTCAATGGTCTTGTCATCCACAATATTGATCGCTGAAATAGCAGAAAGTGCGGAAGACTCGCCGTCCATTTCCGCACTTCTCTCTAATGAATATTTAATATCTTCGACTGTTACAGGGTTGCCATCCTGGAAAGTAATTCCATCTCGTAATGTGAAAGTATATGTCTTTGCATCATCAGAGATTGTGTAATCACTTGCCACTGCCGGAGTGACATCACCATCTGTAGTAGGTTTTACCAAACCTTCAAAAACGTTAAATAAGACACTGCGAGTTCCTGCATCCGTATCTTCGTGCGGGTCAAGACTGCTGATTTCCTGTGACAGACCTACTGTGAAACAGGAAGTATCTGAATTGGCTGCGTCAGACTGTGTGCCATCTGCTGCTGATTCAGTTGTCTTTTCTGAAGAACTATTACCAGTTTCAGAAGACTCTGTACTCTTATTGCTTCCGCATGCGCAGAATGCAACAGATACCAAAAGCACCATTACACTTAAAAGAATCTTTGTGACAGATTTCTTTTTCATAATCGTTTAAACCTCTTTTTTCTGTAATATTTCTCCCATTATTAAATTGTCTATCACATTATACCATTTCAGATATAAAAAGCAAGTATTTTTTATTGAAATTGACAGTTATTCAACCGATTTCAAAGATTCAACCATGTCTATTTTTTTCAGTCGGTAGTACATCAGCCAGTTGACAAAAATCGAGAAGCCGAATGTAATAATAATCGCATAAATATAGCTCGAAAAGTCCGCACGACGGATAAACATGAGCACCTCTGTCTCGACGGAAGTAATAATATACGCATGCAGATACTTGCCGAATACCGCCCCCACAAGGGCACCAATAATCGTCAGCAGTATATTCTCTCTGTATACATATTCTGCCACTTCCAGATCATAAAATCCAAGCACTTTAATCGTTGCCAGTTCCCTGCGTCGTTCTGTAATATTGATATTATTCAGATTGTACAATACGATAAATGCCAGCATACCGGCGGCAGTCATCAGAATCAGCGTCACAATGTTCAGACTGTTCAGCACTTCCTCAAACTTGCTTCGGACATAATCAGTGGTGGATGTTCCTGATACTGCATTCAATGCCAGCAATTTTGCCGAATAGGATTCGGAATTTTCACTGGTCAGTCCAGGAATGAAAGCTTCTATCTTATTCCATTTCGGCGTCTCACCGAATGTTGTCTCATATAATGCCGGTGACATATACACATAACTCATGAGATAATTCTCCGCAATATGTCCCACCGTAACTTCCTTATCCACATCATTGTCTGTAACGGTAATCTTATCTCCCGTACTCACCCTGAGAAGATTGGCCAGCTTCTCCGTGATAATCACCGTTTCATCATCCATCGCATATGGCGTCCCTGTTTTTCTGTCCTGAAGCACCACAAAATCTTTGTAAACTTCTGTATCCTCAGGCACCGTCAGATAAGCTGTATACGAAGTCTCTCCATTGCCCTTGACACTCATACTCATGGAACGCAGTCTGGTATACTGATCCGCCTTTAGACCATTGTTATGACTTAAGAAATCATACAATTCATCCATATCCGCCTCATCTGCATTGTCATCCAGTGTCAGGGTCATGTCATAGTGGAACAGCTCATCATACTGTCTGTGTGCAACCCCGCTGATAGAGTCTGTCAGTCCAAAAGCAAAGACCACTAGAGCTGTACAGCCGCCGATTCCAAATATAGTCATAAAGAAACGTTTCTTGTAACGGAAAAGATTTCTCACAGCAACCTTGGATGTGAATTTCATATGATGCCAGATAAATCCCACATGTTCCAACAAAATCTTTCGTCCTGCTGCCGGTGCTGAAGGGCGCATCAATTCCGCCGGTGATGCCACCAGTTCTCTGTAACAGGACGCCAGCGCCGCACCAGTCACGCAAATAACAGCTGCACCGGATGCCATGATAGAATAATACGCATTCAGCGGTGTCAGTACCACAAACAAATTCGGATAGAGTACACGGTAAGCAGCAATGATAACCCATGGCAGCAATTTCTGCCCCAAAACCAATCCGATCAGGCTTCCGATGAGACTGGCCGATAAAGCATAAAAAACATATTTTCTGGCAATGGCCCAATTGCTGTACCCCAAAGCTTTTAGTGTACCGATTTCTGTTCTCTGTGACTCAACCATTCGTGTCATAGTTGTCAGACTCACAAGCGCCGCTACCAGGAAGAAAATCAACGGAAAAATCTTGCCGATAGCACCGATTCTCTCTGCATTCTGCTCATATTCCACATACGCCTGTGTCGAATTTCTGTCCAGAACATACCATTCCGGATAGTCTACATCTGCCAGCTGATCCTCTGCATCCTGAATTTCTTTCTCCGCGTCAGCAATCTTCTCCTGTGCTTCCTTTTTGCCGGACGCATACTTCTCTTTGGCATCTGCAAGTTCCGACTTTGCATCCGTAAGCTTCTGCTCTGCCGCTGCAAACTGTGCTTCTGCCGAAGCCATCTGAGACTTCAGTTCAGCCTTACCCTTATCAATCTCTGCCTGTCCGCTTTGCAGCTGCGCTTTCGCCTGATCCAGGGCAGCCTTACCGCTGTCTAATTCCTGTTGTTTGCTCTCCAGCTGCTGCCTGCCTGATTCCAACTGACTGCTGCCCGCATCCAGCTGTATCTTAGCCTCTGTCAATTGATTAAAAGTCTCATCCAGCTTAGCCTGCTGACTGTTCAATTCTTTCTGCTGTTCGTTCAATTCTTCCTTCCCGGATGCAATCTGGCTTAATCCTGCCTCTATCTGGTCAAGTCCGCCATCTACCTGGGAAATACCTTCTGCCAGCGCATTCTTCTGCGCATCCAGCTGGGTTAACTGCTCCTGAACAGCTGCAATCTGGACATCCAGCTGTGCGATCAGAGCTTCATCCGGTTTCTCCTGGGACGCAGCCTCATTCCGCTGTTCTTCCAACGCCTCCTCCTGGGCTTCAAGCTGGGCGATGCCCTGTTCCAGCTCTGTCTGCTGTGCCGTCAAATTCTCCTTCTGTTCCTGCAGCGAAGCCTTCTGTTCATTTAATGCTGCTTCCTGACTTTGCAGTGTTTCCAACGCTTCCGTCAGCTTGGCCTGACCGGCTGTCAGCTGTTCCTGACCGGCATTGGCTGCCTGCAATCCCGCTTCGTACTGCTGCTTCTTCTCCGCCAATGTCTGTGAAGAATCCTCCAATTGCTGTCTGGCTGCCGTGATCTGTGTCTGCCCGTCCTGAAGCTTCTGCTCATTAGACGTGATTTCAGCCTGACCATCCTGAAGTTCCTGCTCCCCCGAAGAAAGCTTCGCCTTTGCAGCGGCAATCTGATCTTCATAGACAGCTCTATTGTCATCCAGTTCCTTCTGTCCGTCACTGATCTGCTGTTCTCCATCCTGAATCTGTGCCCAGGCCTCATCAAGCTCTGATTCCGCTTCTGCTTTGGCATCTGCCAGTTTGTCACGGGCATCATCTATCTCTGTATTGGCATCATCCATAATCCCGTTATATCTGGCTGACTCACGCTCACTGCTGATGGCTTCCAGCTTTGCCTTCACCTTGTCAACCACGGCTTCATAATCATCTGAATAGGCCTGTTTTGCAGCCGCACCATCCACCGTAATGTAAACTGCGCTGTAGATATCACTCTTAAAAACCTCCGGTGACAGGAAAACAAAAGCATCCGTCTGACCGGTTCCGACTGATGTTGTATCTCTGGTCGTTGTAAAATACTCCGGGCTTGCCGCCACACCCACGATTGTAAATGTCGATTCCGTCAATGTGTCTGACAATTTTTCACCTTTGCCCGGAGGCACAACCGTGATCTGATCGCCGATATGATATCCGTCCTTCTCAATCAGAAGATGGTCCACAACGCACTCATTGGCATTCTCAATATCCCTTCCTTCTGTTATCTCCAGTTTATTCACTGAAACCGGTTCAGACAAAAAGCGTAATGTCCATTTCTCATTGCCATTCATCACAAAAGCATCATAGCTATGTGCACCATCCACTTCCTTTACGCCATCCACTTCTGCAATTGCCGTCAGATCCTCCCCAGTCAGTCCCAATGTGGACAGTACCCGAAGATCCATATAATCGGCCTCATCCAGATAGTGATCCAGTGTCAATTTCATATCCGGGCAGGTGGCCCTGATACCTGCCAGAAAAGCAACACCCAATGCTACAATCAGAAGAATGGACACATATCTATTGAGTGTATACTTTATCTCTCTGAAAAAATCTTTGTTTATTGCATTTCTCATAGATGATCTCCTACCATTCAATAGTCTCTACCGGACGCGGATCCGGATTCACCGTCATCTCACTGACTCTTCCGTTCTTAATCTGGATCACCCTGTCCGCCATCGGCGCAATGGCCAGGTTATGGGTAATAACGATCACCGTCATACCATGCTTATGACAGGTATCCTGCAGCAATTTCAAAATTGCCTTACCGGTCTGATAATCCAAGGCACCGGTGGGTTCATCACATAAGAGCAGCTTCGGATTCTTGGCAAGAGCACGTGCGATCGCTACCCTTTGCTGTTCACCCCCTGAGAGCTGTGAGGGGAAATTATACATACGGTCTTCCAGGCCCACATCCTTCAGGACCTCTTTCGCATCCATGGGATGCTTGCTGATCTGCAATGCCAGTTCCACATTCTCCAGGGCGTTCAGATTCTGGATCAGGTTATAAAACTGAAAAACAAAACCAATGTCATCCCGGCGGTACTTTGTCAGCTGTCTGCTATTATAAAGGCTGATATCCCGTCCGTCCACAATGACCTTGCCTGATGTCACGCGGTCCATACCGCCCAGCATATTCAGGACGGTGGTTTTTCCTGCACCGGAAGGCCCCAGAATGACGCAGAACTCCCCCTTCTCAATGGTAAAGCTCACATGGTCTGACGCCGCAATGCGCGTGTCTCCCATCTGGTAATATTTACACACATTATCAAACACAACAAAAGGCTGATGCCCGGCTTTTGCGTTGGCCATATTATCCGTCTCCTGCACTTACTGTACAATGATATGCATACATTATAACAGATTTTCTCTCAAATTTCCCATACATTTTTTTAACATTGACAAAAACGCAAAAATTTCACCATTCTTTTACGACTCCTGTTCCGTTAGCACCTCATTTTCGGGTTCGATGCCCAGATAAGGCAGCGCCTTCTGAAGCACCTCGGCGCAAACCGGCCCGGAGAGCGTACCGCCGCTG